>Ga0315913_1004400_pt1 | contig 17053 bp, 8 predicted proteins | sample MpolsnodulesMG_FD_207736 | JGI IMG/M metagenome (GOLD analysis project Ga0315913, IMG submission 207736) | Medicago polymorpha root nodule microbial communities from Los Angeles, California, United States - small nodules | ecosystem: Host-associated > Plants > Roots > Nodule | place: USA... | reverse complement strand
TCTTTCAACTCATACCTTTCTCGGCCTTTTGGCTAAGATCAAGTGTAGTATCTGTTCTTATCAGTTTAATATCTGATATGTGGCCCAATGGGTCACACGATATTAAATTACTTTTTTGAGGGGGAGAAGTCATCACAATAGCTTGCTATTGGACTTCTCAAGTGTCGCTTATGTATTGCACTATTGCATAGGCTGGCGCACCCCACCAATGCAAGTTATAAATTTTTATTATTTTTATTAATTGGATGACTTATTTGTTTTGTCCTTGATATTTCAAAATAATGAATATTTTTTGGATAAAAATAATATTAACTTGGTTAGAGTGTTAGGCTTAAATATGTTTTTTTTTTCAAGGTTTTTGGTACTTGTAAATATGATAACTTTTTGTTTTAGATGTTTCTTTTATTTTTAGTCCCCTACACCCTCTTTTCAAGTAAGTAAACTTAAACTCATACGTATAATTTTTTACAAAACATTAATTAAATAAAAATTTATATTTAATTCGTGTTTTGTTGAAAATATCTAATTTTTATATTATACTACACAATTACATTAAAAAAATGCAAATACACATGAATTGACTTAAAAATAGACTCCAAAAGTTGGTATATTTATAAGGACCAAAAACATAATTAACCCTTAATTTTATCATTGTAATCAATTTGTTTTTCCACCCCATCAATTATTTAAATTTATAACATCTAAATTATATCTTAATGTCCTAAATGCGAAGCATGGAATAAACTTTTACTAATACTTGCAATTAGGAATTGACAACAGAATTATGAGTACAAAGTCATGGTTTTTAAATGATACTGGACCATAGTTTAAAACCTCAATACACTTGAAATCACCGCTATATATTCCACCAAAACACTCAACACATTTGCTTGTATGAAATTTGCACCACCTATGACGATTATATCATGTTTTTAGAGAATTGTAAGTGAGAGAGATAATTTGGTGCAAGGAAAGAAAAAGTAAAATGAAAATATCCAAAGAGAAAAACTAAAATCAGAATCCTTAGCCCTAGAATTTGTTGAATTGAAAAAAAAAAGTCTTTACACTAAATTAAATTATTATCGTTACCAACCTTTTCATACGAGTGTCGATCCAACGTCCGTGCATGGTTCTTAGTGATATCCTCTTACTCTTGTGAATATAAAGTCGACTTTATAAATACCAACTCTCATCAACTATATGAAATGCCCTTCGACTATGAACAAAACAATTAAGACTTTGACTCGACATCAATTAAGCTCCCAACAACGACGAATTTATCCAAGAGAACCTGGAAATCTAAACAATACTTAATATAATTTTACTTATTTTTTAGTCAAACTTCAAATTACCAACAATTGCATAAGAACATTGTATCCCACCAAGACACTCAATACCTTTGCTTCCTTAAACTCTGAGCTACCTATGACGACTATACCATGCTTCGGAGAACTATGTTAACAAATTATGTAAGTGAGAGATAAAATTTGCTACAAGGAAAGAAAAAGAAAAATGGAAACAAATCAAAAGAGAAAAACTAAAACTAAAATCGCCATAGAATCTGTTGAGTTCAAAAAATAGTCTTTTCGCTGAATTAAATTGCTATCTTCACCAACCTTACAAGACAAGTGCCGATTAGAAGACCGTGCACAGTCGACTTTATAAACACCATCTTCCATCGATTAAATGAAATACCCTTTAGCTATGAACACAACAATTAAGACTCCGTCTCAACATCAACTAATTAAGCTCTATCAATGGCGAATTTATTTAAGAGGATACAAAAATTTATACGATCCTTAATCAAAATTTACTTATCTTACGGTCAAACTCCAAATTATTATCGTAATTCTCTTACTCAAACAACCTTGAAACAAAAGGAAAATATGTCCTAAGAAAGAAAAGGTATGTTAACATGGAAGGAAGGTTAACCATACTAATGGGAATGACAATTGCAATATCAATCAATAGATACGTAGAAAGATTGAAATTGAAACAATAACCGCAGTAGAAAAAAAATACTATAAATCTCATTCATTCATCTCCACGTCAATTTCATGAGCGTGAGAGTTGAAGAGAAAACTGACACACACTTAGAAAAATCAAATTCATCACAAAAAACGCAATCAAAATCAAAATCCCTAACATTCTCAATTTTCGTTCATTCAATCGAAATTTTTCATTTCAATTGATTCGAATCGTGTTTTCTCCTTATCAATGGAGGAGTAGTTGCGATTTTGGATTCGATTGATTCTTCAATCGCGATTTATTGTTGCGAATTCTGAGAATTTGTTGAAGATGAGTATGCCGAAACCTAATCAAGTAGCGGTTAGAGACCTCATTGAAGAAGCGAAGAAACGGATTGTGATTCTCATCGTTTGCGTCGTTGGACTCTCCTATCTCATGTCATGTAAGTGAAACGAGTTCATCAATTTTCGTTTTAGTTCAATTGAGAGTGTTTATTATGCAATTTCTTACTTTATGTTGTTGTTTTGTTTCGATTGCTTTTTATTTTTTTGGTAATTGATTGCTCAAGTTTTTCGAAAGTGTTATTATTGCATTGGTAGGATTGAAACTATGAATCACATGCATGTATATTGGATACGACACTATACTTACACGTCGACACTAGTGACACCTGTAATAAATTGAGAAAATGAAATAATTGAATGTAATTATATGTTTTTTGTGCGAGACACCGGATACGCCTTCATTATGAAGTGTGACGCTCATTTGAGAAAATGAAATAATTGAGTGTAATTATATGTGTTTGTGTCAGATGCGGGATACGCCTTCATTATGAAGTGTCCATGGTACATAGGATTGAAGTGATATGGCGTTTAGCATACAATGCATCTTAATTTGGGAAAATTAATTTAATGTTGCAGTTGAAATTAAGACACAGAATCGTTTTTTTGTCGGTTATAAGAAATGATGACATTGTTTGGAATTTGGATGGGTTCATAGGACTAGGAGGGTTCTCGAAAGTCAGAAGGTTTACAGTGGAAAATGTTTAGCTCGAATACTATTATCATTTATTGTAATCTTGTTGTTTTTAGGAAACAAAATATCGATACTACAATCTCATTGTGTGAGTGTTTTGGCCTTTTGGGTCCATAGTGTAAGACAACGGGAGAATGGAAGATGTTAGCTCAGGGTCGATGAAAGGGGAAAATGTTTCTAGTGTAATTTGCGATATAAAATTACTGCTTAAAGCTTAAAGAAAAGTTTTGGTTCACAACTATAAGCCTTGGAATGTTTTACGAGACTTAATGCTGGGACTTGGATTGTGAAAAGGCAATGAGAAAGTAAGTACAATGTTGTGGAAATGAGAACTATTGCTTAGATGGTGTCGATTTGCCTATTCTCATCTACAACTTCCATGGGAATCTAGTCTCTATAATAGCTTGATATTAGAAATGTCTTTTTACACGGTGACTTGAAGGAGGATCTATATGGAGCAACCACTAGATTTGTGGCTTAGGGGAAGTTATGCATCAATTGCAAAGGTTACAAAAAACCTTGCATGGTCTAAAACAATCACCTCTAGCTTGGTTTGTGAAGTTTAACGAGTTCATTTCATAGTTTGGCACCATTCATTGCTACGTGGACCATCTCGTATTCCGTAGATGTGCACCTTTGAATAAACTTGTCTATCTTGTGATGTATGTAGATGACTTTGTCATTAGAGGCGATGACCAATCAAGAAGGCATTAAGAACTTAAAGCAACACTCATTCAAGATTTTATAAACAAAAGATTTAGGTCGGTTGCATATTTTTTTGGAATTGAAGTCACCCAATCATAGGTAGGTTTTTTGGAATTGAAGTTACCCAATCATAGAAAGATTGGTGGGGAAGTTAAATCATCTAACAATGGCCAAACCAATTATTTCACTTTCCTTCACCCTTTGATAGTCATTGAAAAATTGAAATGCACTTGTTCGGATCCTAAGGTTAGTTTATACAGACATGGGCCAGTACAATATTATTGCATACATGGATGCAAATTGGGCAGATGATGCAAGTGATAGAAGGTCTATTTCAAGTTATTGTGCTCTTATTTGAGACTTAACCTCATTGAAGAGCAAGAAGCAAATTGTTGTGTCAAGGTCAAGTATGAAGGCAGAGAATTACACTATGGCTCATACTACTTATGAGCTTTTGTGGTTAAATACTTGCTCCAAATATTGAAGTTTTGGGGGATAAGTCCGATGAGCTTCTTTGTGATAATCAATCAACATTGTGCCTTTTTTTCACACCCTATTTTTCACTAGAGGATTAAATGCATAGAAGGTGACTATCATTTCATCATAAAAGGATTCTCTCCAGAATCATCAAGAGTTCTTTGAGCTCCAAGGATCCGTTAGCTGATATCTTCACTAAATGCTCATTGGGATCTCAGATAGATGATATACGTTATAAGTTAGAGGCATATGATATAGGCTTCAGTTTTGGGGGGACTTGGACTTTTGATTGCGAGTAGAATTATCATATATTATTTCCTTTAGTATTTGATATAGTTTGCATAGATAATTTAGTTGTTACTAATTTTGCTCCAAATCTAAAGAGATTTCAGTTGTCTCCCCTGTATATATAGTTGTATCTTAAAATAATAATACATTATTCAGATCTTTCGTCTTACCAAACTACTTGATGTGTCAATGAAACCAAAGACGGTCTACAGTTTGGTTCATTTCACCACTTTTATCAACCTAGTTTTTCTCAATGAATAACCCTACTTTTTTGCATTCATTGGGCAACTATAAATTTTGTTTATGCTAACTCATTTATCCAAGATAACTCTTCGTCCCAACACTTAGAAAATTATTCATATTTAGAGGTTGTCACTTCACTTACTAATTTATAGCTTTGTGATTTTTGTAGATCCTGGTGTTTGGCTTAATTTCTTTTGCATTTTTTTCAGTGACAAGCTCCTCAGTTTGGGTCAACTTGCCTGCTGCAGCTTCCTTGATAATTGTTTTCCGCTATTTATCACTGGATTATGAAATGAAGAGAAAAGCTGCAGCATACAACAATAAATCAGGCTCCACCAGTAATCAGTCTTCAAAGAAGCCTATCGAAAATCCTAAAGCAGTTGCAAAGTTTGAATGGCGAGCAAAAGTGAATTCTCCTGTTGTTGAGAATGCAATTGATCACTTCACCAGACATCTGATTTCTGAGTGGGTAACAGATCTTTGGTACTCCCGTTTAACACCGGACAAAGAGGCTCCTGAGGAGTTGGTGCAAATGGTTAACGGCGTTCTTGGTGAAATTTCAGGACGCATGAGAAATATAAATCTGATTGATTTTTTGATAAGGTTCTTAGTTACACTTTTTTTCAGTGATTTTTGCTTATCTTGAATTCTAGTTTGTTTGATTGTGGAATTAACTTTCCTTGGTTCAGGGATCTTGTTAATCTCATTTGTGCTCACTTGGATCTGTTTCGTGCTGCTATCACAAAGATTGAAAAACAACACGCAGATTCATTAACAATTGAAAGTCGGGATACAAAGCTAAAAATTGTGTTGGCTGCTGAAGACAAATTGCATCCTGCTTTATTCTCTTCTGAAGCTGAGCACAAGGTTGTTTCACGTTCTTGTTCTACATGCATGCACGGTGTATTGGGGAATTTTGTTTACAGCCATGGGGTCAAGCTTTTGTTTCTCATATTCCTAATTTTAGGTTATAATGATGTGTGTATCTTTATTTTTCAGGTTTTACAGCATCTGATGAATGGTCTTATGTCTGTCACTTTTAAGCCTGAGGATTTGCAGTGTTCTTTCTTTCGATATACCGTCAGGGAGCTTCTTGCATGTTGTGTAATGCGACCTGTCCTAAACTTAGCCAATCCAAGGTAGCTGTCTTCTTCCATTTTGCTTCATTCTTAACATATGTTGTTTTCATTTCTCCTTTTTTTTCTTATGCAGATTTATTAATGAAAGAATTGAAGCTGTGGTGATTAATAAGACCAAGGCTAACAAGGGGGTTGATGCAGCTCAAGAGGTATCCCACACTAAAGCAGATGAGTTACAAACTTCATCTGACCATTTTTCCCAGTGTTTAGATCCTTCCGTTACTGGTGTTGAGCTTACACAGCTAAAGAATGGCCAGTCAAGAAAAGCAAAGCCATCTGCAGAAAGAAATGTTTCTGATAACCTTTCTAGAGACCCATTGCTTTCAATTGATACTCGATCTTCTCGTTCATGGAACACGTCTGGAAACTCCCAAAGTAATGGTGACCAAGGTATTCAACGACATCACTCAGGAGGAGAGTGGGGAGATATTTTAGACGTTGTTTCTCGAAGAAAGACCCAAACTCTTGCTCCAGAACATTTTGAGAATGTGTGGGCAAAGGGAAAAAATTACCAGAAAAAGGATGGAGAGAACCAATCAAATGAGCGAGCCCCACAACATCCTCCAATGGGAAAATCACCAAAGGTAGATCACATGAAGGCAATATCTGCACCTAAAGAAAAAGATACTAGATCGAATCTTAATCCCTCTAAGGGTGGCCACATTAATTCTGGATACAGCAGCCAATTCACTGTTGAAAATGCATCCTTTTATGCAAACAAGAATGGATCGACTTGTTCTTCAGTTACCTCATCTAAAGATGATGAGCACAACCACATTAATAGGCACATGAGTGAATCAGAGAGCAATACTTCTTATACTTCTGAAGATGATGAAACTAGTACTGTTACTGGTCTTGATTCCCCTGGAACTAAGGTTTGGGATGGAAGAAGTATCAGAAACCAGGCTGTTTCTTATGTTCATCACCCACTTGAAAATTTTGACAACCACAGTACAAAGAAAAGGAATAAGAACCGTTCCCGCTATCCAAAATTATTCAGAACACAATCTGGCAGTAAAAGGTCTAGGTCAAGCGATATCAAGACACACATGTGGCAGGAAGTTGAGAGATCAAGCTTTTTATCTGGTGATGGTCAAGACGTACTTAGCTCTTCAAAATCACATTTGAATTCTGACGAGTCCTCTGATGATGCTGATTTTGAAAGATCGGGTAGAATTTATAGTGGAGCAGCTGCCTCTTCGTCTTCTATTTCTAAATCAGAATCTGGTAGTTTGGCAGCTAATCCCCTGAGAGGTTCTTCTGCCGTAGATTCCTTTTATAAGTTGAGATGTGAGGTACTTGTGATGATGATAAAGAGCTTCGTTAATCAGTAATGAATAAGTTCACATACTAATATGTTTGTATATGAAAAAGTGTAAGATGATTCACTGCTGCAGGTCTTGGGTGCAAATATTGTGAAGAGCGGTTCAAGAACGTTTGCCGTTTACTCCATATCTGTTACAGATGTAAATAATAACAGTTGGTCAATCAAAAGAAGGTACTAAGGCTTTTGCTCATATTTCTAATGAGATTTTTTTATTAGATAATATCTTCTAGTGTTTCTTGTTTCCTTTCTCTTTTTATTTGGCTCACAATTTTGCTTATTTTCAAGGTTTCGTCATTTTGAGGAGCTGCATCGACGCCTGAAAGAGTTCCCTGAGTATAATCTTCATTTGCCACCTAAACATTTCCTGTCAAGTGGTTTAGATGTAGCAACCATTCAAGAGCGGTGTGAATTGCTTGATAAATATTTGAAGGTCAACTTAACTCATACTTTTTTAGGTTAAAAGCTCACATTTCTTTGGTTCCTACCACTACCCAATTCTGTGGCAATAAAACACACTTTTGGATTTGTTGTTTCTGTGTCTACGTTATTAATTAAGAAGCCACTTTCTAGTACCTAATTGTTTACTTTGGTTAATTTGTAGGTTTCATTTTTAATGAACTGTTTCCTTTAGCTGATTGGGCAACTTTCATTCTTAACGATTTTTTTTTTTTGTGGAGGAATAAACTATCTGAGTTTTGCACTGTTATAGAATTGGGAATAAAATCTGATTTTTTTTTTTTTTGTGGAGGAATAAACTATCTAATTTTTTTTCTGTATTTGCTCGCAATTTTCTGTGGTTCTTAAAATATTTTGTTGACACGTTTATTGGCCCTCAGAAACTTATGCAGCTACCTACAGTTTCAGAATCAATTGAATTATGGGACTTTCTGAGTGTTGACTCTCAGGTCTGATTTATTGTGTAACAGTTTCCTCTCTTCTGTTGTGAAAAGTTTTTTTAAAAAAGAATAAAAAATATCTGACTTACCTCTTATTATTATATTTTATTTATTGCAGACGTACATATTCTCAAATTCTTTTTCTATCATGGAAACATTACCAGGTGACTCATTGTTGATGAAGAATATTGAACATACATAGTTCTATTTCCTCCTTCTCCCATCTTTTGAAATGTAATGGATTCTGTTTTTATTAAAAAATATTCTAGTTGGCCTGGATGCTAAGTCATCTGAGAAGACTAAAATCAGTTCCAATGTTTCTGCACCCGGAAGTGACCCTTTTTTGCGAAGAAGAAATAATGTTGTGGCTAATGGATTGGGGCCTAAAGTAAATAGCACGCCTCTTTCTCCACCAGCAAAAAAGAATACACAGGAATCAAGACAGTCATTTGGGAATTCTGGAAGCACTGCAGATAGTCTAGCATGGAAGAGTGCACCTTCTTCTCCCAATAACTTGCAGAAGTCGGTGAAAGGAAGAGATGGTTCAGATGAGGTCTCCAATGTGCACCATAATACTGCTGATACTCTTCCAACAGAGGTTATGAAAACTCTAACTCTGTAGTTCTGGAGTATTATTCTTTTGTTATAGGGGAATGGTGATTTGTTTTCTTGGTTTACAAAGCCATTCTTCTTATATAATTATTAATTATATGCATGATGGCTTCTTGGTTCTGATTAATTTAATTCTATGCAGTGGGTGCCACCAAATTTAAGTGCACCCATATTGGATCTCGTTGATGTTATCTTCCAGCTGCAAGATGGTGGATGGATTAGGTAATTTAAAAAATCTTATTTATTTTATCTTAAACTAGTTATTCTGATTTAAGTTTTACCTGCAAGATTTTATCTCAAAATGCTTGCATTGTATACATTACAGGAGGCAGGCTTTCTGGGTTGCTAAACAAGTCTTACAGCTAGGAATGGGCGATGCCTTTGATGATTGGTTGTTAGAGAAAATTCTGCTTCTGCGAAAGGGATCAGTGATTGCTTCAGGGGTCACGCGAGTTGAGCAAGTAATCTTACGATCCTTTTTTTTTTTTTTAATAATCGTGATGTTGATAGGTAATCCTTATGTGTTGGTTAAGTAGTTAATTAGCGTCTGAGATGAGAGGCTATAAATAATAGAAACGGCGATTAGAGAAGATGGTTTTGGTGAGGCATTAGAGTGGGGGAGAACCAGGTCTCTCATATACTGAACTACAATAGTGTTTTCCTATCAATGAACATATTTTCTTCTATAATCTGATCCCATCCTTATCAAATTGAGCATCAGTGCTCCATCCTGTGGGAGTGTTGCTAGGTAATCCTTTAATTAGTTAACTAGTTATGGGGTGTAAGATTAAAGGCTATAATTAATAGAAATGCTAGATTAGAGAGGATATCTTTGGTTTTGGGAAGGGATTAAGTGTGGGAGAGAACCAGGTCTCTCAAATACATGGACTTTAATAGCGATATCTATCAATGAATGCTTTCTTCTATCGTTGGGTTTAGTTCTCATCAGATTGGTACCAGAGCTCCATCCAGTAGCTGTTGGGAGAGGTTAACAAGATTTAGGTCTCAACAAGAATGGACACTAGATTAGTGTAGTCAATAGTGCTATAGCAGCGTAGCGGGGTGGCCCCTGGTCACTACTTAACAAGCTGTTTAGTGTTGCGGCTGTAGCAACCGAAATAGCGATTGTTGTGGTCCGCTCCATTATATGATTTTGGAATTGGTAACACTGGGCTATAGATTATATTCAATGAAGAGAACCTGTAAAGCCAGATACAGAGGACTACACACGTGTACGAAACTACAAAGATACTAGAATACAGAAAATTAAGGATACAATATGGCGTGGATACATTACCAAAATTTTATAGGAAAACTCATTGATGCAGAATACTCATAATAGAGGCATTGATCATTCCTCACTGATATGTAACTATGATTTTCATAATTTAATAACAGATACTTTCACAATTTAATAACAGATATTTGTGATCGTAACTTAAATCATTTAGTCAATGCCTGTGGAAAAACATGAAATAAAATCTTATAATATCTTGGTTTTTCTCCTAGAATCAGTTTCCAGTTTTAGTGTATCTTAGAGTATCTCCTAGGATTAATTTTCATATTTCTTTATTATTATTATTATTATTATTATTATTATTTGTTTCTTGATTTTCCTATTTATTTAAGATTCAGTCTATGCATCCATATAAAAGGAATTAGTGTTTAGTCTTTGGTTGTCAGTGTCAAGTTATTATCGATAATATTTAAGGTTCTTATTCTTTTTTCCTTCTTTTCTAAAATCCTACAACTTCAATACCCTATATCATGGTATATTCTAACTCGTGTCAGGATATTAACAAAAACATCTTTAGAAGAACTCAAAACAAAGACCCTAATAAAAAATTTAGGGTGTTTGAGGAGTATTGGAAACTGTTTGTGGAGTATCTGAAAGATTTGAAAGTATCCGAGGAGTATCCGCTTAAAATATTTTTAAGAAATAACAAAATATTAGGATAAGTATCAGGTTGTATTCGGAAAGTGTCGGTGTCTGATATGGGTATGACACCAACACTTTTCCCATTTTGAAGTATCCGTGCTTTATAGGAGAGAACCATTTCTAATTGGTGCCAAACCCAAGAAGAAATGGATGCGGGATTTGAAGAGCGAGATCCTTGTCTCAGGAGGCTGGAGCAAATGGTGGAAGGATTGACGACTACGGTGAGTGAGCACATTAAGAAAGCAAGTCACCAAGCAGAAAAGATGAGAAATAAGAGAAAAGTGGAGACACCCATCTTCGCCGAGGAGGGCCCATGTGGTGGGGTTAGTAGGCTAGAATTGGGGAAGCCTACAACCGTGGAGATGAGAGAACCCAAAAGGTGGCGACAGCGGGATGGAAACCTCTCAACATTATAGATCAAGAATCAGAAAGTAAAATCAAAGATGAAGCAGGGAAGGTGGAGAACAATAAATTCATAAAACAGAGAAGAGGGGAAAAAACTCCTTAGGGTCACATGATGGTTGTTGGAAAAGAGCGGAATGAGCGTTACAGTCACGGAGATTAGGTTTTTGCAAATGCAGTAATCTGATCCACTTCTTATAATATGTTCTAGAACATTTCTCGATCATTTAAACTTCTTTCACTTTGACTAAGTTATGTATTTCAATTTATATCATACATCTCTGATAATCTTTTAATTCAACAATGCAGTTCTAATTAGTATGATGGGGCAGAATTTACTCTGTATATTGTTTAAATATATGATGTATATAGACGTAGTGTACTGATGAGGTTTTGTGACTGCAACTTTAATAGATACTCTGGCCTGATGGAATTTTCTTAACCAAGCATCCAAATCGACGACCACCACCAACACCTACCAGTCTATCTCAGAATTCACCTAATGGCCACCAACCTACACCAGTATCTTCTCCAAGGATGGATGATGAGAAGCAAGAGGCAGATCGGCGTGCAAAGTTTGTATATGAGCTAATGATTGGTAATAGCTGTTACAATGTTCTCATTAATCTTCGAAATTGACTGTGCAATATCACATACTCAATAGTATTGAGATAAAGAGGAGTGTTAGGAACACATTCTTTCCAACACCAACTCTCTTATTGGGTGAAATCAATGTGGGTCCCACACTTTGGAAATGGGTCCCACATAAATTGATGGGACCCACATTGATTTCATCCAATAAGAAAGTGAGTGTCAAAGTGGGTTTTGGAAAGACAGTTTCCTAGCACTCTCTTGAAATAAAATTATTATTCTTAAATCACCCACTGCTTTTGTGTAGATCAAGCACCACCAACAATTGTAGGTCTTGTTGGAAGGAAGGAGTATGAACAATGTGCTAGAGATCTTTATTTTTTTCTTCAGGTAATTTCTGTTTTATAATGTTGTCCTGAGAAGCTAAAGATAATGTGCTAAAGATAATGTTGTCCTTTGTTGTTAGTTATAACATAATCAACATTGCATACCAATTCAAAATTTATTTGGTTTCATTTCCACTCCGCCCGTGCTTCTAATTGTTAATATCATCATTTGTCAATGTTTCAGATTAACTTTGTTTCTCTATATCAGCAGGAAATTTATTTGTATTAATTTCATAAAAATACATTTCCTATTGAAAAGTGAAAACCTTGCTACTATGATCACGATATTGAGCCGTTCCTTAATCTACTGAACAATGATTGATTATAATTTGAAACCTTTACAACAATTTGTTGTCGGAATGATCATTTTGCAGTCTCATGTTGTGGTGACTGGGTTAAATAAACGATATTTGAGCCTTAATTTAGCATAGCTTTAAAACTTTTCTTGATTTCCTTCTTGCAGTCATCAGTTTGCTTGAAGCAGTTGGCTTTTGACCTCCTGGAGATGCTGCTTTTGTCGGCATTTCCAGAACTTGATGATGTATTCAAGCAGGTGCATGAAGAAAAACATAAATTTGGCGAGCTCATCAAGTGAATATAGTCATTTTCAGCCGAAGTGTGGAAAAACAAAGATGTGAATGTTGCTTTCCAAGCTTTGCTGTTGTTTTGTAATTACTCCTGGTTGTTCCATTTGTCCCTGCAACCAGCCTCCTTCCTATTTCTGTCTGATGATGAATTTGCAATTCAATTTTCAACCTATGGCATATTGAGGCTACCATTTGTAAATTTTGAGAGAAATGCAATTGATTGAGGATTATTTGCTAAAGCTTTTCAAGCAAATATCTAGTCCAGTCTAGAGACATGTGTGCAACTGGCCAGGGTTGCTCAGAGTGATACACCTACTGCTGGTACTGCATACTGTTCTTAATTTTGGTCGTTAAATAGAAACTTCACCCGCAATATTGTACTAGTAATTAATTAATTTAGTTACATTACTTTACCAACGTGCATCATTATCATACATGGCTTAACAAATCAGCGAGATTAGTAATTTCTTTTCGGTAGGAAAATCACTGAGAGCCATAAACAACTTTCACGTTTGGATTTCCTTCATTTAATACTCTTGAATGTGATGTTTGGAAGAAATAGTTTTAACTGATTTTAGGACAAACAGAATAAACGGGAAAGTTGTTTATCCAAGTGTCTAGAAACAATAGAAATGGATCCTCTCTGGGGTTTTTTCTCTTATATTATCTCAAGTCTCGCATCTCAGCCTTTAATCATTTTTTCTCCCTTTTTCTTAAATTCCAAAATCATCCACACTTTCTATTTCAATGGCCTAGATCTTTCGTATTATTTCCTCAGATTTTTTCCAACATGAGAGGATTCTAATTCCGAAACAAACAACCTGAATTTGCAAATAGTCTCAAACGGGTGTCAGTTCAAATCAACAAATGATAAATGAATTGTGTAATTTTGTTTTAACTTGGGATCAAATATTTTAATTTACTGCAAGGTATAAGGCACACCGCTGTGTGCTGATAATTTTAAAACAGTCCATCCTTTCTCTTCTTTGCACACGGAGTAGTAAGTACTATGTGGGCAGTGGAAAATCTGCACTGTGACCAACACAATCTAAAACTAAAACACAAAATGTAACAAGAAAAATTCTCTAAACAATGTCCTATCCTCAACTTCCTCTGTCCTCTTCCCTTACGAAAACCTTCCTCCAACTTCTCCCTCTCTCGCATGGGGTACTTCCAAAATTCTACTTTATCACTCAAATCAAAACACTCGTTATCAATGACTTCTACAATATACTCTCTAGCTTGCTCCCATCTACAATTTCATACCAACAATCCAAACATTTCATTTCATCTCATACAACCAATCCAAACAGATCCTAAATTGGCAACGAGACAAACGATTAAAAGAAATTGAATTTTGTAACTATTACAAAAGTTGTTGCTCAATATTGGGTTGGTTTCAAAAGCATTTGCATAGCCTCTTCATGAAAAGAGTTACAAGTATCATGAAACAATGCATGTCTACAATTTTTGGGTTCATAAACAAACCAGTGATTTCACCCACATGATTAACTCTCAACGTGTCTCATGGTCCAAGAAAACATTAAACCGACACTGAGCAGAATGGCAAAACATGAAACTGCTACCATTTCAGGTAACATTTATGGATGAAGATAAAAAGATGTGAAATAATAATAAAATCATCTTAAAGATGTACAATTTTAGAGAGATGCATAGCTAATGGCTTATATATGCAAGCAGTTACTAACAAGACCAGAACATAACAAAGCCTATGAACTTCAAATATAATCAACAAAATAGAACTGTCCAGCTAAGTTTATTATGAAAATCTGCCCTCGACACTAACAAGATGACTTTCATAGAATTATGTTGTTCTGGTTAACATGCATGTCCCACTATTTGTTATTAATACAAAACAACAGACAATATATAAGCAATACATTGCCAGTAACCTAAATATTTAGGATCATGCGAAGCACAAACCAGGTTTACCATTAACCAGACAATAAACTGGCTAACTCAATTCATGTATTGTAATAACAAAAAACACTTGACGAAAAATGGAACTAATAATCAGAAATATCCAACTCAAATTCTCATTTAACAACAAAAATGTCTTGAAATCCTGACATTGTAACATAATTAAATTCATATCGAAAGAAGGGAAATGAAAACAACAGATAGAATATTGTTCGAAAGATCCATGCCCCTAAACAAAAATCTTAACTCCTATCAATAATTAGCCCAGCAAAAAGCTATGTTCCAAAGACTTAGGTAGAAGCAGCTGCTCCCTTGTTCCTGGGTGCAGCTTCAGTACCTGTTTCAAAAAGAATCATCGTATCAACAAAAAAGCAATCCAGAAAAGTGATGTATCTACTTCAATAAAATCATACAAAGAAAACATGGAACTAAAAAGATTTCACATAAGCAAAATACACAAACAAACAAATAATACACCTAAAACAACGAGACTTGGCTCTTCAAAAATAATACACCTATAGTAAAACCGACAAAAATTAACATTTAACCTGTTATAACCATAACAATACTGCAATACAAACAAAATAACACACCTAAAAGAACCAAGATCCAACTGATCTAAATTAGAGCCTGTTTGGATTGGCTTATTTGAACTTATCTACAAACATAAGTTTTGTGGTAACTTATGAAAACAACTTATGACCATTTCCATTAGCTTTTTTCAACTTATTATGACAAATTCTCCAGTATAGCTTATAAATATGTCAACGATGTATAAAATTAACTTAAGGTTATCTTATCTTTTGCTGTAAAAAAAAGCATATGCAAGCTTATACATAGGCAGTTATCATGTTAAGTGCTTTGCTATATACTGCAAATAAGATGTATATTCAAGCATGGCCCTGATCATTGTAATCATTTTAACAAAACACAACCCAAAAAAGTTACTACACATAATAAAGAGATTTGACCCCCCTAAATTAACACATAAATAAAGAAGCTAACATTTCACCTTGTTATGCTTAACAGTCATACATCTATTGATTTATAAATTATCAATTAGATCATTTACTAATGTTGCTCATTCTAGCTGTACCTAGAGAAAAAAAACTTATCCTAGAAAAATCATCATTGATTGATAAATTAAATCAAATACGAAACAATTTAATTGTTGAACTTAACAGTTATCCATCTATTGATTCATAAATTACCACTCAATTACTTTACATTCAAAACATTGCACATGCTGGAAAAGCAAAACACATGAAATTGATTAAAGAAAACAATACCTTCTCTGAATCCACTCTTGAATCTGCGAGGCACATTCCTCAAGTACCTCATCCTACCAGTTCCAGTAGTCTTTCTCCTAATAGCCTTCTCACTCCAGTTATCTGAATTCACACAATACAAAAAAACCAAATCCAAAAATCAAATTTTGACATAAACCCATTTTCGAAAATAAAAAAAATTCCTGAACTTAAACCCTAAATCTAAACTAAATCAAACTTAGACTCAAACCATTTTCAAAATCGAAAACACTTCCATTTCCTAAACTATTTCCTAAACTTAAACCCTGAGTCTAAACAAAATTGAAACTTTTACAATACCCAATTTCTAAAATCTCAACAAACTTACATTTCCTGACACGTGCAGCTGGGTAAGCACATGCTGAGCAGCGACTCTTCTGGAGATGGAAACTGCGACGGCCACACCTAACACAGAGTGTGTGGGTCTTGTTTCTTCTCTTACCGAAACTACCTGTTCCCTTACCCTGCATAAATCATTCAATAATCGATTCAGACACTGTAATGAAATTAGGGTTTTGGATCGATGAAGAGAGTGAGAGAGATTGAAATACCATTGTAGTTGTAGACGAAGAAGAAGCAGGTGGCAAACCCTAATCAGAGAGTCTGCGTTAAGACGAGACAGAATTTATATATGAACTCAAATGGGGTTTCGGGTCTTTTTTACATTTGGGCCTTACTGCGGCCCAGTTTTTTCTTTAAATTTGTTCTTTCGGCACCCATTTAATTATGTAAAACACTTTGTAAAAAAATAATAAATGGTGTTGTGTCGTTTTGTAGTTTATTTTCAATGATAAATCATCTCTAGTTTGGGATACAACGAGAAGCATTCATGATTTTTTTTCTTCATAATATTGTTTTAAGTTTCCAGTCAAAATGACAATATTTGATGGAAACTCACATAAGTAAAATAGTAAAGATTCGAACTTCAATTATGACGTGCAGCTAATAAATTTAACGGTTTCTTTCAATTGAACGATTGACAAAAAAACTTAATAAATAGTTGGTCAAAATTAATGGTTATGGAGTTGTTCTCTCTCTTTTTTTTTGTTGAAAAAAGCTTCTTATTTGGGAGTTTTAAGTGAACATAAAAGTGATGTCCTCTTTGTTTTCTGTTCTTGTTTAGAATTTAAGCATATAGTTTGACCTTTGAGAAAAGCTTGTTATATAGGGTTTATGGCGTGTGTTACATGTAGTAAAATGAGATAGTTTA
>Ga0315913_1004399_pt1 | contig 17053 bp, 7 predicted proteins | sample MpolsnodulesMG_FD_207736 | JGI IMG/M metagenome (GOLD analysis project Ga0315913, IMG submission 207736) | Medicago polymorpha root nodule microbial communities from Los Angeles, California, United States - small nodules | ecosystem: Host-associated > Plants > Roots > Nodule | place: USA... | reverse complement strand
AATCATGTGGGTCCCATATGAATTTTAACCAATCAAAGAGAGTGTGTTGAAAAGTGTGTGTTAGAATGTGTGTTGCTAGCATTTTTCGTGTGGCTATAGCCACGCCATACCTTTAGTAGGTTTGCCCATGATTAGTAGTAATATCAATCAGCTATTGATATTGCTTTACAAAAATAAGTTGCTATTGGACTTGATCAACATTTTGCTTTTCTAAGGTCATTCAAACCTCCAAGCAGAAATAAATTACTATTGTTAAAATAAATGTCGAAGCATTACATAATCTCCACATAGATTTGTCGTTTGAAGCATTTTTAGATAGAGGTGGACAAATGGAACCACCGATCGAACTGGACTGTCTTTTACGCGAAAGGACAGTTTAAATTGGGTTTGCAAGTTAAACAGGTGGAAGAAAGCATATAATACAGTTGCATGCGAATAAGTTCTGGATGAGAAAATTGGGTCTGTCACTATTTTGAATAAGAAATGATATATTGACAACTATATAGGTAGTGGTAGAATTTTGTTTCAGCATTGCAAATATGAATGGTTAGTTTCAACAATTTTCTTGGGACTAAAGGAAGCTTCAACTGCAAGGTACAAACAGTCAAAGCAAAAGTTTCAAGACTAACTCAGCCATAAATAATTTCGCAATAGATTAGGCAATAGAATAGACAATTCAAATTTCATTTCCTTAAATTTCTATTTTGTGGCATTCTATATAAGAGGAAATCTGAACTATGAAATTCTAGAGTCGTTAGAAATTCCATCAGAATAGACTGTGACATAATCTGGCTCCTTGATGATACAAATATCTAAATCTTTTATTCCCACTTTACTAGGTAGGTAACAAGAAAGTGTTGGAACAAAAGAAGCTGAATTTTTCTCAGGTTGTACAATCTTTTACAAAATATGATCAAACTTAAATATTAGATGGTTCCAAATTTTCAATATGTTATAATGTCTCACCAGTTTTAATTTGGGTGAATTAATTTAACATCCTAAAAAAAAAAATATATATTCCACTTCTTTCATTGCAACTCCAATGCACATTGATTTAGATCGCAACTTCTTAATCACTATGTTAATAGCAAATCTCATACCAAATCTTCAAGCCAAGTAAAAAAATTCAAAGGTCTCGAGAGAGTTAACCAAACTTTCATCTTTCCTTTTTGTTTTAGCATCATTACTATTGGAATTGTACAATTCTAACAAAGTTAACTTTATTTGAGGCGCTTGAAATCTAACAGCTTTCACACTTTTGACTCAACTGTATTGCACAAAGATTTCACTATTAAGTCCGAAAACATTGTCAACTAAAATCTTCCATCTTATAGCAAAACTTACAAATAAGGTGTATGAGTTGCACAATTCCCAAAGAAACATCTTTAATACAAGAATGGGCCATATATGAAAGAATGAGATTAAGACTATGACAAACAGATGGCATATATAAAGTCCTTTGATTTATTTCAATTAATCTCTTTTGAACCCCTTGGTGTTCTCCATTTATATTAGAACCATTGTCATAACCTTAACCACTCAAGAACATTATCATGGTCATTGATGGGATTGTCATCATTCAAATTTTCATTAGATTGTTTAAGATTATCTTCTTCTACGACTAATTCATCAATTTAGATTTTCATTACATTGTTTAAGATTATCTTCTTCTACGACTGATTCATCATTATTTGAAGACACTTCTACTCTTTTTACAAACAAATTTATCTATTGTTCACTTTTGTGATTCTGTTAATTCTAAAGCTCATTTTCTTTTCTTTTTCCTATTTTTTTTATTACAAGTTACATGTTTTTCGGAAACATTATACGAAAGAATGTGGGGTGGTGGAAGGCTAGGAATTAAAACTCTCTTTAAAACATCACAATAAATTACTAATGCACCAAAAAAGAACTAAGCACATCACTAACAATCACACATATCTTTAAAATTTAAGTAATTTTTTTAGGATCTAATAGACGCCTAATTCTTTTTGTTGCCTGAATTTAATACTTATTTTTAAAAACCTAAGACAGACGGTCATTCTTTTTACTTTGTCTCATATTCTACTATGTGTAGGGATGACAATTATGAATATAACCCAAGCTGAAATCATGTCACTTCCGTATCCTATTTTTGGACCTGGTTCTAGAATCTAGCGGCAGGCTAGTGTTTAGGGACGATTAACATCAATCAAGTATAACTTGTCCTAGGTCACCTCTTATTCACCATTAATTGTTACTTCCATAACGAGTGTTCTTAGGACAAAAACACTTGTTTGCAAGTCCCTTAAAATTATGTTAAGCATACACTTTCAACTTAGCTTACTACAAATATCCCAAAAGTTGTATATATGGTAAAATATTGAGACTTTATCACTTCAACAGTTTTCTTTTAATTTCTTTTTCTTTTTTGGATACACTTCAACAGTTTTTCAACGGTTGTTAGACGAAATCTGTATATATATCATGCTTAATTTAATTCAAAGGTAATATTTGTTACAAGATTTAATAATATGTAGACAAGAAATCATTTAAAAGAGAAAGATGTAATGTTTAAAAAATATTCTACTTCTTTCCAAAAAAAAAACCCATTCTACTTAACAAGAAATGAATTATTTGAGCCCAAAACATATTGGAAACAAGCTAAACATCAAAGAAATCCAATGTCTCCGCACAATTAGTGCATCCAAACGATCAATGCTCTATGATGACAATCAGTCATACACTATTTTTAAAGTCATTTTAATTAAGTTTTTATTCTGGTTTTATTAGTTTAGTATTTAATTTAGAGTCATTTTAAATAAATTATCATTTTTATTTATTGAGTCAAGTGATATAGTATTGCTAATATATGATGGGCAAAGTGATAACGGAATGAAAAGAAACAAAAATAAAGCCACAAGGCAGTTGTGAAATTAAGAAAGTCATTGGATTATAAAAAGAGGAGGTGGCTTGAGCAAAAGAAAAACGTAACAACATGCTGTCGGGAAATTGGAAAAGAAAAGAAGCCCAAAACAAGAAGGACTATAAAAAAAGCCAATTACACAACAGGAAGAATTCATTCACGTTGGTGGAAGCTAGCCGCACAGTGCACAACACGTTTTAGGCAGTAGCAGTACACCATTTGTTGAGATTTTTGGTTTATTAGAGAAAAGATGACATTTCTAGAGAGAAACACAAAGCAAGGTGTTAGGAGTAGATTCTACCTAAGATTTGTTGAGACATCATGAGTCTAGCCATGGAATCTTCATATTTCTAGCTTATTTATTCAATATTGATCGTTTAATATATGGTTCTAGCTTATTTATTCAATATTGTTATTATTCTTGCATTTAAAGCTTTATTTGAGATTTGAAATGTTATTGACAAATATTTTTCGGATCTAGGGTTAGAATAATAATCTATCTAAGTTTTAATTCTAGACATAGGATTTAATCTTTGATAATCACTTTTGTAATAAAGAACTTAATGCTTTTGGGACGTTTAATAGATTGGGAAATCGTCGATTAAACGATTTGATCGACTTTGTGATTGTTTAATAATTTGGGAAATCGACTTTTGAATAGTCCATTAGAAATCACGACATCATTTGGACACGAATGATGTTGTTGAGTGATTGTGATAATATCGTTTAAAAAGCTAGAATCCGTTATTTGATCGTGAGATTGCAGTTGTTACGCTTGGTTGAGTGTCTCTGACCCCAAACGAAATAGCCTTATCTATTCTCTATTTATTTTATGTCAAATAGTTTATATAGGTTTGCACAAACACACATTTTAAATCCATACGCTTAGAACAATATTAATTGTTGAATGGCTTGAATATCGCGCTAGTCCCTGTGAAAACGATATACAATACTTACTTTTGATTGATAGAAAAATATTACATCAGTTAACTAATGCAGGGGTAGTTTAGGTATTTCAGTTGCGCGCGAGCGAAACTTGCAGGGGAGAGCAGAAACCTAATTGTTAGTAAATTGGATTCCTCTAGGCCCAAAAGAGAAGTTGTTAAGCCTTTTTCGGTAAAAGACTTTACTTTCAATAAGAATTAAAAAAATGCTCTTCTCCTAACAAAAAACACTCCCTCCAAACTGAATGGACGAAAGTACTCTTGCGTGACTTAACTCACGCATGGTACTTTCAGCGTGAGTTAACTCACGCACCTTTGGCCGGTGGTGTGACTTAACTCACACTCCTTTCGGCACCACAGAAAACACGTTTTTTGGACGGTTTGGACAGTGGTCAGATGGTAAAACTTGATTTTTACACGTTTTTTGACTCACCACAATGCTTAGATACAACATAATATTCCCCTATAAATACTCTTCCAACCTTCATTATTTCTCACACCATCATCTCACACTCTCTCCTTCTCACTATCTCTCCCTCTTCCTTCTCCGATATTTACATCGTGTATATATGTCTCAGAATCTAGGTGATGCTCAATTGAAAAATGAGTGTGAGAAGAAGAAAGAAAAATCGACTCTAACATGGCACGAAATCGAATGTGATGGTTCCGTCAAAAAAAGCAATTTGAAGGTGTCGGTGTACAATCATTCCAGGCTAAGGAGGAGCGGAAGGACTTGTTATTTTGGTCCTCAACTAAAAGCAGGTGTCGCAAGGACTGTCGAGGACAACCCAATTGACTTAAGCGACGAAGGAGATGATTAAATGTAATGACTTGTAATAAAGTTGGATGTTTTTTTACATTCCTTTTAAATATAATGGATTGAATAAATTTGAATAAAGTTGCGTATGGAATAAATTCGAATAAAGTTGCACAAGTACGCAAAATCAATTAAAAATATACACAACTTTATTTAGTTTTAATTTCATCTACATAGGAGCACGATCCAATTCAAAGAAACCTCTTAGAGGTACATTCCCGTCATCACAGAAAGGAATGCATTCCGAGAGATTGCTTTGAACTTAATCGTACAATGTTGCTAACTTAAAAGTTTCAATTGAGAAAGGAGCATGATCAAGCTCAAAAGAACCTCTTAGAGGTGCATTCCCTTCCGTGACACTCATCCTATGCGAATGAATTCGATGTGGTAACCTATATAGCTAATTCGGCAGAATACATGTTGTGTTCTCTTAATCTTTTGACTTTTCAAAGAGGCTTGCAAATCACTACATTCAGTATAAGACACTTCAATACCAACATCTTCAACAAACTAACAAGAATTAAACTTAAATTCCAATAAAATAAAGACATGATGCTACTTAAACATAATTTTATGGAAGAATGAAACTGTTGAGAATATCTTCAGGAGATCTCAACAACGTAGCTTCCATCTCAATTATTAGGAACATACATTTCTCATAGTATCTGGAGAACATACTCCTCACGCAGTCATCGTCTGTCAGCATTATCTTTTCGGTTTGCAAATAACCGGGACGTGCATACTGAAGGTCCTCATCTCTCCTTGTGTCTTCGGGGTTGATTCTTTGATTGATTTTGTTCAGTTGATCCTTCAGATCCTTTAGCATGATATCAACCTGGACCTTGAACAAATGATGGTTTCCACCGTTGAAACGTACTTGATCTTTGAACAAATACGGGTCCATTGTTTCAAATCTACACCATAAGAAATTAAACAATCAATAAAAAAACTCATTCATACATTTCATCAAACACTTGGAGTGCAAATTATACATAAACCCTAAAACTCATAGCTACAACATAAACATGCAAACATCTAAATAATTAAGCAATATAAGTCATTTACATGTAACATTGTATCATTTCTTATTGGTACAGTTTGTTGGGTATTTGTATTGGCTGCATTGTTGCCAAAGCAAATATCCTTGATGTCTAATTTCGAACCAATGTTCCAACATGTGGTTAGGCATATCTGTAAGATGTTGGATACAATGTTCCAACATCCTGGCACGGTTCAGTGTGTCTGGGTTCATGCCTTTTTGTACGCGCACCCTTTATTGTTTAAGGAAACAATATTTCCTTATCTTATTGTCCAAGCAACGCGCATATCTATACAGAATCAGTTGTGGAATATTTCTAAAGTAGATTTTATATTTTAGTAAATATTTGTTATTGGTTGGAACGATCCTATAAATGTTCCGACATTTTAAGACTTTCCATATTCATTTCTGATTTCTGTTTTGCAGATTAGATGAACCGATCTGCTTTGTTCTGAAGGCCAACTAAGTATTTAGCCCAAGCTGCTTCAGTATATAAACAAGACTTCAAGACCTAATTGATTATTCAAGCCTTCATACTAAAAGTTTAGATTTTTAGGGTTTTGAGTCTACATGTATTCTGGTCTTGTATCATGTTAATGCAAGTTTAGAATCTTTATTGTGTGCCTTTCTTGTATCGTCTGTGATACTTGTTTAGGACTGTTTGTGTGAGTTTGATACTCTTGTGCACTACACCGAAGTTGTGAAACAAGGGGTTAGTTATTTGTGTTTGAAGGTAACTTCAACTTTGTGTTTGTGTTCAGGTCTGATAGGTCACAGGGGCTATGACTGACCTTTAGGATGGTGAGATGAGATCTCATATCTAGGAGTTCCTAGGTTGAAGTCTATACGGGTAGGTCCTAGGTCATAAAGTGTAAACGAGGAGTTTCCTGACAGCTTTAGAATAAGGACTACACTAGTGAATTTCCTTCCTGACTTGGTAGCCCCCAGAGTAGGTGTGTTTGTCACCGAACTAGGTCAACAAACTCATTGTGTTCTTTCCTTTCTTGTCGTTTATTTTTCTTGTTTTTAATTCTGTTTATTACATGATGAAACATTAATCAGAACATTGCAAACGTCGAAACATCTAACAGAACATAGTAAAACAAGTGCGCTAGAATTTCACAGTTCACCCCATAAGTACTGTTCATGTGAACTGTTCACACGTGTGGCACTGGTCACGTGAGTTACTATTCATCCAAAAAAAATATCTTCGAATTGTAACTTGCTACTTTTTTGAGTTACTCGGATTGAAAAATCGAGGAGATGAATAAATCAAAGGTGGAAAGAGAGGAAGCACGAAAAAAGGTGATGATGGGTAAGGCAATTTTCAACTCATCAACTTGTGCACTCTAAGCTACTTATGATCAAGAACCACAATCTTCCTCTAATGTATTTCCATTCACCAAGGAATTGCTAGATAAACTGTAAGAACTCCTTGAGCCACAAACACTTACCTTCTCCATAGCCCAAAAGGGTAACTTCTCGAAATCCTCCCACCTTAGTGTCGTTCCTAATCATACATGAATTGTTGATTTTGGAGCTATCAATCACATGACTGGAGAATCTAGTTGATTTTCCTCATATAAATCATGTGTAGGAAATTTCAAAATTAAGGTTGTCGATGACTCTCTTTCACCTGTGGCAGGAAAATGTTCTATTGTTTTGTCTCCCCTATTAACCATCCAACATGTACTACATGTTCCAAATTTGTCTTGCAACTTTTTATTTGTCAGTAAGCTAACCAAAAACGAAAATTGTCAAACTTTATTCTTTGATATTCACTGTGTATTTCAGGATTTGATCTCGGGACAGATAATTGGAAGTGCTAAGCAAAGTTGTGAACTCTACTACTTTGAAGATGAACCAGAAACCAGACATCAATCTGGACCACTAAGTTCTTCTTCTATTAAATATTTTTTGTTTCAAATAATAAGGATGACATTATGTTATGGTATTTAAAGTTGGGTCCTAGTTTTAAATATTTAAAGGCATTAATTCGAAAGTTTTTGAAGGGAAAGATATATCTTCATTTCAGTGTGAGGTTTGTGAATTTGCTAAACATCATCGAAACTCTTTTCCAATTCAAGCTTATAAACCTTCAAAACCTTTTTCAATAATTCTAGATGATTTGCCACTAAATATATTTTGGTGCACGACCTTTGTTCACGACCATAAACATCTTGGTATTTTTATAGGTTATTTATCTTCTCAAAAAGTTATAAATGTTTTGACCCTAGTACAAAGAAAATGTTTGTAACAATGGACGTTACTATTTTTGAAAACAAACCTGTGATAAACCACAAAATGCGTTGGTTCTGGTACATGGTAGGATCTTTTCCGGCGCTGCATTCTAGTGACCAGAGTTGCTTCATCAAAGATCTGTTTGTTGGTTCCTCGTGGATGTTCGGTTTGCTTTGTTCCCGGTCGTGGCACCTTCCAGATCTGTTGCCGTTCGTTGAGTTTTTGAAAAAAAAAATCCAGCTTCGATCTGAACTTTCTAAGTTTCAATCCGGCTTTGTTCTATTAAAACCACTGTCGACAGCCGCCATGGTGGTTAGGTTCTCTTCGATTCTGGTCGAGTTCATTCTAGTTCGTTGTTGTTGCTTTAAATACTTCAACTTTGGACTGGGATTCGAACTGTTGTGCTCGAAAGGGCTATGGCATAGCGTTATAGGCCGTTCAGGTCATTTCGTGGCCGTGAACTTGCAGTGGTTGTGTTTTCGTCGCGGCAAGTGGTGGGTGGGTGGACTAGTTTCCGTGTTGACGGACAGTTTTATGTCCCAGTTTTGATATGGAGGAATGCTCTCTTCAATGATATGGAGAGGAACGCTCAAAAACAACTTTTCTTCAGGTTCGTTTCAATCCCCACTTTGACTTCGCTGTATTGTACCATGGTAGCTGAGTTTGTTCGCTATAAATTTCATTTCTTCGTTTATTTTTTGTTGTTTACCTGTTAGGGATGGTTATAAAAAGTGTAGCTTGTCACTTGTTGTATTTCCCTTTAAGGGTTAATTTTACCCTTTTGTTTGATATCACTCGGTCATGTTTATGTCCCCAGTTTCTTATACTTTTATTTTTATCTAATCTATTTGCTTCTGTCTTAAAAATAAAATAAAAATGATGACAGGAAAAGCACAATTGCTTATATCTTCATATGCCAGTGTAGTTGTGTCTTAGTTTTCTAAGAAAGAAGTTGTAGTAGCACTATCTTTATATGAGGCTAAGCACGTAGTAGCATTAATGGTTGTTTTGTCAAGGCTACTGCCTTAGTATGCTCATGCAGAAAATGAATTTAAAACATGAAGAGAGAATGATGATGTTGGTAGATAGCAAGCCTGCTTTTGATCCTGCTAAGCCTTAAAGACAAGCAGTTTTGAAAGTTTGAAAAGGTGTATTCAATTCGAAAGGTTAATTAAAAATTTAGTTGAAGTTGGTTTGCTTAATTCAATAAGATTAGTTAGTTTACTTGCAGAACAAGTAATTGGTTAGTCAGTTTGTGTATAAATAAGATCACAATCATGTATCACTTGTATCCATCAATTATATCAATAAACATCTCAACTCTACATTTCTCTTAATTCCATTACACACTATTCTCTTCGAAATTAATTCTCTTAAAAAAATTCTATCAATTAGTATTCAGTACAATACATTAAATTTTCACATGTAAATAGCTAGTTGAGAGGGACGTTGCAATATCTAAGGGATAAGGATCAAAGCTGGATCTTCCACTTAATTATCTTAAAGGTAAATTTTTATATGCAAAGCAACTTTAACCTTAAATTTTACTATAAATAAAGATAAAGATAATCCAAAATTTTAAGTTTACTTCTTAAATAAAGATAATCCAAAATTTTAAGTTTACTTCTTAATTAAGTATCATACCTTTAAATATTTTTTTATGGTTTATATTCAATTAGATAAAATAATTTAGGGTCTTGTCAACTAGTGTCATCAGGACATTATTTAAGGATTTTACAAATAGAAAATTTGTCTTGAAAATATAAGATGTTATTTTTGATTAATTAATGATTACACAACTTTTGCATGAAAACTTGCTTGTTTTGGATGCTTAACTAATACTTTTGAAGCACCGGTTACCATTCTCCAATAATTTATAGTTACTTCTCATTTAAGTTTTGTTGTTAGATATGAATACTTCTCAACTAAGTAAACATATAATATATTAGTTTTTCCCCCTGAAAAATATAGTTTTTCCTTCGAAGGAATATAATATTTTATAGTTAGTAAAATAAAATATTTTATAATATATATTAATTAATCAATTTATAGATAGGAAAGTACTTTAAATTGTACTGAAGTAAAGATAAACAAAATCCAAATGTTTAAATTAAGGGTCAGATTAACTTGTGCCCTAAGGGCACATGTTAAACAATCTAAAAATGACAACTTTACATTGGAAAATATAATATATTATTTTTTAAGAAGTTGAATGCACGACTTTTCATACGTATATTTCTTTAATAATTTCTTTAACATATGTCCTTCATGGCACAAGTTAACATTTGCCTTAAATTAAATTTCTAAATTAAGTTTCTTACCTTTGACTAAATGTTTAAATTTAAAACATATAGTCACTTTGATAAAATAAATGATAGTTGCTTCTCAATTAAGTTTTGTTTTTTAGACTGAAATACTTCTCAACTATGTTAACATATAAACTTTTATGATATACATTAATATTAGGAAAATTCTATGACGAAGTTCTGACTTTTTCGGTAGGGTGAACTATTCCGCTGTTATTTGATGATATTTTGTTATTTGATGGATGAACTATTCTGCTGTTATTTGATGATATTTTGTTTTATTATTTATTGAAAAGTTGAGTATGTGTAACACCTGTTCAATTATTTATAAGTGTTATTTAAAAATTCAAAGTCAGGGTCGTAGGGTGTTACAAGAGGCAACCCATATGTTTATTTTTTAGTCATTGTATTTCAGTTATAACATTCCATCTAACAATTTCTTTCTTCTACTGTTTGCTAACTCGCGACTAGGCGCGTTGTTTTTACATGAATTGCATAACTTTTCCTTTTCCAAAAATCTCAACAATTTTGTGTTAGTCTCGGAGAGTTATTCCAACTGATGGCAGTCAGTCATTCACTATTTTTAGAGTCATTTTAATTAAATTTTTAGTCTATTTTTATTTATTTAGTTTTTAATTTAAAGTCATTTTAAATAAATTGTCATTTTTAATTTATCGAGTCAAATGGTATATTATCATCATATTTACTGGTTATTTGATCAAGTGGTAATTTAGTAGTGTGAATAAAAAGTTATGAGAAAAAAATATATTGGGCTTGAGCAAATCAAAAGAAAGAAAAACGTGGCATTCTTGGGGAGAAAGAAAGAAACTAGGTTACATGAACCTATAAAAAGGAAGCAACGCACATCACAGGAGGGCACTCTTTGGCACTCAAATATTCACGTTTTGGGCACAACAGAAGTCGCGTTTTGGAAAGGGAAAAGATCATTCACGCAACACGAGAAGAAGAAAAAGGCACATGAACATGAAATAACAACATCATCAGGAGCTGTTGAAAAGAAATTGCGAAGCAAAGCCCACAACGACGGAACTCTATCGGTTTATTTTCTTTACTATGTTGTTTATTCTTTTAATTATGTCTAGCTAATTTTCTTTGAGATTAGGTCTGACATGATTCTGTGTAACCCTAATTGAAACATGTTGTTGTGAAACTCTACCTAAGAAATTAGGGGTTGTAGTTTGAGAAGAGGGTCCTGAGTCAAGTGATTGATTAGAGCTATTTTGTTAATCATCGTGAAACTAGAAAATCATTCATAAGAATAGGTGCAGTATACCAATTAGGGGAACCCAGGTGATTCGAAAACCTAGTCTCATCTCTCCATATATTTTCCAAACAAATCTTTATTTTCTGTTATTTAATTTTATGCAATCAAATCTACTGCCTCGGGCATCAAAATAATTTACACATCCTAAATATTAACTTTATTGCTGAATTGAGATTAACACAGTCCTCGTGGATAAGAACTTATTTTTATTACTACGATAGTTTTGGTACATTTGCCAAATTGTCTATCACCAACCATTAACAATAGAGGGCTATTTTACTTCTGAAGTTCAAGAGCATGATAACTTTTAAGACTTGTTGCGAAGTTACTCATAAATATTCACCATTACAATTCTGCATAGCATAACTTGTGAGATTTTGAGCTAAATATATATTCCACTTTTTCTTCTATAATTCTGTCTATTTGTGTGTTTCATGTGGATTGTTATTTTTTCTTGAAATTATGGTCGTTCTTTACAAACTATCGGTTGTATTGTTATACACATGAGACATTTGTTTTCTACCTTGTGCCTTTTAAGCCATCTTTTTTTTATTATTGATATATCCTTAGTAAAATCACTTTGAGCCTCAATGCAAATTGTCTTTCTATGTTTACTTATGTGACTTGAATCATGGCAAAAGTTTTGAACCCTAAAATGGTATATATTTCTGATTTCTTTTGGAGTTAGATAGATTAGCGAAATACTTAACATGGTTTCAAATTAAGTTTGGGGTTGTTCTTTGGAATTAGCAACATCTTAAGTTTGGGGTGGGGTACCAATAGAACTTGGTTATCAAAAGAAAAAATGAAAAAGGAAATTGTGGACAAAAACATAAAAAATGATGGTCTACATAAAAAAAATAGAAAATAAAGAGCCAACAAAAAGTAAATAATTAAGTGAGAGGTCCAGCATCGATCCTCATCCCTTACATATTGCAACGTCCCTGTGAACTAGCTATTCACATTTGACAATTTAATGTATTATACAAATTGATAGAATTTTTTTTATAAGAGAATTAATTTCGAATAGCATAGTGTGTAATAGAATTGAGAGAATTACAGAGTTATACTCCTTTGAAATAAATCAGGAATTTAATAGGGAACAAAAGAATAAATAAAATAAACGACATTATATTAAATAAATATCCAACAAAAATAAACAGAGGTTCATCTTAGAACTCTAACCTAAAAAGATTTAGTTACACAAGGTAACTAAAAAGAAATACCTAAAGATAAAAACATACCCTAGAAAATCAAGGAGAAGATAGAAACTCTCCTAAAGCTCCAAAGTTGTCTACCTCTTGAACTGGCACAGTTCTGAACGAGAATTTCTAAATGAGGTAGGCTAATATTTATAGTGAGAGTTTCTAGCTACCTAGTTTGGGTTAAAAGTGTGGGCTTTACCTAACACGGAAGCAGGAAAAGACAGTTGCGCCCCACATTTTTGCATGCACGGGGCGCATGCCAAATTCTCTAGGCGCATGTGAGTGAGGCAAAAAGCATGCCCTAGGCGCAAGTCATCTATTTCCTAGGCCTAATTCTCCGTCGTTTTAGGTCTTCTTCTTCAAATAACTTGCCTCAAACTTTGGGAACATCATTCCTCCCATTTGTAAGTCTTCTGAGGCCTCTTGAATCTTCATTCTTGGTTTTCCTAAGTTGTCACAATTCTTCAGATGTTCTTGATTTGCCGATTTACATGATTTCTTCGTGAATTACTTCAAAAAACCCTAAAATTAATATGTTTCAGGAAAACTAATATTATAGACTCAAATATAAACATTACAAAAGTCGCGAAATCATAGGAAATTGTTCTAATACTCCTCCTTTCTACTGCTAAATCTTACTGAAAATAATTGAAAAACATGTTAAGAATAATGTAAGATGACCTGTCATAAGTATGCTAAAGAGTGAGTTGTTGGCATGTATTGTCAACGATATTTTAAGAAAGGCTAAATTACGCATTTGGTCCTCTAAATAATTTCTTAGTTTCATTTTGGTCTCATAAATAATAAATTTTTTGTTTTGGTCCCTTAATTCTATCTTTGTGAGTCAAGTTGGTCCCCTTTGTTAGTTTTCTAATGTCTATTATTATTGATATGATTTTAACCGTTTGATTTTAAATCCATTGCATCCTTCATCTTCCATTTCCTTTTTCATGATCTTCATCATAATATTCGGATCCAAAAAAACATTAAATGCTAAAACTAAAAGAAGAAGAAAATCAAGAAATCTGAGTGGGAAAAACTTAAATCTAAAATCATAAATCTCTAGAACTTCAAATGCAAAAATCATCACCATCTTCTTAAAAAAAAGAGAAGCAAAATAAAGTTTCTTTCACCATCAAACACTTCAGAGTCGCATATCTGTAACATTGATAGAACTTCATAATGGCTCTCACAAACTAAACTTTTCACAATCCCTTTGCCTCAATTCCATTCGCTTGTTCCTCTTCACAATCACTTCATACAAATCGAATCATCACTATCTCAATAAATCGTGAATCGTGTTTCGTCTCCAAAACCGATTCTCAATTGCTTCGTTCTCGCCAATTTCCCAGAAACTTCAAATCCTTAAACTCTTTTTGAAGAATGGGTTTTGGTCTGTGTTGTTTTACTGTATTAATTTTAGTATGATTTTGGATTTGAAGTTTGAACTAAACTTGAAGCTAGTATGATAAAAAAAAAAAATTTTTGAAGAGGGATGGGGTAAATAGGTTTTGAATTGGATTGAGAGAAGAAGGTATCGATTGAGAGAAAAAAGAATTAAATTGAAAAAATAATAAGGGTTATTTCATATGTGGGTGGGTGAGTGAATGAAGGAAAAAAAAAGAGGGGAAAAGGAATTTATGGGTTTCATGAATAATTTTTTTCTTCTGGGTTACTGTGTTATTTGGGTTTCATAGAAAGATGATATAGATCAGAAAGAAGACGAGGGAGAAGAAGTAGAAGAAGAAATGGCAAAAAAATTAATTGGTGGTGGTTCACCATAAGTTATAATAGACTTTCATGATCCAACAATCACCTTTTTTTAGAAAAGATCAAAGGATTAAAATTTAAAAAATTAATAAGGTGTACAGTGGACCTCCTACAATGTTGGTCCATCTTAGATATTTATGGTTAAAAATTGACGGAAGGGACCAATTTGACAAATGAAGATAAAATTAAGGGACTAAAATGGAACTTTTATTTATTAGGGGATCAAAATGAAACCTCAAAATTATTTAAGGAACCAAACATGTAATTAAGCCTTTAAGAAAATATAAGTATTTTGTCAAAAAAAAAATAAAAAAATATATAAATATGACATTCTATAATACTTTTGTAGATATATTATGGACAAAACTTAGGTACAATTCCTTAACTGCTTTTCGTATGGTTCTTAACTAAAAATACAACATTTTTGAAGATAACAAACTTTGAGAGAATTATGGATTTAAGGAAATCATAGTAAATTTAGTTAAGAACCATACAAAAAGCACCTAAGGAATTGTACCTAAGTTTTTTTCATATATTATTAATTTCTCTTGTGACAAATTTGAGATTTATTATTATTATTATTATTGTTATTACATGTCTTCAACGATCTAAGATCACTTACACATATATGCTTGTCCCATGTAAAATTTATTTAATAGTGGGATAAATAGAAAATACCATGGCAAGGCCACAAACAGGATAACTAGAAGCACCTTGCCTTTTCAATCTCATGTATCCCTTCTCACCCCAGTCATCACCATAGGAATTCTTAATCAACCAATACTTATTTCTGCGGCTCCCTCCATAACCAATTAAGGTGACCGTATGAGAAAAATTGAGCGACTCCTTCGGTCCACACGGTTCACTACCAAATATTCCTCCTTCATATTTCTTAAAGTCATCGTTAATCGCGATCGCAACCGTAACCGGCTGTTGTGTCACTGCTTCTAATAGGTTTTGTTCACCGGGTGATACTACTTCATAACCATCAATTTTTGCAGCACGGTCTTTTTTGTTGCTAAGGCATGTGCCCACTTTTTCTGTGTAAGGATAATCCACTTCTCACTACTAAAAAAACAAAAATTAGTGAGGGATATTTAGTGAGGGAAAACGTGAAATTCCTCTCTAATTCCGTCACTAAATTTTGCGATCAAGGAATTTGTGAGGAATTTCATTTTTTCCGTCACTAATTTCCCTCGGTAATTTTGCTTTTTCTAGTAGTGTTTTGCTATTCCATTGGTCTTCATATACTCTAAAGCTTTACGTACGCTACCTCCTTCGCATCCACCATTCGCTTTGTCAAAGTCTACCAATTCTTGCACAGATAGTGACAGCAATTCCTTATTGGTTTTGATTTTCATAATTCCTTCTACCGCTGCCGTTGTTGCAAATGCATAACAACATCCTATGATAATAAAAATGGATTAAACACTTGAATAATATATTCAATAATTAGTACACTTAATTCATGAATTTGATCAAGTACTTAGAAATATAAATTTGTTTTTAAATTCTTTTTACAAGTTATAGAAAAATTCATCGATTCATCCAACACGCGGGGAGTCCATTGGAAGACTTCCAAATTTTAATTCTTCTGGATTAGTTTTACGACACAAAAGGTCCAAATTTTTTCATGCCAACTTAATTTTGGTTGTCTTCCTACTTGTTGAAACTTGACTAGAAGGGGCATGTGTTTTTGGAAAAGTGAGGGTTCGAATTGTGTATGGTGCCCCGTAGATTACTAAAAATTACCACAAAATTTATGGGTTTCAATTTTGTTGTACTTCTCTCCTCTTCGGTTTTTTTTTCTCTATCATCTAAAAAGTGTAACAAATTATATGAATATATCTATCTTTACTTTTTCATTAACCCAATTATAACCCTAAACAATTTTTTATATAATAAAGATTGTTGTTGGTGTCATTAAAAAAAAAAAAAGAATTTAGATTATATTTTTTTGTTATATTGTCTGTGTGTTTGAAAAAGATAATCATGGTTAGTTTGTTTTTTATAACTTGAAAGCAATAAAAATTCATATTTTTAGTTTTAATCAAAATCAAAATTTAATAAAATATACCGTTCATAATTTTCAAACGTTAGCGCAATAAAAAAAATGGAAAGATGGACAAGTGAGTGCCTGTCTTTTCGCTAATAATTATAATATACTTTGCGCTAATGTTATAATTAAAAAAAGGAAAATGATCCATAGACACCCTTTTCCACACTACGCCCTGCACACACCCCACTGGGAGGGTATTTTGGTAATTTCATAACTTTTTTTTTTCAATCCTTTCACTCTCTCTCTTCTGCAACACAGTGTTCCCTTCTCTCTCTCTGCAAACTCCCTCTCTCGACCCTCTCTCTATCTTTACCACATTAAGTCACACCAAATTGTCCTCTTCCTAATTCTTTCCGAAGTGTGTAAATTTGTTTCACATCTTAAAATTGTTTACCAAAAATTGTGTTTGTATTTGATCTCTGAGCAATTAGTTTTGGACTTGGGGTATGTTTGTTTGGTGATTGGTAAGGTTGTTGAAAAGG
>Ga0315913_1004395_pt1 | contig 17062 bp, 5 predicted proteins | sample MpolsnodulesMG_FD_207736 | JGI IMG/M metagenome (GOLD analysis project Ga0315913, IMG submission 207736) | Medicago polymorpha root nodule microbial communities from Los Angeles, California, United States - small nodules | ecosystem: Host-associated > Plants > Roots > Nodule | place: USA... | reverse complement strand
CTGAACTTAACCTATATGTAGTTCGACTCGGTTAGTTCATGAGTAGACTCGATAATATATATATATAGTTTAGTAAACAAGCTTCATGTGATATTTATGTACTTGTTTTTAGTGGAATTATTTTTTTATTTTTATCAACTAGAGTAGGAGGAATATTTCTAATTTAATTAACAATGAACAATAATTATAATAAAAGAGGGAAAAAATATCAACAAAAAAAACAGAGCGAAAGCAAAAAACAAAGCTAATAACATATGCAGGATTTTAACTAAACATAAGTGCACTAAAAATTTGTCGGGTCCCACATCGGGTAGGTTACAAACAATAGGGAGGGGGAGTTGTTATAAAGTGAGAAGCGCATCTAAGTTTATGGAACAAGCTACAGTTGTTTCAGTTTTAATAATATGTGCTGTTTCAAAAAAAAAAAAAGTTGTTTCGGTTTTAAGTACTACTATTTTTTCGGGGTAGCAAAGTCACCAAAATCACCCAACACAAAGTCACTGAAGTCCCACCCATTTTTTTCATAGTGTAGTCTTAAGACAAACATGGTTTATAGTTTTATTTTAGTTCAATTTTTGTATATTTCTTAAATAAATTAAAATGTCAAGATATACATTTTTGACAAAAACAAAAAAAAAACTTTTGAATTATGTTACTCGAGCAACAAGTTGAATCTAACGAGTCGAATCGAGTTGCTCGTGAACTTTAAACGAGCCGAACTCGAGTTAAATAAAATAAAAGGTTTGTATCGAACTTGAGTCAAGTTTCGAGTTGAGCCAATTCTTATCGAGTCGAGCTCAGATGAGTTCGACTCGACTCATTTCTAACACTACTCTTAATAGTATAAAGGTCTATCATTATTATTTTTTGTAGGAAACCACCGTAATTAGGATAGTTGACACGTTAATGGTTTCAAGGAGTATCTCTGTTAGTTTCGATCCATTAGATTAGCTATGTGACTAATCTTCACTCGAGTGTTTAGGTTGTAGCTTAAAATTTTCCGCCTCTCCAAAAGGGTGTTATTTATAGACTGAACGTTAATCTTTCTTACAACCTCAATGCGGTTTAATCAACTTAGTCACACTTATCAGGTATTTAATTTAAACACCAAATTGAATATTTAATTATAATATATTATTTAAAAATAAATATTCTTGTCGGAATCTAAACTCAAGGCTATTGGTTAATTAAGTCCAACCCATTTCTTTCAAGTTGGGTGAAGTGCTAATATTTATTTAAGTCTCCCAAAAAAAAAATAGAGACATTTATGTAAGTCAACCTAAGCTAATTACATATGTACGGTGTTATTTTTAACAGATATATAAAGGACAAAGGGAAATGATTATTTTGCAGTTCGAATGGTTGAAAATTTACAATTGACTTTCATAGTGCTTTTTTATAATAATAACACTAATTCATTTATTTAGTATGCGTGATTTGAGATTGAAATAGCTTGTCATCACTCATCATCATCATCATCATCATATTTAAAGATTGAATAACTTTAAATTGAAGTAAGGAACAGTGGCTGTTCGATTAATACCGCTTTTTAATGAACGTACTTCATGGTAATAAAATAGAGGGAAGGAAACCTAAGTTGAAACACCATTCAGGTGTTCTATGATTAGAATTTGCACATGGCCTAACTATGTACAATGTACTGTGACATGCGGCTGAGGAAAAAGAGAGGAGTCTTAAAACACAATATCATGCATATATATAATAAATAAATTAATATAAAGTCAACAACAAGCTGTTATCTGATCACTATTATTATTGTCATTGTGGAGTAGTACTTAGTATTAGTATTTCTCTATTATTATTTCAGGTTTTGAATGTGCAAGAAGGAAGAAATAATAAATGCATGGGTTGACTTTCTTTTTTTAAAATAAAATGACATTTACAAATACGCGTGTAATGCATAAAAAACTATTTGAATAAAAATAAATACGTGAAAAAAACTACTCCCTCCATCCACAATATTAATTTGATGGCCATCAATTTAGTCTTTAAATACCGTCCTCTTTTTTGGTCAAAAAATATCATATATCATCCTCATATTTGTGTTAAGATGACTATTGAATTTGCTTAACAAAAAGGTTGGTTCCCGCTTTGGATGGAGATTCGCAATGAGTGACATTGTTTTTAAAATCTTCAAACATTATCTTTTGGAAATTAAGGAACAAGTGGTTCAATTGCTTAGACATCATGAGATTGTCTCCTAGGATTTCATATGTTTTTTGAGAAGCTAGTCATTGTGTCAACTAAACTGCTTCTCTTGGTTTTCTTTTTGATGGAAATCATTTATGATAATGAAATACACCAATAGTTAGTATCAAAACAAATTGTTTTTTAATCAATTGTTCATTTTCGAACTAACATAAAATTAGACTCATAAATAAAAAAGAAAAGTACAAAAATGACCAAATTATTCTTTTTTTAATTATCTTCATGGCCTAATTGCTCAGTTTTCCATAGTGGTTCCACCAAGGAATAATTTGTCCCAATTTATCTTTTTACAAGAACTTGTTTTTATTTTTCCCAAGAATCAGATTTTATCACCAAATTTTTTTAGGAACTAAAATGGGTCTTCATTATTTTTATTTTTTTATAGGCTGTATATAGAGGAAAAAAATGCAAATACCATCACCAAACATTATAAAGATCTGAAATTCCTTGACACTCATGAACATAAGTTCATGATTGATGAAATTCTAAACTTTCTCATGAGATTTGAGCAAACCTCGCGAAAGATTTTTTGTTTTTTTATCAAGTGGTGTTTATACACATTTATCAAGTGGTATTTATAGAGGTGTCAATATCATGGAGCTTTGAAGTTTAGACCCCAGCCCACATAGTAAGGGGGTTTGAAAATTCACAAGATTAAAAAGCCCATATTCATGCAAGTCCACAAATAAAAAAATCAAAAGGCCCCAAAGCTCAAAAATTTCTATAAACATTTTTTTTAAAAAAAATAACTTTTTTTTTACCGAAAAAAACTTTTTTTTATTGGAAAAACTCTTTTTTACCGAGAATTTTTTTTTTTTTACCTTTATAGTGGAGCTTTTTTAGGCCCACAAATAAATAGATTTTAGAGTGGGCTTGACCCCAAATATTTTGTTCAATTAGGGGGCTTTAATTTAGTAGGCTTGGTGAGGGCTTTTTTAAGTAGTTTTTGAAATTTGGGGCTCTATTAACACCTCTAGGTATTTACCAAGAGATTTGATGAAATTCCAAAAATACACATTTTTTAAGATGAATAAATGGTGTGTTCGGGATTCAAGGTGAATAAGTGGTCTTTATGGGTTTCAACCCGATCCATGCATATATCATGTAATGCTCATACAATCATACTGAGTTAAGTTCGCAGACGACTAAAGAGTTTTATATCCTTGATTGTATGACTATGTGAACTTCATGATTAGTAAATATTATTCGACTATTTGTTTTCTAAATACCGAATCGATGCCAACGAAATAACATAAAACCTCTCACACATAATTCAGCCAAAGAAAAACAGTCTGTCGGGATTTTATAAACTTCTTGTACGTAGGGGTGGTTCTCATATATAATATAATACTTAATTTATTTTCCATTAGTTATTTCCTTTTTCGTCATTTTTTTCTCTTCCTTAGATTTGGTAATAAATTTCTTGGCTTATGAAAACCGATATAACATGATTTATTTATTTTATTATTAGAGTATTAGTTTAACTATTTTTCAAGAGAATATTAATTCGATTATTGAGTGCAACAATTTTTAGTCAGACCTTCCGACCGAACTCTAGATTTAATTCCTTCAATAAGATCATTTTAGAAGATCGGGAATACCACTACTAAAACAAAATAAGCCAAAACTTACCTAAATAATTAGGTATCTGAGCAACAGTAGTTATCATTTCAAAGTGATAAAGTGTTGCTTGCACATATATTCTTTATGTATTTTTTTCATTTAGAAACTTCAAATTTTAATTTGTACCAAACTATGTACCTGAAAAGGACTTCGATTCCCTTTCTGTAACCAAATATTTGTTACGTAGAAACTACTGGTATAGAAAAACATGTATAAATATCATTGTCATCTTGGTAACGGCACTATAAAGCCAAAAGCAATACCTAAAAATTGATTTTGTTAGATAAAATAATGAATCATATCATACTTATCTCTTACCATTGGTTATAGTTATAGATAAATTCGAATTACGGGATAAGTGGCAACAACATAGAGAATGGCTCCCTCTCATTGAGACAAAAGTAGGCCACGTATAAATGTAAATGAAAAGGCAAACTCGTGAACCAAAGCTAAATATAGCTATATGTCAACTATCAATATGGGGCCTAAAAATTAAGATTATGAAATGTGAGAATAGATTAGAGATAGCTTCCTTTTTAGGGGACTTGTTTGGTAACCCACAAATTCCGTGTCAACTTGGTGTTTTGAGTGTGTATTGCCGCTGAAAGTGATGCTAAAACTAAGCCACAAATATGCTTTTCTTTCTTTTTAGGCACACATTTATTGGCTGGCTGGCCTTTCCATTTTCAAGTGCAACCTTTTAGCATTAGTAATGCATATTGCACTTTCCATAAAGTCACCTACTATTTCAACACAAGTCATCACACGGTTCTGTACTTTCTTTACCACGATCATAAGAGGAAAAAATATACCTGCACACTATTTATACACCACCATAATTTTAGATATAATATTTGGACTTAATATTGGTTGTTTTTATAATATATACCAGCACACAATATTATTGACTAAATTATTATTATGTAAATAATTTGATCATCACCATTAAAATTTCAGTTGTGTTATTTGGAAATGTGATTCTTAAATCGTATACCATGAGTGTACGGTCCTTAAAGTGAATAAGAGTAATTTAAAACTCAAAGATGTAGGTATCTCTGTTCGATATGCATCGACAATGTAAAACTCATAATTTTTACACATATATTCTGTTATTAAAAAAAAAAAACTTGTATGTACTACTTATCGATTATTTTTTTCGGATTCTTTTTTGTATGGGTCATTATGCTTTTTTGTTGGAGTTGTCATACATTCTATTCTTATTTTGTCTTTACATATCTATGATACTATAATTGAATCAATGATCGTAGCTCTTGTCTTCTTGTTGCAAATGTGAACGGATCCATTGAACCATATCAATATACACACCCAACTCTAGACACACACGCATAACTTTAGGATAGCCCATAAGTCATGACTCGCACAGTGCATTAAGAGTTGCAGATCTTAGATCACGTAATTGGCAATCACATATTAATTAAAATCCATGTTAAAGATTGTGAAGAATCGCCAAACTATGCTAAGTGTTTCCGTATAATGTAGCAGGGCATGGCAAATAATTAACCTAATCATCATCTTAATTTCTGTCGGCTAGCTTGACACCACGGATCAATTTGCATTTTATGGCCTGCTGATTATTTAGTATGTTGACAAATTAATTCACGTCCCACATGCTGACATGCACATAGAGAGATTCTAGAAGAATAAAAGAACCTCACGTAATTCACAAAATCAAGTTTTGATTAATTTATTGTTATTGATTGCTATTAAACGAACTATGACACATGTATATATGATAACACTCCTTACATGATTTTTACTATGTTTGAGAATCTTGACACAGTAACGTTGGAAGACTTTGAAGCAGCGTTATCCATTCATACATTTCGACTCGATTCCATGTCCGCATAACAAGCCGCAAAAAGCATATATTTGTCACAAGAAACAAAGAGACGTCATGGTGATCCAAATAGGAAAAAATAAATTATACGTTAAGAATATTCGATAGGTGAAATTAATTTACAATTTAAATTTTCTTCAAAATAATTAAATATTAAATAACCACATTAAATTAAATCATTAGATGGTGGATAAGCATTCAACAAAACTAAATGGTATGTGTTCACCGTCAAAATATTGTATGAACCAGTTCTTGAAAATATTGTGTGCACCTTTCTGATCGGTCCATGTTTGATAATGTATGGCATAAGTAAGTCCCTATTAAGGTTTCTTTGTTCACTTGCAGATTTCTTCGTAATCGGCTTCCCACCAAAGATAACTTAGTTCGGCGGCACATCCTCATCGCAGAAGACTATACTTGTGTGGGAGGGTGTGGCTCATTGGAGACCGCGGACTACCTTCTCTTTCGTTGCAACCCCTTTAGCAGTGTGTGGTTCACGATGTTGCAGTGGCTAGGTCTCTCCTTTGTCGCTCCCGGTGGGTGTCGCAATCATTTCATTCAGTTTGGCCATTTGGCGGGGTTACCGTGTTCGTCTTATCCGTTCCTTCAGCTAATCTAGATGGCATGTGTCTGGGTCATTTGGAAGGAACAGAATAGCAAAAAAATTCACTAGAAGATTGCAGACTCTCAGAGTATAGCAGATAAGGTTAAACTGTTATCTTTCCAGTGGCTGAAAGCAAATTTGTTAACTTTTGTTTTTAGTTATCATGACTGATGGTTGCACCCTTTGTTATGTATGAGTGTCAGACTATAATCTTTTTTTTTTACCTTTTTATTTCGGTGCTTGTTGTTGATGCACCTGTGACTTGACTCTGTATTTTTTATGGTGATTCTCTTTTACACACCTTGTACGGGATGAATCACCAGAGGTAATCTATATATCACATTTTGGCTTGTCAAAAAAATAATTATATATAATAAATACATTAAAATATATCCTGACAAAAAAAAATACATTAAAATATAGGGACTTGAATTCATATGAATAATTAATATTATTTTTTCAAGTGATCCAGTGCCAGAATTTCATCCCAAAAAATAAATAAATGGAGAATCATGTTCGAAATCAATCTCCAGTTCGAACCCAGCTTAAGGTGAAAAGTATATTTAGTTGTGAGAAAAAGGAAAAGAAAAAAAGGAGATAATATGAGAGCTGGTAGGAGAGACAAACATTAAAAAAAAAAAGAGAGAGATAGTTTGAGATATTGTTCGGTAAAAGAAAAAATGAGAATAGAAAAATATAAAATGTATTTTGTTGGTAGAAAGAAAAAATGAGAATAGAAAAATATAAAATGTATTTTGTTGGTAGATTATTAAAAAGTGCTTTTAATTTTTGAAATAATGTATATATTTTTAAATTAAAAAACATCAAATGGAAATTTTTTGTTATTTAGTTTCCGTTATTAATTTATCAAATTACTTAATTTGATTAAGTAAAAAAAAACTTAACTTTTGACCAAAAAACTTAATTTGATCTATTTTACTTTATTTAATTGAATCGGTTCTAATATCTTTTTCTTAGGGGTAGTTTTAATATATTAAGTATAGTGACAATTGCCTACGGAAACGAAAAAGTGTCCTTCAAAAAATCACATGAGATAAGAAAATAAAAAAAGACAACAGTGTATATTGGAATTTTATGTGATTGTTTTTTTCGTTGGGTACAATGGGCAAGTGGAATTTTGTGAAAGCTACTTTGGAGGATAGGACTGCATTTCTTCTCCTTCAATGAAGATGTTGTGGAATGGGAAGGCATTTGAAGAATTTACTACTACGTCTTAGGGCATTAGACATAGTGACCCTTTGGACCAAAATGTTTCTTTAACCTAGCATTTCACTTTAAGAATTTTCGTGTTAAGAATTGAGAGACTATTTCACTTTGTTTCTTTAACTTTGGACCAAAATGTGTGGTTACATGTACAATTATCACGTGGAGGGCCTAAGATTTCAACCTAGCATTTTTTGATGATATTATCCTCTTTTCAGAAACCATTGTTTTTTAGGTTAATATTATTTATTCAATTATAGAACTTTTCTGCAGGGCTTCAGGTCAAAAAATGAGCAAAGAGAAAACTATGATTTGATTATTTCAGTGACATTATTCACCGAATTTGATTTGTTGTGATTCTACGTTCGTTTATGAGATGATGTTCTTATTTGACGTAGGACATTAGATGGTATTTTTTCATACACAAGAGTTAGAGATCGAACATGTAACAACCACTTACTTAATTGGACAAATTACCACTAGTTTCACACAAATTATCCATTAACAACGACTTTTCATAAGATTAATTCATCATTATTTATTTGAACAAATATCACACAGATTCAATTTTTTTACCTATAACCTATGCACACCAATATTTATCATCCAACACCAATTACAATCGAATTCACATAGCAAAATCTCATAATAATTGCACAACATCTAAAAGATTCAAGAGAACCTCAAATAATGGGGATGAAGAGACACAACAATGGTGAGGGTTAAGAACCCCCCTTTTCCCCTTTATGAAATTACACTCAAGGATAAATAATCCCCCGTATCTCAAATTCATAGAAAATTGATGCTTTAACTTGATTCCTTAGGTTGTGCTCTTACCTCTTCCATTTCTCTTTTCTCCTAGGTTTCGCGTATTTTTCTTTTTCTACTACCTTTCTATTTTTCTTTTTACACTAAGAAACTAGGGTTATCTTTTATTATTACTAATTTTCTCCCTTTATTTATCATCATTCACCCCTAACTCCACCAATTATTTTATTATTATGTTTTTCACCTCCCGATGTTAATGTCTCTTATTTTACGCACCTTCCTATTATTTTATCCAATAAAATTCTAATAATTCTACTAAAACTCAACCATTTCTCAACAAGGTCTATTACCTCAAGTAAAACGCCCCATCACCAATAATAAATATTAGAAAGTGCTTCGAATTTTATTAAAATGCCCCCTCTTTTTTTCTCTAAGGCTTTCCACAAAATATCTCTGGACACTTTATCATACGCCTTCTCCAAATCAATGAAAACTATATACAAATCTTTTTTATTTGTCCAATATCACTCCATCACACGTCGAGTAAGTAGATCGCTTTCATAGTCGACCTCTCATACATAAAACTAAATTGGTTATCAAACTTGAGTCTCTTTCTTTAGTCTTTGCTCAATCTTCATTTCTCATGACTTCATGGCATGACTCGTTAGTTTTTTTTTTGTTTTTGAAAACTATGTATTCGATCTAGGGACCGACTCATTAGTTAAATAACTAACATAGTTTAATAATGTTTTAGATCAACGTTGGGTCCCTTGATTATATATGGATCAACGTAATTATCATGTGTACCCTTTCTTTCTTTCTTTTTGAAATATGCATCGCGAACCACAAATTTATGATAGACATATTTTTAATTCAAAACATGTATTTTACTGTGCACATTATTTTACGGTAAATTTCAGATTTTTGGTATACATTTTGTTCGGTATAATTTTCGTTTTCTGAAAGAAGCCAAATTAACATATCAAAATTGGCATTATGCAGAATCCAACCGAAAGTGTACATAATTTAATTATACACATTTTCTTCACCATAAACTTATTGTTCATATAAAGCACCATAAACATGTAACCAAAAAAAGCACCATAAACAATATGAAAGTGTACATATAAAACTTTTTTTTCGGAAGTGTACATTATAAAACTTCAAGTTTATGGTAAAATATTTACCGTAAACTACAAGTCTTAAATCTGTAGTTTATTTAGAGTACATTTTACGATAAACATATAGTTTACTACATATATTTTTATTTTTATTTATAAAAAAAAAACTACTATCAATTACAAATTTACCCACACTTAAAATAAAGAATTGTATAATGCAAATTAAAGGTGCAGATTAAAGATGTTAGGGTGTCATCTTTTGTTTGAAAATTGATGTTCACATTTTAATGTTTGCTAAGAAGCATCAGTATTTTATGAAAATAACTTTATCGACAGTTAACTATCGATAAACTAAACCGGCGGAAGTTAACTACCGATAAAGTTATTTTTCATCAACAAATAACTGCCGTGGAGCTTCAAATGATAATATTTCATTATTAAGGCTATCATTTTTACTATTATGATTGTGGGTGGACAAAAGAAGCTAGACAAACCACATGTCAATAGAGACTTTCACAAAGCAACATCATGTGGAGCATTTTTCACTTCTGAATGTTGACAGGGAAAAATCCAACGGCACTTCGTGGAGCATAAATTATGCAACTTGATTTTTAATAATATAATTATGCACACACGTGTATCATCCAATCTAAGGACTGCATCAGCATGTTTATGAGTCAAAATAATCTGCAACTCAACCAAAAAAAATTGTTTTTTTTTGCGCTCAAAGAATGAAAATTTAAGGTGTTATGCTCCACGAAAGTTAATTGCTGATGGAAAATAACATCATCGGTAGTTAACTACCGCTGATTTAGTTCATCAGTAGTTAATTACTGATGGGTTATTTTCGTAAAATATTGGTGTTTCTTAGCAAACATTGAAGTGTGAATAGCAATTTTCCTTTTGTTTTGGTATAAAAGAGAACTTATTTTTGAGTTGGGCAATCTTTGTCCAAATGGGCCGCTATGGGCTCCTCTTCTAGCCAGACTTTATGGAGTGTTTTTTTTCTTAAAAAAAAAAATGCATAAACTGTTTGACGGATAACTCTCGAACGACATCTTTTGTGTTTTAAAAAGTTTCACGAGGGAATGATTTTTTAACATTGTTTTTCAAGATAAAGAGCCAAAAGAGCAACCATCAACTTTTTTACCTTCAATATGAAACATCTTAGCTAACTAATCCTGTGCAGCCATTGGCATGGCACCTCTTCAAGTAAATCTAAACTCATTGTTCTTGAATAAACCTATATCGTGTTTCATGGTGTCATTAATAATTGCCAAATGAATTCTATCAAAAGAGAGATAATTGCGAAAAGTACAAATCATAAAAAAAAAATTGGTCTTAACTTGTCTAAGACAAATATAAAGGAGGGTGGACTTTGTATTTATAAAATATGTAGCTAACACATTTAATTATTAGTATGGGAAATTATTGTTTTTGTTGTATATATGGGCCGAGGAAAATGGCTTCATGCCATTTGATATTTGTAATTTTTGCTCCTTTAGTCCCCTAAAATTGATGGGTTTGTACACCCAAACGACTTTTTTTTTTTTTTTGTTTATAAACCACTCGGTAGATATATATTGAACGTTGTTTTATAAGCTTTCTAAGCAAATAGAGGAAGTCAAGAGAACAACCCTACCAGATGTTTAATTGTGGTTTTGATTTGTTGATTGGGTTTAGCTCTTCTTCAATTTGAAACAGTTGATCAAACCAAAAAATGAACAAAACAGGTTATTGACCAAAAAAAATTGAGCAACATAGGTTTAAAGTAACTCGGACCCCCTCTAGTTTCTAATCAAACACTCAACTCCCTTGTTTGTTTCTAAACATGCATTCACTAGTCACCGGTCACCACTCCTCTAACGTTAACTTTGTTAATTTTAAAGCGTATATTTTGTTTAGAGATATATGGTAGTCACAGGCGGTATAGTGTTCACTCCCAATTTTTTTTGTCAAAAGCTCGTTCCTTTGTGTGTCTGTTGTGGTATTTGCATTGCTCTTGATTAGACTTTTTTTTGGGCAGTCTCAACAGTTGTTGAGATAGTGTCTTGTTTAAGGAGCTTCTCCTTTGGTTTTATCAAAATTTTAGTTGGAGAAAAAATATTGATAAGAGCATATCAGTTAAGAGTTCTGCATTGACAAAGATATGGTCTAGACATGGACTTGTGTGTGTGAGAGAGAGGCATTCCTCACCTTAAAAGTTGATTTTGTAAGGGAGCAATGCTAGCAACACTCACTTTTGAATACTCTCTCTAACACTCACTCTTTTATTGGTTTAAATCATTGTGAGTGTACACTTTGGAAATAGAACCCACACAAAGTGGTGGGACATGCATGAATTTCATCTAATAAAAGAGTGAGTGTTAGAGAGAGTGTTCAAAAGAGAGTGTCGCTAGCATTCCTCTTTTGTAAGGTTGAGTTAGGTATAAGACAAATTCTAATATCATAACATATATTATCCAGGATCAGTTGGACCACATGTTACTAGACTTTCGCTATCAGACCACTCGGGTCACATTTCAATTGTTCAATCTTAGGCGTGGAGGAGAGTGGTGTTAAGAGTCTTACATTGAAAAAGATACGTCATGAAGATGAGTTTATAAGTGAGAGGTAAATATTTACTTTAAAAGTTGATTTTATCAGAATTCTAATAATTTTCAATTTCCAACAAGGGGGTGTACGTATAATTTGTTTAAATATGCACCATCAGAGTAAACATAGTGTGGATTGTATAAATATGGTATGACACAATGAAATTCACTCACTGAATGTGCAATAAGCTATCGAAAGTGATGAGTTGCTTAGATTATGTTCGTTTAGAGATGCTTTTAAAAATACTTTTTCATTACACAAGTGGATACATGATATCACTCCAACTACTTAACACATGATACTAAACCTATCCTACAATCGAACATCTAACGAATAGGTGGTTAGCCGACTCTACAAACTCAACACAAAAAAATACAAGTAGTACTCTTATTGGCTACAACAAAATTTCACAACTAAAATTGATAATACACTCAAAAACCAAAATACTCTTCCACTTCTAAAGATTTATATATATGTGTTTGTGTGAAACAAGTCAAATTATATACACCTGAAATTCAACTCATGTAATTAATGAACTTGATTTTTAATTCAAGTTCAACTTATTTGATTTATGAATCAAGTTTAACAAATTAAATTTTAAACTATGTTCGAGTTGATTCAGTTTATTGACAGCTCTATTGTCATCTTATATTTTTCTTATGTTTACATCGTCATCTTAACTTTTAAGATGGAGAAAGTATAAATTCAATCGTATGTAGTTATTCTCTTTCAAAAAAAATCGTATCTAGTTATTTCCACTCAAAACAAAATCGTATTTATTATTTATGCAAATTTTGCCATTCTTCATGGACTGGGCATTAGTACAATACGTCAATTTCTTGGGGCATAAGTTAAGAAGATAAATGTAGAAGGTTTTTCTTGGAACTTATGCATTTAATGTCTTAAAAGTTGCAAAAGTTATACTTTCAATATAAAATTTATATTTTTCTTCAAAAGTTGCAAAAATTATACTTTCAATATAAAATTTATTTTTTTCTTCAAAAAAAATAATATAATTTATTTTTAATTTTCATTCTAAACTCCTTAACTTGTGCCCTAAAGGCTAGACACAAGTTAACATGACCCTAAAATTAATAATATCAATATCAGTAATTAATTTATGGAAAACCAGGTTAATTAAGTACTGCTACTAACAAATCATTCTGTGCATTATTATAACGCGTTTGCATTGAAGTGTTACAATCAGCGGCGAAGCTAACAATATTTCCATGAGGTGGCCACATATAAAGAAATTTTTTTAAAACTAATATAAGCTGGTAGGCAAAAAAAAAATCACAATAACTATTACTTATATAAAATGTTCTTCATAAAATATACACTTGATTCAACATGAACGGATTATACCAAAAAAATGTGGCAACAACAGATTGTACCAAAAAAACCACAATAGAATAGCGGATTGTATCAAAAAAGCTACAACAAAAGAAATAAAAACTAATAGTAGCTATTTATGAAAATTGAACTCGGCGGCCCTTCAAAGACTAAATTCATCCATAATTGCATCTGAGCTAAACTGACTTGCAATGTCTTTTTCAATATAAATAACCTAGCTATTTGAAAGAAAATCATCACTTGTTTTGTTTCATTGTTTTGTCTTGAGATTTTTCATTGATGAGAAAGATCTCTCTATTGTCGTTGTGAACTGGGAGTGTCAAAACAAGGCGAATCAATCTATCAATTAAACAAGGTGAATCTATCTATCTACAATTGAATCATTTTATTTGTTAAATAAAGCAAAGATTGTTATTATTTATCTCTTTTGGGTGTTATTCTTCCGGTTCCTATACGACATGATTATATAATTTGAAGTTCGACCGGAAGTTAAATAAAGATGGAAAAAATTAATTCATTTAAAATAAAACTTGAGGTAGCCAAATATATATTATTAGGGATAGCTAAATATAAAAATATACCTACTCACTAAAAAAAGTATTTATTTTTGAGGTAGCCATGGCTACCTCTCCCTTATACTAGCAACCGCCCCTGGTTACAATCTTAGCAGAAGATAATAGACTTATAGGCATCATTGCCTTGGCTTCAAAGATTTTGAGGCCCCAGAAGGAAGGTATCCAAAATCCGAAATAACTAGATAAAACTACCAGAAGGAAGGTATCCCTTATTGGATCAGAAATACAGCATAATTACCAATCCTACCAGCTCATAATTAGTTAAAACTAACTCATAATTATTGCGAGTAAATTATACTATCTTTTTAAAAGGCATATCTTCTTCTTTACTGCTTTTCAGATTTGTTTTGTATGGTTTTGTTTATGAGTTTGAAGGGAATGAGAGAATTTGAAGAGAAAAAAAAAGAAGCAGCCGTGAAAAGAATAGACAATTTTAGAAGGAAAAGGGTTTGTGGGTTTATTTTTCTTCGTAATATAAAACCATCCTAATTTGGGGAACTAAAACGACTTTTAGAGTGCTTAAATGAATTTTTTGAATTTTTATTATGTTGTTATAATATTCTTAATATTAAAAATATATTAATCATAAACATTAATTTATCACTTTCTAAAAAGATACTCTTTTAAAAAATTTACTATAAAATAATTTTCTATTTTCTCATATATTTCTCATCCCTCAAAGTCTTTCATTTTCCTCCTCTCTAAACTCCCAAACAAAACCTATATGAATCAACTGTTTAAAAACATAGACGAATCTTTTGAATGAAATTTGAACTTTAATTTATCATGTTGTATAAGTTTAGTTCATTTTGTTAGATTCTACATCGTTGGATGGACAAAATTGTTGTTTAATTGAAAATAAATCTTGTGGAGGTTTAAACAAATTTTATTAATAGTAAAAAGTTGTATTGATTTTATTTTTGGTGTAAATTCTCTAGTTTCTCAAGAAATGAAGTTCTAGAAATCTGAAGTTTATCCAAAGTTGAGAGCGAAACAACCTAGATTGTACGCTATGTGGTGAAGAATAGAATTCGGATTCTTTCAAACGATTCATCTTTGAGTTCGATAATTACTTGAGTTCAATAACTTTGTTTATACAAACTTATTAAATAATTAAGAGTTGTTTAAATATGTTAGAATATAATATTATGGCATGACATAAGGATATGAGAAAGGATATTTGAACAACCATTTTGTAACAACTTATGTGATAATTTTCTCTTTCATGCTCATATTGGGTTTTATTTTTTTTTTCTATTACTTTAGTTTTTGTGATAATACCTACCTTTCTTTGTAAATTTTAGTTGTTCCAAAAGTTGTAACAAAAGGTGGTTGTTTAAAATATTCCTCTAAGAATGTATAGTTGTATATTTATGTAAAACTTTTACCACTGCCCATACTTATAATTTAAATAGTGCAATTTTAATATTTTTAAAAAGCTTTTTAATAAAAAGAAAATATTGTAAGAAGTTTCACCATCTGTGTAGTAATAAAACGCTTTAATAAAAGCTCTTCTTTTGTCAGTTTGTATCCCCAATATCCCCCACGAGAAGCAAGTACTAAAAATAAAATAACATTTCATCAAGCACTTCTGCTGAACCTATAAAAAGTTATAACAAGTATGTAACAATGATTGACTCCCCTTTCACCTGAAGAGAGGGAAAAGGACATAACTCAGTTGACAGGGACATGCATTATTATATGCAGGGGTTGGGGTTTGAACCCCGACAATCCATTTATTCACCTTAAAAAAAGTTGAATTCTAGCCACTAAATTACTTGACAAAAAAAACGAGATGAAAAGTTTGTTTGGCTGTGTGGTAAATAAAATTGATTGCGGTTGAAAGTAACACAAAAAATGTGGTTTTTGCAAATTCATGTTTGGATGGTATGGATAAGAATCGTTTTTGTGTGCGTATATATATCAACAAATTTGATAATTGATTTTATGTCGGTGGAGAAGCTAAAAATATTAGTTTATATGTAGCATTGATTCTTCCCTCAAAAAATGTAGCATTGATTCTGGATTTAAAATCAATTTGAAAGTTTTATAGCTAAAGGTAGAATCAAACATACTCAAATATTAATGTTTTGAACACGATACAAATTGAATTTAAAGATGATACACCCTAAAACACTAGCAATCAAATCAGCTAAGAAACACCATATGATCGACATCACATGATGATCTCCGCATCACGTTGAGACTTGATTCATTATTCCCTCAATGGTTTCAACAAGATCACCCTCGTTTACCATAATTTACACGGGCATACACTCTAAGATAAAGGTGCACACATTTCCTTAAATAAACCTTTCCCTTTGTATAATCAAATAATGACTTGAGCCACAAAATGTTTACAAGCATATTACCTCCTTTGATGGAGCTCAATCATGGTACTCCATTGCGCGCTTCAATCTAGTTTAAATCATTGGCGCCCTATGTGAAGAACAAGGTTCTAAGCCACATATTAAGGGTTTCAGACCCTTCAGCCCCTTACCTTAGCCTTAACTTGAAAGCTATGTTTTGCTACATCAAAAATCTAGCATTACTTGAGTTGATATAAATTGTAGTTTATTATTAACAACACTCACACTCCTCTATCGACATATCCACCTTTTAAAAATGACAAAACCGTAAGAGCTTTGTACAAAACCCAAAAATAAACATTATCTCAAAAATATAGCTTGAGATCGAAACAAGTGATAACTAGTACTCACTTTTGTAACAAAATATAAGCAAAAGAAGTCCAAAATATCAAATGTATTTGGAGGACAGAAGCAAGGAAAAAAACTATTTTATGATAATAATCCCTATCATAGCAACCCCATTTATTGCCGATGATGTAAATGACAGACTAAAGGGTTGCTAAACAAATCTAAATACAGAAAAGAATGTATAGTTAAAAATATAATAACACTCCAAGTGGAAAACAAACCCAAAACACATCCACACAATCACAAACACTGCACTAATTACTCGAAGTGTTCCCATTTGAACTTGGGATGAACTGAATTATTAGTGGATGAGCTTGATGAGGATGCTGAAGTGACAGGAATTAATGGCGGTAGGGAATCAAATGTCTCCCATTTTGTAGTAACTACAACTTCTG
>Ga0315913_1004394_pt1 | contig 17062 bp, 16 predicted proteins | sample MpolsnodulesMG_FD_207736 | JGI IMG/M metagenome (GOLD analysis project Ga0315913, IMG submission 207736) | Medicago polymorpha root nodule microbial communities from Los Angeles, California, United States - small nodules | ecosystem: Host-associated > Plants > Roots > Nodule | place: USA... | reverse complement strand
TGAAGTGAATTGAGTAAAATGTTGTCTGATGTTGTCGGGGGACACCGAAGAAATATGTAACCAACACCATACATGGTGCCATAAAGACCTGAATATGTCACAGTGTAAGAACAAATGTGCTGAAGTTTCCAACCCTCCACAACCTGTAATACAAGCTGTATCTGTAGTGGGGATGACTTGTCGCCGAACCAAATTATCTTTCGTAGGTAGTCGATTATGGAGAAGCCGCCACACAAGCACTGACACCTTGGATGGGATAAGTTTGTGTCAGACATCATCAACCGTGGTCGTATCCGCAGAAGCGGCATTGGTGGTGAGAAAATGATAAGCTCCCTTCACCGAATAGCCGTGAATAGGATCTACCAACCAGCGCCACACATCATGTATGTTATCCTGCAAAATAGTGTTAGAAAGTAAAATAGAACACTCCCTCACACTCTCCTCCTCCCAAGCAAACAAGTGACGCCGCCACACCCTCCCTCCTCCCCCAACCGCATCGATACCCCACTTCGCCTCCGCCACTGAACACATCTTATTAATAGCAAGCTCATATAAACGGGGGAATTTTAGTTTTAGAGGAACTTCCCCCACCTATATATCCTGCCAAGATAAAGTATCATTGCCATCTCCCACCACCCGACGAATATTATTATCAAACCACCTCCCAACACCCTTTCCTAACCCCTCACGAATACTACACATCGACCTCCACCAAGTCGAGTCTTGAGACCCTCCCTCCTTCAACCGCTCCCACTCCTCCCCATACCGAGCTCTCAAGACTCGATACCATAAACCATCATTCTCTACCAACACCCTCCAACACCACTTCCCCAACAAAGATAAATTAAAAGCTCCCATCCTTCGCACCCCCAACCCTCCTCCCTCCTTCGGAGTACAAATAGACTCCCAACGTATCCAAGCTATTTTCCTATTATCCTCACAACCCCCCCAATTCTTTTTTTAAAAAATAGATTCAATAGAGGAAATTATACCTGCGAGGGCTTTGAAAAAGGAAAGAAAGTAAACCGGAAGAGAGGACAGGACAAACTTCAGAAGTACCAGGCGACCACCAAAGGACATGAACTTATGGTTCCACGACGACAAGCGGGAGACTATACGATCGACAATAGGTTTCCAAAAAGAAAGTTTCCTAGAATCACCGCCAATAGGCAAACCCAGATAGACAAAAGGAATCGAACCCCGATGACAGTTCATCACCAAAGCCGCCTCGGACAACCAAGTATCAGGAATATTTACACTTGTCAACATGCTTTTGTTAAAATTCACTTTCAACCCTGAAATCCCCTCAAAAAGTAACAACAGTGCTCGCATTGTACGCACATTCTGCCAACTTTTTTCACCAATAATAATAGTATCGTCTGCAAACTGAAGGTGTGTCAGCCGCACCTCATCATTTTGCCCAACACCGTACCCTCGAAACAAATTTGCCCTTACGACTGCGTTCATGAGGACATTAAACCCTTCGGCAGCCAACAAGAATAAGAACAGGGACAAAGGGTCGCCCTGACGAAGCCCCCTCTCTAACGGAAACTCCTCCGTGGGACAGCCATTCACTAAAACCGATGCAATTGCCGTTCCAACACATTCAAAAATCCATTTCCGCCATATTCTTGGGAAGTTCATTTTAGCCATGATAGAGTCCAAATACTTGAAATCAACCGAGTCATACGCCTTTTCGAAATCCACTTTGAATAACAGTAACTCCTTATGTTTACGCCGAGCTTCATCAACCACTTCATTAGTAATTAAGATACTGTCTAAAATTTGTTTACCTTTGACAAAAGTAGATTGTGAATCAGATACCACACTACCCACCACAGAGCGGAGTCTATTCGCAAGGACTTTAGCCAACACCTTATACAAGCACCCAACCAAGGAGATAGGCCGGAAATCATTAAGCCTTTGTGGACTATTAACCTTAGGAATTAAAGTTATGAAAGTGGAGTTCAAACCTTTAGTCAGCTTCCCATTTCGATGGAATTCCACCAAGAATCTCATAAAGTCTACCTGTAATAAATCCCAGAAATCTTTTAAGAACCCGAAGCTGACACCATTAGGGCCCAGACTCTTAAAGCTATCGCAATCCCAAACTGCCCTCTTTACCTCCTCACAAGTAAAGGGTTGTGTTAAATTGGCCGCCTCCACCCGTGATAACTGACGGAAATGAAGTCCCTCAATCCCCGGCCGAGCCGCTCCCGGCGACTTGAAATGACTTGAAAAATGACGGAAAACAGCCGCGCGAATATTCTGAACCACCTCGACTCTGACACCCTCAACAGACACCACATTAATTGCATTTTGACGCCGTCGATTTGACATACACCCATGAATTTTTTTAGAGTTAGCATCCCCTTCCTCGAGCCATTTCATTCTTGAATTTTGCCAGTTAATACTGTTCTGTCAACGGGCCATAGAGAGCAAATTGAGAGACAACTCATGAAGCTCAGCTGCCTCCTCATCTGAAAGCGCTGACAACTCTGCTTTAATGTCTAATACTGACATATTATTTTGAACCTCTGTCATCCAACACCCCATGTTCTGAAAGTGTCGTTGATGCCACTCCTTTAGACCGAATTTCATCAACTTGAGTTTCTGTTTTAACACATGACCGCCCCAGCCTTCGCAATTGAAGGTTCCCCACTTAGCTCGGACAAAGTCTGTATAACCCGGTAAATCTGACCAGCATTTAAGCATCCGAAGCGGTCGAGGGCCCTAGTTACCTTCATCGATATGTAAGAGCAACGGAACGTGATCAGAGAGACCCCGCTGATAAGCAACTTGAATATAGTTTGTCCATTTCTCACACCACTTGCCCGACAACAAAAACCGATCCAGTCTACTCATAGAAATTCCGTCACCTCGATACCAAGTGAATAACCGACCGCAAATGGGTAAGTCAATAAGTGAACGGTCGTTAATGAATTTATTGAATAAATCTGCGTCCACTTGTCTGAACACCACACCTCTTCCTTTCCTCTCTTCAGCACAACGAACTGAATTAAAGTCCCCGCAGACACACAAGCAGAGATCATTGTTGGTTGATACCAGCGGCTGCATCCGCTCCCATAAGTCCTTTTTAGCTGCCAAGTCGCACGGTGCATACACATTAACAATCATAAACTCGGCACCTGAATCTATAACCGTTCCTTTGATTATCAAAACATGTTTAAAACTCATTGAGAACCAGACATCCAACCTTGAGGCATCCCATGCTGTAAGCAAACCACCAGACGCCCCACTAGAAGGTTGATACGAATAACCAACGGGATTACTACCCCAGCAAGATTTAACGACCGCGTCATTCATCACCTGTAACTTAGTCTCTTGTAAACATAGCACCAAAGGCCTCTTCTCTAAGACTGTCTGTCGCACCTCCTTCCTCTTCTCTCCTCCGCCTAGCCCCCTCGCATTGTACATCAGAATCTTCATCGAAAACTTCCGGACACCCCACCCACCGCGGCACCCGCGCCGCCCCACAAACCCTACCCGCCCTTCTTCCCCCCCTCGACCTCACTCGCCACGTCACTACCTCCAGCCGCCCTCCACTCTCTCCTCCCTTCCCTCGATAACAAGTTAAAAGTATTTGACGTGTTACACAAATATTTCACCCCCACAATATTTCCCAATTCCTTGACATCCTCCGCCACCAACTTTGGCTCCCCATGTAAATGTACCCAATGCACCCAATCATTTTCCCCGGATGAAGAAGAATTTTCCTTAGAAACAGTCGTTGAATCTGCTGTATCCTTTGAGGATTAGCTGAATGTTAATGACTAATAAGTTAGGTGATGCGTTTTTAAAAGCGGTTTAGTTCAATTATATGCTAAATATAAAATGACAGAAAAATTATTATTAATTTATAATAATATATTTATAAATTAAAATTTAAGTATATAAAATTAATTATTAATTTAAGTTTATAGGAGTAATAATAATTTTGGTTCATGAATATGTAATAAGTAGTCACAATAATCTCTCAATATATCAAATTTTTAAAATAGTTTTTAACTGTTTACCTTGTTAATCAAAACAATCTTTTACAATAAAATGTTTAGTTAATACTATCACACTAATCCAATCCAAACTGAAATATATACTTGTATATATATTATTATATGAATTTTTTATAAATGTTTCCTTAATTTACAATCTTGTAACTATTTTCTAAATTTGTTCTTTAATAATGTTTATTTTTTTTCCTTTCTTTTAAGAAATATTATTAATTTATGATTTTGTAACTATTTTTCTTAACCTACTATTTTATTTTCTACTTATGCATTTTTTTTCTTAATCTTACATTTTTATGAAATGTCATAAAATAATAAATTTTCTTAAGAGAAAATAAAAAATTATACAACAATGAAAATCGAAAACCAATCCAATCAAAACCGAATTTTTTTGGATCGGATTAGATTGGATTTTAAAACCAAACCAATTGGATGAATAAATAACAAAACCGAAGTAATTGGATCAGATGATTTTTCCTTCTAAAACCGAACCAATCCAATCCGCAAATACCCCTAGCATTGGATTGGATTGGACATAAACACCCCTAATTGATATTGATATATTTTTTTTAGGAGATCTCTCTCGCATAGTCACATACTTATCCCCTCTCTCTCATTTTCTAGATAATATTATTTTCACAGTTGAAAAAGATAGTGAATGAGTCAAAGACGAAAAAGAAAAGTAACTCCGCGCGGTAAGCAACGTTCTGTTTTGTAGTTTCCGCCAAAACAGTCAATAAATTTCAAACCAAAAACCTCATCCCGCCTTTCACAACCATATTCACTTCCCTCCTTCTTCACTCTTTTCAACTTTTCACAAACCCTAAATAAATAACAACACACACTTCACAATACTGACAAAAACCAAATCTCCAACCCAAAAACCACACACAACAACAACAACAACAACAACAATGGCTAAACAATCCAAATCCAAGAAACCTGAATCCTTCGGCAAAGGCAAAGTCACTCCAATCCAGATCGCTTTCATTGTTGACAGATACCTTTGCGATAACAATTTCAATGAAACTCGTAAATTGTTTCGGATCGAAGCTTCTTCTTTCATCGCTAATTCACCCGTCAATGAGGTTTTTCACTACCCTTTTTGTTAATTCTTGTTTTCATTCAATTTTCGCTAATGGGTCGTTTTCTTGATACCCTTTTGAGATTTTCACAACCCCTTTTGATTATTTTTTGTTTTTATTTAGATTTACTCAAATGGGTCGTTTTGTTTTTTTGGTAAAGATTGGATCTTTATTTATATATTTATTTGTTTGTTTTTGGTTTGGTTGATTTTTAGGTGCCGAAGAGTTTGATGAGTTTAGGTGAGATGCTTGATGAGTATATATGTTTGAAGGAGCAAAAGGTGATGTTGGATCAAGAAAGGGTTTGTATGGAACAAGAGAAGAACCGGGTTCAGATGTTTTTGAATGGTGTGCAGAATGTTATGAATGTTTACAACGCTAGTAAAAGTATTCCATTGACCAATGCTCCTGTGTCGAATGTGAATGGAGTGCCAGCTGTGGTTCTTCCTCAATCGAATCTCGGTGAGAAAACACTTTTGGATGTTTTTGTTTTAATTTAGGTTAGATGTGACTGTGATTAGGCAATGTTAGTTATGTTTTTGTTATACACTTAGGGTTTTAATTGTAGCTGTGGTCGTGATTTGATTCTTGATACTGCATTGAATTGTGATATAAATATGAAGCATGGATACGGACACGACACGGACACTGACATGCTGACACCGCTAATTATTTGAGAAAATTTACATAATTCAGTGTAATTATAAGTGTCAATGTCGGTGTCGGACACGACACATGCTGACACCGCTAATTATTTGAGAAAATTTACATAATTCAGTGTAATTATAAGTGTCAATGTCGGTGTCGGACACGACACATGCAGACACCGGGACACTCCTGATCCGAGAAGTGTCCGTGCTTCATAGGATCTAATGAGTGGTTGATATTGTTGAGAACTGCAATCTATTGTGTTGTCATTTAAGGTTGATATTGTGATTGCAGATTAATTTTTGCAATAGTGTAGTATTTATAGATATAATCAATTAAAGACACAAGATATTTAAATAACACTGAAAAAGAACAAATCATGTGTGAATATATATGTTCTTATTATTTTGATATTGTGATGATTGTGTCTATAAGCATTGTACTCATGTAAAAATTACTTCATGATTACAGAAAATGTTGACAACTGCTAAAAATTATGGCTGAATTGTAGTTGTGGTTGGTTACAGATTGTAATTCTAAACAAAGAATGTCATAAACTTTACATGATCAAATGAATTTCTCTGATGATGTTCAGGTTCAATTTGGTGTTTTTATGTATGACAGTTACATAACATTCATACTACAAGGTTTTTTTGGGGGTTAGTTTACCATATTTTGATGGGGACTTCTACATATCTTCACTTAGTCACAATTTTCTTCTGTTGTGTTTGAAGTGTGCAACGTTGCAAGCCAAGAATGATTATCGATTTAGTATTAAAACCATACTTTAGGACTAAGTTTCAATTGAAATGAAAACTGATTTAACATTCGATTTTTCAGGTGCTCCTACTACTGCTGCTGCTTCCCCTGCGACACAGACCACATCAAATATGCTCTCAGCGCCTCAGTCTAACAACACCAATTCAGAGAATGGAAGCTTCGAAACACCTGTTTTGAGTGTATCTGACAGAAAGAGAAAAAATACCAGAGCAGTGGAGCATGTACCTTCAATTGCAAAAAGACCTCGTGGTAGATCATCCACTACCAGCAGGAAAATTCCTGTCTCAGGTATAGTTGTACTTGTCTCCTAGCTTGTGCATCTGATATGTATGTATATATGTTAATCTTTCATGTAATTGTTGATTTTAATATTTGTTCTGTCCTCACTCTCAGGTCAAGACACACTGCCAAAATCAAACAAAGCAGTCAACCATCAAGTAGTTTATCACCCTTCTTCTGCAACTCAATCATTGGCTGCGAACTCTGTACCAAGTGGAACACAGATTCAAGGATCCAGTGTTGTGAAATGCTTATTCAATCCCGCTCGAACTTCTATCCCAACCAATTCAAAAGTTCCAAAGACGCCTCCGAGAACAAATTCCAGTCACAACAATACAAATATATCCCCTCCCGAGATTTCTCAGGCTGCACCTAGCATAGAGGGTACATCTACTTGTTACACTGTAATTTCAACCAAGAGAGTTATGGTTAGCCCTGCAAAACAAATGGCTTATATAGAGAGTAGTCATTGCATTTCACCCGTTAAAATGAATTCAGACAAGGCAAGTAAGAGGGATCATGTAAGAAGCAGGTTGAATTTTGATTCTTCTGATATGCCTCAGAGCTTCGATTCAGACAAATCATTGCCTAACGAGATTTCTACATCAGACTTGTGTGACCTTGATTTCCCCAATTTTGATACCTTTAGCTCAGACTTCTCATTTGCTGAAATGTTAAGTGATCTGGATTTTTCTTGTGAGGGTGTTGATTTTTCAATTGTTTCAAATGATAATCAAGTTATCCCGGAACTACCATCAACTTCAGTAGAAGCTCTATGTGAGAAAAATATGAACATACAAGGTAACAAAAATAATTGCTTATCTTCTTAATTATCTTAATTTTGACCTGTCCCACAATTTACTGAGAAATTTTCACTTTTCCAGGTTCTGATTGTTCGAATGTAGCAAATACCTTCACAAGAAGCATAACAATTTTAAGCCCAGGTAAATTTACTCAATTCTTTAGTATAAAATTGTTGATGTGATTTAACAACTTAAGCTTTTGGTATAGTTAGTATTTGAAATAAAACGATCCTAAAGATGACAAGTCTGTGCATTATCACATTTTAAGTCCAAATGACACTTTTATAAGAGCTAAACACTTGGAACATTCGTGAGATATTATATGTATGTGTTTGAACACTTGGCTATCTATCAGAAATATTAACTGTGTTATATTTTTTTGTTTTCAGAGAAAAAGAACCAGAGCTGCTTAGATCAGGAGAATTGTTAATGAGGGAGTTTGAAGAATGACGCAGGCCGACTGTTGCTGCAACAGATTCTTATGGTCATAGCTCCAACGAATGTAGCTATCCTTGATTTAGGATGTTAACACCATTCATTTTTTCCTTAACCTTTGAACCTGTTTGGTCAATGGTCATCAAGGAAAAGCTAAAATGATTTTGTGATTGTAGATAACTACCTTTCTTGTTCTGGTTCACTCAATAGATTAACTTTTAGTTGGACTTATTAGATGCTAAACATGGTTAATTGTCTATGATTCAAGTCTAAAAATTCTTTGAGCAATATTTTTCTGGTTGAAATGGTGTCAAACAACTAAACTTTGTACTAGAATGAGGTGAAGGAAAGACTAAACATGCAAGGAATCAATTTATGAATTCAGAATTTGCACTTGGCATTTGTCTTTGAAGGTTAAAGTTAGATTAGGGGATTTACAATCTCATACAATTTTATTGAAGATTTGCAATGAAATTAATGTACAATATACCAATTATAGAATTTTGGACTTGAATTCACAGTAGAATTTTGTTGCAATTGTTGTTTGGTTTTGGTTTGAGATTTTCAATATAAACAAGTGTCTATCATATCACCTTCTAATCCAACTCTTTTTATGAAAGAAAAAAACTGAAATGTGTTAAGTTCTACGTCAATGACTATAACAACATACTTTGTCAATGGTCGGCATATACTTACGCAGCATAGTTTAACCGACCCACCAAAAGGAAGAATTTGTAGGCAGAGTTAATATCAAGCATTTATTTCATAAGACATTGTAGGGTCATTGTTTTGACTTTTAGTTTGAAATAATGCAAGGCATAGATGACTTTGCAGCAACTTCATGGATCATGTTCAACGAAATTTCCCTTAAGACTTTGGACTTGTTCCATTCAGGGAAGGTTGTTTCTAAACGTTTAAAACACAACCATTTGTGTTGTGGTTATCACTAAGAGTAAACAACAATGAGAATTACATTACTTTCATTGTTTTTCCTTCCTTTTCTTCTGCTACTGCATATATATCACTTTCCAAATCTCTTTAGCCTCTGCCAAATGTCTTGCTGATCAAGAATCATTGCTACTCCAGTTAAAGAATAGTCTCATGTTCAAGGTAGAAAGTTCAAGCAAACTGAAGATATGGAATCAAAGCATTGCATGCTGCAACTGGAATGGTGTAACTTGTGACAGTGAAGGACATGTTATTGGCTTCGACTTGAGTGCAGAATATATTTATGGTGGATTTGACAATACAAGCAGCCTATTTGGTCTCCAACATCTCCAAAAACTGAACTTGGCTTTTAACAATTTCAATTCTTCCATTCCATCAGCATTCAACAAGCTGGGGAAGTTGACATATCTGAATCTTACAGATGCTAGATTTCACGGGAAGATTCCAATAGAAATTTCACAGCCTATAAGGTTGGTTACTCTTGATATCTCTTCTCCTTACTATTTTTTATTGCAAGGGCTGACAATTAGCCACCAAAATCTACAAAAGCTTGTCCAAAATCTGACAAATCTAAGGCAATTGTATCTAGATAGTGTAAGTATATCAGCTAAGGGACATGAATGGATCAATGCTTTGTTGCCGTTGCGAGACCTACAAGAATTGAGCATGTCTTCCTGTGGTCTATTAGGTCCCCTTGATTCTTCCCTAACAAAACTAGAGAACCTATCCGTCATTATTCTTGACGGGAACTATTTTTCATCCCCAGTTCCTGAAACATTTGCAAATTTTAAAAACTTGACTACCCTCAGTATTGCATTTTGTGCATTATCCGGTACATTTCCACAGAAGATCTTTCAGATTGGAACATTGTCTGTTATTGACTTATTTTCCAACGAAAATCTCCGTGGTTCATTTCCAAACTACTCACTAAGTGAATCTCTTCATAGAATTAGAGTGAGTAACACAAACTTCTCTGGTGCATTACCTATCTCTATTGGCAACTTGAGGCACTTATCTGAATTGGATCTTTCTATTTGTCAATTTAATGGAACCCTCCCAAATTCATTGTCAAACCTCACACACCTCAGTTACTTGGATCTGTCATATAACAAATTCACTGGTCCTATTCCCTTCTTAGACGTTAAAAGATTGCGGAATCTTGTCACCATTTACTTAAGTAACAATTCTATGAACGGTATCATTCCTTCCTTCCTATTTAGACTCCCATTATTACAAGAGCTTCGGCTTTCATTCAACCAATTTAGTATATTAGAAGAATTCACAATCATGTCTTCCTCCTCATTGAACATTCTTGATTTAAGCAGCAATGATCTATCAGGGCCTTTTCCAATATCCATTGTCCAGCTCGGTTCACTTTATTCACTTGACCTTTCGTCTAACAAGTTTAATGAATCCCTCCAACTAGATAAACTTTTTGAGCTCAAAAACGTAAGTCGTTTATACCTTTCATACAACAACTTATCAATCGATGGAAAAGGTTCAAATGTTGATCTGTCTTCGATCCCAACTTTGACGTTCTAAGATTGGCATCCTGCAACTTGAAAACTATCCCTAGTTTCTTGATAAACCAATCCAGATTGATCATTCTAGACCTTTCAGATAACCAAATTCATGGAATAGTACCAAATTGGATTTGGAAACTACCATATCTTCAAGTCCTTAACATTTCTCACAATTTTTTCACTGACTTGGAAGGACCTATGCAAAATCTTACTTCCAATCCTTCTATTATTGACCTTCATAACAACCAACTTCAGAGGTCAATACCAGTTTTTCCTAAATCTTCTGATTATTTGGATTACTCAACAAACAAATTTTCAGTTATCCCACAAGATATTGGTAATTACCTGTCTTCCACAAATTTTCTATCTCTTTCAAATAATAATTTACAAGGAAACATCCCTCATTCCCTCTGCAAAGCTTCAAATATTCAAGTGCTTGATATTTCCTTCAACAACATTTCTGGAACAATTTCTCCATGTTTAATGACAATGACTGGTACCCTTGAGGCATTAAATTTGAGGAAGAATAATCTTACCGGCCCCATACCAGATATGTTTCCGACTTCTTGTTCTTTAAGGACTTTGAACTTCCATGAAAATCTCTTACATGGGCCAATTCCCAAGTCTCTCTCCCATTGCTCATCATTAAAGGTATTGGACATTGGATCAAATCAAATTGTTGGTGGTTATCCATGCTTCGTGAAGAATATACCAACACTTAGTGTATTGGTTTTGAGGAACAACAAACTTCATGGTTCCTTAGAATGTTCACATTTACTAGAAAATAAGCCATGGAAAATGATTCAAATTGTCGACATTGCTTTGAACAATTTCAATGGAAAACTACTTGAAAAGTATTTCAAATGGGAACGATTTATGCATGATGAGAATAATGTTCGATCAGACTTTATCCACTCTCAGGATAACCAGGAATCATATTATCAGGATAGTGTGACAATTTCCAATAAAGGTCAACAAATGGAGCTGGTTAAAATTCTAACAATCTTCACAGCCATTGATTTATCATCCAATCATTTTGAAGGTCAAATACCAGAAGTGATGATGAACTTCAAAGCACTTCATGTTCTCAACTTTTCAAACAATTACCTCTCAGGTGAAATCCCATCTTCTATAGGAAACCTGAAACAGTTGGAGTCATTAGACCTCTCAAATAACTCTCTGATTGGTGAAATTCCGGTGCAACTTGCAAGTTTGTCGTTTCTTTCTTACTTGAACCTCTCCTTCAATCATTTCACGGGGAAGATCCCAACAGGCACTCAACTTCAGTCATTTGACGATTCTTCCTTTAAAGGAAACGACAGACTATATGGACCTCTGTTGACTAGAAAATCATATGATAAAAAGCACGAATTGCATCCACAACCAACATGTAGAAGTAGAACGTTATCTTGTTTAATTGATTGGAATTTTTTAAGCGTGGAACTAGGATTTTATTTTGGGCTTGGAAGTGTTATTGGTCCCATCATGGTTTGGAAGCAATGAAGGGTAGGTTATTAGAAACTCATGGACAAAATTCTTTACTGGATATTTCCTTGGATGCATTTTGAATATGTAAAACAAGGAAGACAAACTTACACAGTTTTAAGGTGGTAACATCATTAGTTTCTAGAATAAATTCAAAAGTGTGTATCTTGCAATCTGTTATACTAATGTTTACTCAGAACCACATTCAGATCACTGATACAAGTAAATAGGAATAAACAAGCACTAAAAATCCTTCATACACATGTAATCTACAATTAAATAATCAACACTATAATTTGACAGGGAAATGAAATATGGTTTGTATTTCTTTTTTCAATGATATAATTAAAAGAAACAGACAGTGGTACTAGAGATTCAGATTCACCTACTAACTGTGTCCCTGAGGAAGTAAATGCATGCCAACTCTCATATACTACTATGTTTGATAAACTTCTACTTCCAAAGTTTGCATTATTAGTGTAATTAATAATTATGTTCACCACCTTAGAACATAATAATTGGATATCTTAACTTAAAAATAAGACCAAAAACACTAAAGTAATATACCATTTGGTGTATCTAGATTAATATCAGAATAAAACAGTTCACAACATGTTAACAAGATGTGAGACAGAGAATGGTATCCATGTGTATGTCAAATGATGTCATTATCCAGTTGACGATCAGAAAATCAAATTAAGCAATTGTTTTACCAAAATGAAGTAATTGGGCTCATATATAAAGTTTAAAGTCTGTATATCTTGATTTTGGAGTTGTATCCTCTGTGTTTCCAGTTTGATTATGATGTTTATAGTTATAAATTAACTTGTATATTTCTGTTTTGAATGAAACACTGTCACCATAATTCTCAATGAAAGTTAATACATACCATCACACACAAAGTACAACTTAAATGGAAATACAAAACATTATTTTAATAGTTATCAAAATCCCCAGCACTGACTTTATCACCACCTTAAAATTCTGTATGTTTGTCCTCTATCAGTTGCATATTCAAAATACATCCTTCGGAAGATCCAACAGAGAATTTTGTCTACGAGTTTCCAATAACTTACTCTCCATTTCTTCCAAAACAAGAGGGGACCAATGATGATTCCGAGTCCAAAAATAAATCCCAACTCCACACTTAAAAAATTCCAGTCAATTGAACAATCTAACCTTTCGCATGTTGGCTGTGAGTGCAGCTTATCCAGCCCTTTACCATGAAGTGTTACATTCAGTGGAGGACCATATAGTCCATCATTACCTTCAAACGAAGATGCTTCAAATGACTGAAGTTGTGTACCTGTTGGGATTATCCCCACCAAATGATTGAAGGATAGGTTCAAATAAGAAAGGAATGACAAGCTTGCAAGTTGTACAGGAATTTCACCAACCAAAGAGTTATTTGAGAGGTCCAAGGACTCTAGCTGTTTTAGGTTTGCTAGAGTTGATGGGATTTCACCAGAAAAAGCATTGTTTGAAAAGTTGAGAACATGGATTGCTTTAAATTTCATTAGCATCTCTGGTATTGGTCCTTCGAAATGATTTGATGAGAAATCAATGGCTGTAAAGATTGTTAGAATTTTTTCATACTTAATTTCTTGACCTTTATTGGAAACTGTCACACTATCTTGGTAATATGAGTAGACGCCCTTTCTCCTGCTGTAGATGAAGTCTGATGTAGAATAGTTTTCATCATGCGTCATTCTTTCCCATGTTGTGAAGTATTTTTCTGGTATTTTTCCATTGAAATTGTTCAAAGCAATATCCACAATTTGAATCATTTTCCAAGGCTTATTTTCTAGTGAATCTGAACATTCTATGGAACCATGAAATTTGTTGTTCCGCAAAACCAAGACAGTAAGTGTTGGTATGTTTTTCAAAAAGCAAGGAAAACCACCAACAATTTGATTTGATCCAATATCCAATACCTTTAATGATGAGCAATGGGAGAGAGACTTGGGAATTGGCCCATGTAAGAGATTTCCATGGAAGTTCAAAGAGCTTACAACACAAGAAGTTGGAAACATATCTGGTATTGAGCCATTTAGATTGTTATTCCTCAAATTTAATGCCTCAAGGGTACTAGTCATTGTGATTAAACATGGAGAAATTGTTCCAGAAATGTTGTTGAAGGAAATATCAAGCACTTGAAGATTCGAAGCTTTGCAGAGGAAAGGAGGGATGCTTCCATGTAAACTATTATTTGAAAGAGATAGAAACGACATGGAAGACATGTAATCACCAATATCATGTGGGATAAAAGAGAATTTGTTGGTTGAGTAATCCAAATATTTAACAGATTTAGGAAAAACAGGTACTGATCCATGTAGTTGGTTGTTATGAAGGTCAATTAAAATAAGGTTGGAAGTAAAATTTTGCAAAGAACTTTCCAATTCTGTGAGAAAATTGTGTGAAATATCAAGTTGTTGAAGAAGTTGTAGTTTCCAAATCCAATTGGGCACAACTCCTTGAATTTGGTTATTTGAAAGGTCTAGATATTCCAATGTTGATTGATTTCTCAAGAATTTAGGGAAAGTTTGCAAGTTGCAGGATGCCAAATAAAGAAACATAAAATTGGGAAAGGTAGTCTGATCAGCATTTGCATCATTCTCATTGATTGATATGTTGTTGTATGAAAGGTCTAGTACAGTTAAATTTCTAAGCTTCAAAAGGTCATCTAGTTGTAGTGACCCATTCAACCTATTAGAGGAAAGAGAAAGGATAGAAAGTGAACGGAGCTGGAAGATAGATGTTGGAAAAGGCCCTGATATATTATTGTTACTTAAATAAAGGTATTTCAAAACAGAGGAAGACACATTTATGAATTCGTCAAATTTACTAAACTGGTTGGATGTAAGATAAATCAACTCCAATGATGGGAGTGTAAAAAGGTATGAAGGAATTGAACCATTTAAATCATTATGAGAAAGGTATAGGTAGGTAAGGTGTGTGAGGTTTGACAGTGAATTGGGAATTGCACCACTCAAATCATTATTAGAAAGGTCTAGGTAGGTAAGGTGTGTGAGGTTTGACAGTGAATTGGGAATTGCACCACTCAAATCATTATTAGAAAGGTCTAGGTAGGTAAGGTGTGTGAGGTTTGACAGTGAATTGGGAATTGCACCACTCAAATCATTAATAGAAAGGTCTAGGTAGGTAAGGTGTGTGAGGTTTGACAGTGAATTGGGAATTGAACCATTTAAATCATTATGAGAAAGGTATAGGTAGGTAAGGTGTGTGAGGTTTGACAGTGAATTGGGAATTGCACCACTCAAATCATTATTAGAAAGGTCTAGGTAGGTAAGGTGTGTGAGGTTTGACAGTGAATTGGGAAGTGTTCCATATAGCTGACAGTAAGAAAGATCCAATAGGGCTAAGTTTGTCATGTTACCGATATTGTGTGAAATAAAGCTATGAAGATATTCACTAAGTGAGTAGTCTGGGAAAAAAACATGGAGATTGGGGTTGTCAGATAAGTCAATAACTGAAAGTGTTCTAATTTGAAAGATCTTTTGTGGAAATGTACCAATCAATCCACAATTTTGAAGATTGATGGTTGTTAGGTTTTTAAAATGGGCAAATGTTTGTGGCAATGGGGATGAAAAGTTGTTCTCACCAAGAATGATGACTGATAGGTTCTCTAGTTTTGAAAGGGAAGAATCAATGGGTCCTGATAGACTACAGTTATACATGCTCAACTCTTGCAATTCGCGCAGCGGCATCAAAGCATTACTCCATTCATGTCCCTGAGATGTTATACTTATACCATCTAGATACAGTTGCCTCATATTGGTGAGATTTTGGATAAGCTTTTGTAGATTTGAGATTTTAAGTTTTGGTGGTGGTGCAAATGAGGAGAACTGGTTGAAAAGGTGATAGAAGTCGGAATGGTAGAAAGGGAAAGAGATATCAAGAGTAACCAACCTTGTAAGCTGTGAAATCTCAATTGGAATCTCCCCTTGAAATCCAGCATATGACAAGTTTAGATAAGTCAACTTCTCCAATTTGTTGAATCCTGATGGAATCAGAGAATTGAAATTGTTATCAGCCATATTCAGTTTTTGGAGATGTTGGAAATTGAAAAGGCTACTTGAGTTGTTAAATCCACCAGAGATATATTCTCCACTTAGATCAAGGCCAATAACATGTCCTTCACTGTCACAAGTAACACCACTCCAATTGCAACAAGCAATGCTTTGATTCCACAATATTAGTTTGGTGGAATATTCAGGATAAAACGTGAGATTGTTTTTGAATTGAAGCAACAATGATTGTTGATCCTCAAGACATTTGGGAGAGGCATGAGTGATATATATGAAGTAGTAGCAACAGAGAATGATTGAAAATAATGTAATTTTCATTGCTCTCTCTTTCTAATTACTCTTAGACACAATTTTAGTTTGATATAAATGTGATAATATAAATGGTGGTATTATATAGTTGCAAACACACTCTGCCCCGTGAGTTCCAAGTCTTTCATTATTTTAGGGAACCTTATCAATATGCCTCATCAATTTGACTAGTATTAAATTATATACTCTTATATCATTTTATATTTACAAATGCTAAATATATCAAATATTGTAATTTCAATCAATTAGTTTTTCAACTATAAACTATCAATTAGTCACACACAAAAAAAAACTATCGACTATAATTGTCAAAATTAACTGTCAACTTTTTTTAAGGCAAAATAAATTTTCAGCTATCAGGTTAGTTTAATTTTTACCAAAGGAATGCAAAAGGAATTAGAATCATGCGTTTCAATGCATCCCCAGCTTATCTTTAACCTATTGCTACTACATGTTAAAACAAATTTTGATATTTAGATCACATAACTTTTACCAGAAACTTGTTGATTTGATATGTAATTTTTGCTTTTGATAGACTCGGCTGATTTTATTACCATAATTCATAGTACTTTTTTTTTTAGAATAATTCACAGTACTTATAATCGTTATTTTAAGATTATTTATACATGCCAATAAAATTAATAAACTTTGTCACTTTTAGTAGAATTATTCGTTTCTTTTCTATAATAA
>Ga0315913_1004392_pt1 | contig 17067 bp, 9 predicted proteins | sample MpolsnodulesMG_FD_207736 | JGI IMG/M metagenome (GOLD analysis project Ga0315913, IMG submission 207736) | Medicago polymorpha root nodule microbial communities from Los Angeles, California, United States - small nodules | ecosystem: Host-associated > Plants > Roots > Nodule | place: USA... | reverse complement strand
ATAATTCTCACCTCAATACTATTACCAAAATAATTATCAAATAGATTCACCAAGTGTATAAGCGCAAGTAAGACATACAATTAGAGCTTGATTCAAATATTTACAACCATCAACAAAATCCACCAATGCACATATACATCAATTCACGTAATCACAACATTCACCAAATTTCACCAATGCACAAATTCACCAAGTCACATACTCAACTATGACATGACTCACCAAATAATAAATGCATGCAATGTTCTAGACTCTTCTAGATGCATGAGGTACCATTGGATTCTGGAGATAATTTTATGGTTAATGAATTCATCGACATAATAACCAACCTACATTTATGTCTTGTAGAAGTTATGTAATGTTCAACCCGCATTTTTCAACACGCATAATTACATACTTCAATTCAGCTCGTATGACTATGAATGCATGAACTTCAAGTAAGGACACGACAATGCACGACTCAACTTCACATACAATAACATAATAATCAACCCACATTTATGTTATTCACCAACAATTGCATTATCAAATACTTACATCCATAAAATCAACAAGTCATCAATTTATAATCATCAAAACAATCATCATCGTAATTATCATCAACATTTAACACCTTAAAAAAACGATAAAGTTTCAAATCGATATTTCACACAAAGACAGACAATTGGCCACATCATGACATTCATCAATTCAAACACCCAATCTTCAACAACTCATTCACATTCAATCATACTAACATGATTTCAAAGTCTCCTACAAGTTATCCGACCATAAAGTATTAATTTGGCAAAGTTCGTCTAAATTTATGAAAACTAACAATTTCTTATTATCCCACCAAAATCAAAGTAAACAAGTTCAAATGCCTCAGCCGAGTATACACACAATTCATATATGAGTGCAGTAGTATATACATATACGTTTCATATGCTAACTCCAACAAATTTCAAAATTCACCTAAGTTCGTCTCACTTTAACACTTTTCAAAAATAAATTCAATTTTCAAAGTAAAGCCGTGTTAAAGCTCACACACACCCTTCAAAACATTTTTAAAAATCATGATTACAATTCACAACCCTAATCCAACCCTTTTTCTTTGAGGAATTGAGTTTTTGGAAAATTCACGCTCTTACCATTTTCTAAAAGTTTAAGATACGATTCACAAAACCAAGTTCAATATAACTCAATTGATGTGCCCAAGGGTTTAGAAAGTTCAAATACAGTTAAGTACATCAAAAGAATCAGTTTGGAATGGTCCGGATCGACCACGAGTGTCCGGAACGACCCAAAACATGCGTGCTGATTTGGGCAACTCACCCTCGGATTACCATGAGCTCGCCAGTCGAGCTTCACCAGAGCAAACAACCATGTTCTTGGTTTCCTCTCGGGAACCCTCCAATTTTCACCCAAAAATCTCATTCTTGACCCGCTTGACCTCAAATTCGGCCACAAAACTTGTACACTAGTTTATAAACATCAAAAGGCATTCAAAACAACAACAAACATCGAATCATAACACCAATTCACCTCAAATTCTTCACTATGCTCATTTTCACCAAAAATCACCATTTTCTCATTTTTCATTCAAATTTCATAAACAACCACACCAATTGAAATCACATCAACATACAAACATAAACATTAATGAGGTGAATTCAAACATGTTTCAACAACAACCAACCACCAATTCATGATTCACACTCAATTAATCAAAATTCATCAAAACAACTCAACAACAACAACAACCATGGAGTTTAAGCTCTTAACACAACAATTTCATGAAGTTTATCATACCCACAATTTCACATGAAATAGGAGCACGAATTTTATCATTCAAAACCTCAAAAAGTCACAATTATCACAAAAGCACTTAAACCCATAATTGATAACTAAGAGATTATGATTAATTGATGAAGAGAAACCATCTCCCTTACCTCTAGTTCTTCAAGATTCCAAACCCTAGCTTCAATTTAGCTCCTAGCCACCAATCCCAAGCTCTCTCCCTTAAGCTCCTCGAGATCTCCTTTCTCTCTATCTCTATCTCAAAATGTTTTTGTGAAATGAGTGAATGAAGATAATGACCTAATTTTCTCACAAGTTTAGTGTTTATATACTATCCACGTAATTGGGCGGGCTTAGTGTCTAATTGTCTTAATGGGTTCAACATTCTTAGCAACTAATTCACCAAGTTACTACACATTTAAACCGTCAAAATAACGAATAATTACCGTCCCTAAATAATTACCATCAACTCCCTAGTAACTTCGTAAAAATAATTACTCCCACTTAAAACACAAAAATAATCCTCCACATAAAATGATTATTTTACCCTTGCTCACCAAATGACCAAAATGCCCTCGAGTATAAAATAACTAAAATACCCTTCTAAAGCCAAAATCCACTAATCCCGAATAAAATACACACAAAGAAAATTAATCACACAGAAGCACATATAAGCACACATAATAATTAAATAAAATAATTTTAGCAAAAAACTGGTTGTTACAACATACACAAGAGATCCCCAACCAATGCAATACAAAATACCAAATACTAGCAAAGAAAACACAATCCAAGAAAAGTTGATTAATTGATTATGTTCCTACAACCTCATGAACACAACAAAGAACCTGAGGGAACCACTCCACGGCATACCGAATTCTCTTTTGTCGAAATCCTCTTGTTTAGAGTTCTCCACACTAATAACGAGACTTTAAGGGGCACTAATTTGTTCCATATTATGTATGAATGAGAGTCATGATCGTTCTTCTCTCTATGCGCTAGAATATGATAAACAACTTTTAGTGAATAACCAACCTCGATACATATTTTCAAAACCATTTGTCAGCAATATTTGCATAATTGCCCTGCACAACAAAATTCTCTAGCAAAGATACACACTCAGCTAACTGATCCTAAAAAGTCTCCTCTTCCACCCTCCACCCGACCCTCTATCCCCCCAGCCTACCTTCATCATCTCAGCTACAAAAATACTACTATCAACAAATAACATTTAGGCTAATAAACAGGTTTCACAAATTCGACCCAAAGATAAGGCTACTAAAGTCTTAGTTTTAAGCCCACCAACAAAAACTTATTTTTAATTAAATTTTATTATCAACTTTTTTTGATATGCAGACAAAAAACCCCATATAATAATTTTTTTATTAAGCTTCAGTTACTATTGAATATGTTTATCAACAGATGAGGACAGTTATATTAAAATTTGCTTTTAGACCTCATTTACTATTGAGAACTATTGGATTTATATCATGGAGTTGGAGATTAGATAAACCAAACATTGCAAAATACCTAACTTGCGGCCTTATTACAACCAAAAATATAAAACTTAATAGTAGAATGTTATTAATTCCTAAAGTAAGTTTGAGATGTCACAAACTATTTTGGAAATCAGATGCCTTTGCTTTTTTTACCAAGTTTTGTAACCAATACTTAATTAAAAAAAATTAAAATGTTTCTTCTTTTCTTAGTAAACAAGTTTAACCGTTTTCCCTTTCTTGAAGTAAAGACAAGAGCTAAAGTGACTATGTACATGTATGCTTCTCTTTGGCTTTTTATTAAAACAAAGCACTTTATGATAGTTAGAGGCAAGTATTCTTAGTTTGCTTCATGAAAATCCATGCATGCATACGAACCCACCTTACACAAACATAGTTGAAAATTGTAAGTAAGAAACTCAACTGACGCAAATATAGTTGAAAATTGTAAGTAACAAACTCAACTGACATAAACATAGTTGAAAATTGTAAGTAATTCCAATTTGCAACTGTCTAAGATCCAAATATCATACGTAATTATGGGTTTCCTATGTACAATTTTTGTACTTAGAAAGAATCAAATTGTACTCCCAAATTTATAAAACTTGCATATTATGCGCATCAAACACTTGCACTAAACCTAAATGGTGTTCTCCCGTGTGACATTGCACAATGTGGCTTTAAGTACTAACCACCTTGTGTTAAAAGTACAAATATGCACTCAAATACAAAAACAAGTTATAAAAAACTAAATACTCAATATTTTTTCGTACACTTATTTTTTACTTCATAATTTTCCATATCTGGATCAGATAAAAAAAATTACGAATCTACAATCATGCAATTAAGATCGCTAGATTTCATAACTAGACGACTCATGTTTCTATACTTGGATACAAAATATTAAATTTGATCAAAATGGAATGATCCAAATTACTTGATGGCATATTTTACAATTACATGAACCAAAATTCATACTCCATTTTGGGTGTCATAAATAAAGAATTTGAGTTCAAAATGTCTTGCATTAAATGCAACATTTCATATGGCTCATATTTCGACTCTAGTAAATTATTTTTCACATACAAACATAAAATTCAAATCATCGGATCTTGATCCAACAGTTTGTAAATCTCTTCCAGTCTATATACACAAAATTAGGGATAGAGTATAAAGATGAAGTGGGGAAAAATGATTTCATAAAAAATGCAATTTCTATTACACAAAAAGCACCCATATGCAAGAATACCTACTGATTTTAGAATCATTAAAATGTGAAGAAGAAAAAAAAACTAACACACATTAATATACTTTATTACACGCAAATGAAGCTATAATTTAAACTGCCTTTTGTTTCCCACAAGTTTTCTTAAAAACCCGAATTCATTCGGAAACATTGTTCCATACAGGAAAAAACACGGTTTTATCCAACTCACTCATTCGAGGTGGAAAAACCGTGTTTTTTCCTATATATCCAGAATAGTACTTCCAAACGAGTCGGTTTTTTAAGAAAACACGAGGATGAAAATAGCTCTCATAGCTTCATGTATCCACATCACAAACTGGAGCACCAATAAGAGGAATCTGACCCACAAGACCTTTCTTCAAACCCAACAATAAATCACACTTGGCATACATATTATAATGTGCAGATTTTATCTCACCAGTTTTCCACCTCAACCTACCTTGAAATATAAGTTTCACACCCACCACCCCATAATTCTCATCCAACACCAAACCATTCAAAACATCCACCGAAACTGGAACCGGCATGCCTCCTAAAACTGGTGATACCGACACGGTTTCATGCTTCTCCAAGTAAAGCGACGGAAGCATATGATGAGGCGTAATCGGATGGTTTCTATATGACACAAAGGCCGAAAGCCTGTCAAAGTAAATGGACACACGTCTGTTTGGATTCCTTATGAAGATTGTGAATTGCATTGAGATTGACATGTCTGGTGGTGAAGTTGCATTAAGGCCATAGATTGCAGCACTTGTGACTGTGATGTGAGGTTTTGAGGGATGGTATGCAAGCCATAAGATGAGGATTATAATGCCAAGTACGAGGAAGAAGATTGTGATGCATATGCAGTGTTCACGTTTTGGAGCATTAGGTACTCTATAACGAGGAACCATGCCTTTGTGTTCCCTGGGATATTGATTTCGTTGTTGTTGTCGTGACTGTTCCATTTCGGGATATTGATGACGTTGTTGTTGACGTGGTTGTTCCATTTCGGGGTATTGATGACGTGGTTGTTCCATTTCGGGGTATTGACGACGTTGTTGTTGTTGTGGCATTTTGTTAGGGAAATGACGTTGTGAATGGTGTTGTTGGTTTGGATCTTCTTGACGTTGTATATGCATTATTTCGTCTTCCATTGTGTGTATGTGTTTGTGTAAAAGTGTGTGTATATGATTGTTGCTTGTGTTTGAGTTAGTGAACAAGTGAAAAGGTGAAAGGAAATGTATATAGGATTGTAGATGGAAATGGAATAGGGAATTTAAATTAGGTTGCTTGGAATCGAAGTATAACACTTTCCAATTCTTGTTTAAATCAATGGCTGATTATTGATCTGATGAGTTCCTGTATATTATGCTATGTTTGTTACTTTATGTTTTGTGCCTTGCTTTTACTTTATCCAAGCTTCTTTTCTTTTTACTAACTTAGTGTAATCCAAACTCTTATTTAGTATCACAAAGACCAAATATAATATGACTGATGATCACTCTCCTGCAAGTACGACCAACTCAGGTCTAAACCACCAAGGCCTAAAAAAGCCTCAAAAGGATATACTTAAATTCAAGGGGGGATTTACATATTATGTTACTTGTTAAGTTGGTAACTGGCGTGTTAAATGCTTTAGGGTATCACAAAGTCTGATAAAAATTTCATATATCATGTTACCTGTTATTCCTAAATAAATATTTCAAAGCAAGAACGATTGGTTCAGTTGGTTAGGAGTTGTCTCATATAGCACAATGGTGTGAGATCAATTTCTGTTGTTAGCATTAGATACTCGTCCGTTGTGACCCTAGTGAGCCCATGAGATCCAACTCACTTTAACTTTTGAAAACAAGAATCTATCCATTTAAAAAAAATAATTAAAGGGCAACCAAGTACCACTTGACAACTGTCATGAAAACAGAGACAAAAAAATTGACTACACTTCATTTTTTTTTCAAGGTAAGCATCACATGTGGAGCCAAGTTCCCTGTCTGCTAACATTAACAGAAATACCTTCTAATTTTTAGCAACAGTAAAATGTGAAAACTATGACGGTGGTGATTTTATTTATTTGAACTTTTCACAACCAAAAATGGAGGAAAAGGGTAGGATGAACCCAAAGAGAGACTATACCAGGTGTGATTGACCCAAGTGAATAACTGAGCAAGGCTATGTGGCTGGATTTGAGCCTTTCATTGATGCATGTTCTACACGTTTATTTCTGGTCCTAGCTTGGACCATTGCCTTGTCTTGTTCCAAAACTTCCAAAACATATTTTGTACCACAATTGCATTATCACTTACTAATGCTTTCACTCTGAAAAGTCCCTGCACTCATTTTTGGAAGGATCATTTTTTAACATGAGTGAATTGAATTGCAGCTGCAGCAAAATGTTCATCAAATACATGCAAGCTTAGAAAATACTTTTAAGTTATTATGTTTATTGCCATGTTGCACCTCTTTAGTAGAAAAGAGATATCAGATTGAAAGAAAGGTGAATTGAAAATCAGTAGTACGTTACAGTAAAAAAACTTTCAATTAGAAAGTTTTACCTAGAAAATCAAAAGGAGATTTCAGAATCAAATGCTATTAGCTTCAAACAGGTATGCTATTCAATCTACTAGTCTTCAATTTTTATTAATCAAGATAACAAAAAATCATTTTCAATAACTTCATAATGAAGAATGGATATTCAGGTCAAAAGTTCACATAGTCTTATGAGAAAGTTGTGTAAAAATTGTTTTCACTTGGTAAGTCATCTCAAATTTATTTAACAGGAGAGGATGTATTTAAGTGTCAATTGAGTTTACACACGTTCAAGATTACAAAACAATAGGTGCTAAACTGAATATTTTCAAACTGAAACTAAACCCTATATAATTTATCTGACCATAATAGTGTTGAACCAAGAAAAGATATAAACAGCTGCAATCAAACTGCAGCGTAATCCCACTTAATATTTACAATTCAAAAGTGAAATGCATCAATCAGAAGAAAAAGAAAGAAGCCAGAAGAAAACCCTAGGAATGTTTAAAGTACCCTTTAGGTATCTCACTACTGCTTTTAGGACTGCCTATTGCTTCAAGAAAAAACAGATTATTTCACTGTACACACTTCACCCCTAATCCTAATCCTTGTGAGCAAAAATCAGTGCTAAAGTCAATGGTAATTTAATACCAAAGTAAGTTAAAAAGAGCAAAGTTTTATTGATCACCACTACTAGCATCTACACTTGGGTGATCATCTTGTACTTTGCGTACGAACTGCCCTTTAACCCGAAGACGCTGCTCTGCCAGTTTTTTTCGGCTTTGATATCGAACCTGTGCAACAAATCAGAGCATTGAGATCTGTGATCAGACATGATATAGGAGTTCCCAAACTAATTGAATCATAGTAGATACACATCTACGGCAAATTTCTAAAGAAGCTATACTACTAGTCATAGTACCTTTTTCTCGAAGCATCTCTCTTTTCGTTTTAATCGAAACTTTGTTAGAGCTGCTTCTCTCTGACTGGAGCGATGAGAATCACTCAATCTAAATTCTTCATCATCATCACAATCATAATCATAATTACTATGATTATAGCGCCTACCATCACTAGAAGTTCTTGAATTCTTAGTAACCGCATTTGAAATAGCTTTTCCAACATTGCCACCACTATTAATATGATTTGAAGCATGACAAAAGTCATTGCCAAAACCCTGATCAGCACTAGGAGAGTCATGCACTGTATGATCCAAATCAGTTTTTTCAGTAACATTTTGATTATGAAAACTGTAGTTAGCATCATAACAGCAAATATGATGATGTTCTGAATTGTGACTTTCAGGATTGGACTGGGAGGAGGAACTTGAGGGAAAGGGAGAGCTCTCTTTTTGGCAATTTGATTTAGGAGTCAACATGTGATGGAAAACATTATCAGCTGAGAGTCCAAGTTGTTCATACTGAGCCATGACTGCAGTGGTCATATTTTCCATTTTAATTGAGCCAGCATACTGAAAACAATTACCAGCAGTAACTACAGATACTTCGTGAGACTTATTAGAATTCCAATTGGAGTTTTGAAGAAGTGGCCGCAACATCTTACTGCCAACATACCTGCATGTAGAAATTTTGCCGGTCATTATTAGAAGAAAAAAAACTATAATCATGAAGAATAATATTGCATGTTGATTTTTGAGTAAAGCTATATGAAAAATACTATTAAATTGAATTATTATATACTGATTTCTCATCATGCAATAGTACAAGCTGAAAATCAAATCTAAATAGTTAGTAAAAAGATGACTTGATGCATAAACTTAAGGGAGACTGTCTCAGTTAGTCATTAATTAACAAAGTCTTTTCAATGCATTCCTTTGATTGCTGATGAACGAAGGCAAAACACTGCTATCTCTTTAATCTTTAAAAGCATAGCTATATTTACCAAAATTAGGTTGCTCTGATAAACCATACTAAGGCTCTCACAATTATCTTTTAGACCAAATCACTTGGTAATCAGCTTTTACCTAGATATAGAAGACTAGGAGCGAGAAAAAACAAAGTAAACGTGAAAGACAGAACAGAAATTATGACAAACTTCCATTTTTTGACTCATTTGCTTTCTTGATAGTTCAGATCAAATCATGTATACTGCATCTGGTTTTGTGTTTTCATATCAATTGAGAACTAAAAATGTGAAAAGAAAAGGGCAAACGCACCGAGAAAAGGCAGAAGCATCTGAGTGATTCAATCTTTGCCATTCCTCAGTTGTTTCACTTGCTTGTTTGCATGAGCTGCCAGAAAAATCACTTCTTAAAGAAAGCTCCAGTTCTTTTTTAAAATCAAACTTGGTTTCTTTATCCCCATTAGTACAATGGATTTCCTTGGTGGGCATATGGAGATTCCCAAATGTGGAAATCAAGTCGACAGCTCTGCTAGAAGGTTCTATCAGTTCATCACTACATCCACGTATCTCGGTATCAATATTAGGGTTCTCTCTGCTTGACTCAGCTCTAAACATTTCACTTTTGGGTTCAATTTCAGCAGTACCGCAGTCTTGTTCTAGCCTTGAATCTGTCAATTTAAAATTTTTATTACACCATGCAGCCTCTAATGCAAATGTAATTGATTTCTCTAAGTAAATGTTCTTAGAAGATGAAACAATTGTAATTGTAAAAAGTTATTAATTAACCATATAACAATAATTCTAACCAAAGAAGAAAATGAGTGAAATTTCAATACCTCCGGTTTCATCAGTATGCTTAGTTGATCCTCTTTCAATTTTGTTAGACTCTGCATGCTTCGACACATCAATGTTGCTTAATTTCACAGAACTCTTCATCTGACAAGGCTTTTGCTTATTATCCATGTATACATTCTCAGCATCAGAAAATGGCATTGCACATGTGCTCTGCACACGAATTGGAAAAACTCAAAGTTTCTAACTGAAATTTAATGAAGGCAACCTTATGTAGAAATAAATTTGTCCTTAAGCTAAGTGACTTTGAAGATGCATTGTAAATACGTCTTCAAATGTTACTAAGCCAAGCATAGAGAGAAAAGTGTGGATAGAATTCCAAGAAAAAGCTAAATTAAACATTAATCACTTCACAGAACACATCAAGGTCTACCAAAAATGACGTATTTAAGTTGCATTATGAGATGAGCTTATAGGTGGAACTTACTTGAGCCTTGCTCAATTTCTCACTGCATTCATAATTTTTCTGTGAGGAAGCCACAGAAGCAGAATCAGTCAATTGATTGCGAGCAAAATTGTCTTCTGTGGCAATTTTAAGGTTACTTTGTGCAGATGATGCATTTTGGAGAGGCCTGTTAATCTGTATAAATAACATATGACAGAGATTAAAACAAGCACAGGTACATATATGTTAAATTTCTAGGACACGGTCAAAGAAGGAAATACATGAAAAAAAATAAAAAAGATTCAGAAATTTGACATACAACGTGCTTTCTCCAGACATGCTGCCATAAGTTCGTAAGCTCATTCTTCCGGACAGGTTTGATAAGAAAATCAGCTGCACCTTTACACATGCATTTCATTACCGTGCTACGTGAATCATGAGAAGACATCACTGCATGCCCGTGAGCGAAAACTGTTAGAATATTATAGTATCTTCGATTTCATTGAATCATGAATCTCAGGTATTGACACGACCGTTACATTTTCCTTTTCAAGGATACATTTGTAACAAGCTTAAAGTTTCATAAGCTTTAACTTGAGGGCGAGTGTTAGAACATTATAAAATATCTTACAAAATTTTTTATATGATATTAGAGTATCTTACTTTATTTCCTAGGATCTATCTATAACACAAGAGTATCTTTCTAACATCAAGATTAAGAACAAACCATAACAAGTAGCAATTCAACATACTTATAACGGGAATGTTTTTGCCGATTTCATGCTCCATAATTAACGAAAGAAGTGCAAATCCAGATATTGCCGGCAACTCCATTTCTGTTAATACGAGATCAATATCAATTGCCTTCATCTTCATCGTCTCCCATGCCTTTGATCCGTTAGAAACCGCAATAACTGCATAGAAAATACTACCGTTAATGTCATCACTCATCAGGCAATTCTAGAAACTAGAGCTATGAATCACATGTGACATTAACATTATCATTTACTCCAGAGACCGATGATAATTTTATCTTGTAATCGGTCTCGGAACTCAAAGGGGCCTGCAATGGGACATCAATGGCCGTTCGATGAAGATAAGACGGTCCAAATTCAAACTCAGTATTTTCAATTATAAAATTTAACTTCAAATATGCACACATTTGTTTTGGACCGTCAAGATCAACCTACAACCGGTGTCCTCGACTGTAAGGACTCTGAATTTAACTACAACATCTCTTCAATCTGAAATGTCGGTGCTATAAAAATGTTCATCTTTACAATCCATAAAATTAAGCTATTAAACTAATAACTAAACTATGTAAAATACAACAACATGAAGAAAAATAAACTTACCTTTGTAATGGCAATTATTAAGAAGTGAAGTAATTAACCTCCGAGTAGCACGATCAGATTCAACAAGAAGAACAGTAACATTTTTTCTTGGTAGAAACATTTCCCATTTAAATACACCATCCTCTTTCTTCTTCTCTTCTATTTCATTCATTTTTCTTTTTAATTCAATTTCTTCATTCATTCTCCAACATGCTACATTTCACACACAATATCAATATTAAAAAACATATACTTCAAAAAATTATTATAAGAAAAAAATATAGTATAAGAAAATTAAAATTGACCTCATTCTTAGGTGGATAAAGATAAAGATTTTTCAAAAACGCTGAAAATATCTTCTTTATAGAAGAATCTTTCTTTGTTCATCAAATCAAAAAGAGGGTTGTTACTGGTAGGTGACGTGGGACAATATGGGCCATTGGTTTTTTTTAATGTAGTGTTTGAGAGGTTATCTTGTGGGTCCAATGATAGGACACGTGTCGATCTGTGTTTTAATGTTGAGGACTTGAGGCAGATATTTTGTGAATGGGTTTGTCGTCATCAAATCCAAAATTAAATCTTGATTGACCTTGCTTGCTTTTCATCTTGTGGCGAGGAGACTTACACGTGGAGAGCCGTAAACTAAAGTTTTTAATTTTATTTTTTAGGAGATTTTTTTATTAATTTATTGTTTGATGTTACCTTATCCATATTTTTATTTGCTTATATAGAATATTCTCTTACTTTACTTTTGTAATATGAATAGATTTTTTTCAATAAATATATTTCATGCCATTGTTAGAATTTAATATTTATTTTTTAAATTTATTAAATTATTAATGTATTTGATTTGTATTTGATTTTTGATATGCATCAATTATTCAGTGATTTAAAAAAAAATACTTATAGTAATGATCGGAGGAGGTAGTCATTTTAATATTGGAATTTGTTAAATGATGTCAATTTAGGTACCCTCATTTTAACTTTTTTGGAATAAGCAAAAATGAAATATATTAACAACAAAGTAGAAGTTTCTCTAACACAAACGTGTCAAAGAAGACAACTAAAGTTTACAACAAGTTCTTTACACATAAAGAACAAAAAAAAATTGAATTAACTAATGCCCAAACAAGCAAGCGGGCACGACAACCATGTTTAACTAGCATTAGTTGACTTCATCCACCAATATGAATGAGTTTCACTTTATCCAGCAAGTGATCAATCGTGTTTTCCTTGTGATCAAATAGTCTATTATTACGTGTAAAACCTCTATTTTGGTCCCCCTATTTTACATGAAATCTGCTCTTTACCCAACACTTTTTGCTCGCTCCCAACTGAAAATACCAAAATGCCTATGCGTGAGTTAACTCACGCTAGTGTTAAATTTGCTTTCGTGCTGTTTTAAAAGGCAGGCAGAATCTCATTTCTCATCTAAAATCTCAAATCACCGAAATCTAAAATTCCTTCAACTTCATATTAAACAACACTCCAAAAACAAGTAAGTTTTCATAATCAAACACCATTAACTTTTTTATGTTGATATGTTAGATTTTTTCTCTTAAATTAGATTTTTTTTTTTAGGTTTAGGGTTTTGTTTAAATTTTGATTTTTTTTTTGCAAGAAATGATACAATGTTACATGTAAATGACTTATATTGCTTAATTGTTTAGATATTTGCATGTTTATGTTAGATTTTTTCTCTTAAATTAGATTATTTTAGTATTATGATTTTGTTTTCTTTTTGTTTTAGGATTTTGTTTGAAATTTGATTTTTTTTCGCAAGAAATGATACAATGTTACATGTAAATGACTTATATTGCTTAATTGTTTAGATGTTTGCATGTTTATGTTGTAGTGATGAGTTTTAGAGTTTATGTATAATTTGCACTTCAAGTGTTTGATGAAATGTTTGAATGAGTTTTTCATTGATTGTTTAATTTTTTATGGTGTAGGTAGGTTTGATACAATGACCGATTTGTTAAGTGTTTCCATACGCTTCAACGATGAAAATCCTCAGATGTTCAAGGTTCGGTACATTAATGTCACGTTAAAAGGCCTCAAGGATCAACTTGATGAAATCAACCAAGGACTCAACCCCAAAGACACAAGGAGGGTGGAATACATTTGGTATGAACGTCCAACATTGGACGACGGGAGAATAACGTTCAGTCGGCTAGAATTAAAGAACGACGACGATGTGAAGAGAACACAACATGTATTCTGCAAAATCAGCTATATAGGTTTTCACATCGAATTCCCTTGTATAAAATGAGTGGAACGTAAGGGAATGCACCTCATTCCTTTACGTTCCTGCTCATTTTATATGAGGAAATTCGATGTGAGAATTTATCTAGTTGATTTTGTAGAATACATGTGTTGTCTCTTCTTTTGAGTTTTCAAACAGACTTGTAAATTTTTACACTAAGTATACGACACTTCAATTCCGACATTTTCAACAATTAAATTTAAATCCAACATCATGATGATACCACATATATTTAGGGAGAATGTAATGTAATGTAGATGAAATTAAAACTAAATAAAATTGTGTATTTTTTTAATTGATTTTGTGTAATTGTGTCACTTTATTCGAATTTATTTATTCAATACGCAATTTTTATTCGAATTCACACTGAGTTTATTTAGTCTTTATTCGAATTTATTTATTCACTTTATTCGAATTTATTTATTCAATACGTAATTTTTATTCTAATTCACGCTAGGTTTAATTAGTCTTTATTCGAATTTATTTATTCAATACGTAATTTTTATTCTAATTCACGCTAGGTTTAATTAGTCTTTATTCGAATTTATTTATTCAATACGCAATTTTTATTCGAATTCACGCTGAGTTTATTTAGTCTTTATTCGAATTTATTTATGTAATACACAACTTTTATTTGAATTCACTTTATTCGAATTTATTTATTCAATACACAATCATAAAATAAATGAAAATATAAACAAAAATAAAGGAACAAAAATAATAGACATAACATCTCATTTATTAATATAATTGATACATTTACAATGGGGTAAAACTAATACTACGGAACAAAAAAAAAACAAGAAACCCAACCTTCTTGGGGTAAAACTAAATATGTAGATTTGGTTTTATTTTACTCCAAGAAGGTTCCAACCTTTTTGGGGTAAAATTACATCTACTTCATTTTACCCCAAGAAGATTGGTCATCAATCATCTCCAATTCAAAGCAACCTCTCGAAATCTTCTAAAATGCCCCTTTCTATGAAAGGCCAAGGATGGAAAAACAACATTGTTGTTGTAGAAGGAAGAGGAGGGAGGAGAGAAACGTGTAAAAACTTAATGAGGAGGAGGGTATTTATAGGTGGTTTAAAGTAATATATGACTTAATGAGGTCAAAAAACGTGTAAAAACCATTAAAATGCATTGACCACCGTTCAAAAAACATGCTCTTGGTGCATGAACTACCGGCCAACCTGCGTGAGTTAACTCACGTCACCGACTAAAAGTGCGTGAGTTAACTCACGTTGCAGCATGTATGAGGTGCATGAATTAACTCACGCAGGGATAAAAATGTCTTTTCAGTTGTGAACGAGCAAAAACTGTTGGATAAAGAGCAGAATTCATTTTACATTTATGGGTTTTCTTTAGTCATCAAACATAATCGATGTTAACAAACGGCATCATAATCGATGTTGACAACAATTCTATTATAGCAATAAGAAAAGATGATAAGCTAAAATGGATATGATTCATAATCAAACTCATTAAACATCCACCAATTGTGACCAAACCAGAAAAGTCCAACTAGTTAAACTATGCAAAGAAGAAAGAAACAAAACCCATAAGCAAAACACACAATGTAAAAGGGTCACTAAAAGTCAAGATTTTGAAGGAATAACAGAGGAACATCAACAAACATGGATTGTCCACGTGGAGGAACCTTTCGGATAGTTTTCAGAGAATCAATGGTGAAGATGATTGTTCAGATAATGGTTCTGACTCGAAAAAGAGAAAGGAAAAGAAGAAGGAGATTGAAGATGGGAGATTTTAGAAATTATAGTTCATATTCCCCCAATCTAATTTCTTTTCTTTTTTATATTTAAAAAATTGGCGAGGATTAAAAAAAAGGAAAAAACTTAGCTACAATTCCTTAGGTGCTTTCCGTATGGTTGCTAACTAAATTCATCATGATTTCTTTAAATCATGATTCTCTCAAAGTTTGTTATCTCCAAAAAAAAGTTGTATTTTAGTTAAGAACCATACGAAAAGCACCTAAGGAATTGTACCTAAGTTTTGTCCTTAAAAAAACTCAACAAATAAAAAACATGGGAACCAAAATAGTAATTTTAAAAAGGCTTAATAATAGTTTTAACCCTTAAATTTCAAGAAGTTGCGATTTTGACTCCTAAGAAGAAAAAACTACAAAACTGCCTCCTAAGTTGACCCTGTGGCAGTTTTAGCCCCCTTAGGCCAATTTTGACTTGGTTAAAGCACACGTGTATATTTTTTTTATTGTTAAATTATTTAAAAAAATGAAAAAAGATTTTTTTTATTTTTTTAATTAAAAAATTTATTTTTTATTTTTTAATTATTTAAAAAAAATATTAATTTTTTCTTAATTTTAAAAAATAAATAAATACACACGTGGCGTCCACGTATGCGTTGACCCAGTCAAAATTGGCCTATGAGGCCAAAACTGCCACAAGGTCAAAACTTAGGGGGCGATTTTGTAGTTTTTTTTCTTAGGGGGTCAAAATTGCAACTTCTTAAAATTTAGGGGGCTAAAACTGCTATTAAGCCTTTTAAAAATAAAGGGATTAAAATTTCGATTAATGTAAAATCGGGAGCGAGATGTGCATTTAAGCCAAATTATTTTCAAATGTGTTTTCTTAAGTTGATTTGACACTTTAATGCATCTTTTGTTAACTAGTTTCTTGGTATGTGTATTTTGTCCATTGGTTTAATCTATTAAACTATTAACAAAAAAAAAACATACGCATAGATATTTATGTAATTCTAAAGCATTCAGAGAGTTTAGTGACACTTTTTTACACATTTAGAGATTAAAATAATGATTTTTATCGATTTATGTTTAAATTTAGTTTTCGGTTCATTTTAAAATTAGTTGATACGTGTGATAAATTTTTTTAAGAGAATATGTGTGTAGAAATGATCGAATATGCATCACACATACTCCATATGTTACGGCTTCTTGGGAAAAAAAATCGAGATTGTATTCATCATGAGAATTACATAAAGCACAAGAAGAATTAACTCCTTTATCTTGAAGCTTCATTCGAGTAGGAAGGCAATTTCTACAAACTCTCTAGATAAAATTTTAACTTTTAGAGGGATTTTTAGCTTCCAAATCAAATCTCAATACCCATGTACTTGTTGGAGTAAGCCCTAATAGCCAATCTATATTGATTGGGTTTGACTTTGTATCATGATATTGATATAAATATATATTGTGAATATATAAATAATAAGACATTTCTTTATTGATTTTGTTTTGTTTCAAAATGATAAAGTCCCTAGAATAGTTAGTCTGTTTAATGGAACATTAAGTATAACTTAATTGTGAGACCCCGTTAAACATAAGGAAACTATTCTTAAAG
>Ga0315913_1004389_pt1 | contig 17076 bp, 6 predicted proteins | sample MpolsnodulesMG_FD_207736 | JGI IMG/M metagenome (GOLD analysis project Ga0315913, IMG submission 207736) | Medicago polymorpha root nodule microbial communities from Los Angeles, California, United States - small nodules | ecosystem: Host-associated > Plants > Roots > Nodule | place: USA... | reverse complement strand
TATAACAAATTACGTGTTCGTTGAAATAACAACTAATTTTTCTCTCTTTTCAAATTACTCACTTATGAGGAGCCAAATTGATTGTATACATACTTCGAAGAATGATAAGAATCATGAATGGTTGAAAAACCTTAACATTTACAATGATGATGGCAATGTACTATTCTTCCTACTGATGCAATTTATGATGGAATCCTCTTGAACCTCTAGACTGATAAAGCTCCAACCTACTCTTGGCTTCTTGCAACAATTCTTCAAGGGTTTCATCATGTTGCATGAATGATTGCTTGGATGCCCATTCAAGCACTCCAAGCACCTCAGCCAGAGCAAGTTCCTCGCTATCCGGCACGTGCAATGCAATGTAAGAGAGCAGAACCAATGCTGGAATCTGAACCATTTGCTCTCCAAAATACACAAGCTGAATCAAGTGTTTTGCCCCACCGGCACTGATAATTGCCTTGGAGTGATCAACATGAAGGTAGTTTTCATTGCCGGCAAATTTCCTAAGCGCGATTGATGCCTCCCTGGAAACCTCTGCCTCTCTTTCATCAAGAAGTTTTACCAATGGACCGATCATCCTTGTCTCAGTAGCCTTGAATGTCCTTGCCAAATTCCCAATCGCTTTGACACACGGTATGAGAAGATCCGAATCTGCTTTCTCAATTATCTTAAGCACTTGATCAACAACTGCTTTGCAGGCAGGTGAGTTAGGCTTGAATGCAGATTTCCTCAATTCAGCATCTTTCTCAGCCACCGCAGTAATCTCCATCAATGCCATTGCGGAATTGTATTGCACAGCCTCTGGTCCTTTCTCAAGCAAAACAGCAAAACACAACAAAGCCCTTGATTCCGTAATGCTTCGACAAATCGCCACATTACCTTTAGCCAAATGCCATAGAGCTCTTGCTGCCATTTCCTTCATACTTGCCTTTGTCTCAGCATCTTCAAATTCCCTTCCCTTCATGTTAATCCCCGAATGCGAATAATTTCTCTGATGATTATTATGATTTCCTTGCTTCCCACCATCATTACCATTACCATTACCATTACCATTACCAAGTCCATTACCATTAGGAGTATTGGAATTGGCCAAAATGTTCTGATTTTGATTTGCTTCATTTCCTTCATTGGGCTGCTTGGAAGCAGCATGAATTGCCATAGTACTTGTGATCACTCTATGCAGATTTCTTGGTCTTTCACCTAATGGATGATGCGATACACGACCATGTTTATTGCCACCAACAACAACACCACCATCTTCATTTTCAGTTCCCTTCTTGGGATTAAGATTAGAGCTGGAATTATTATTATTACTAGCCATAACAACAGCGGCGTGAATTGAATTCGCTTTCATACTAACAATAGCATACTTACTATGTTCCTCAACAGTTTCAAAAGCTAAATGACCAAGAAGCAACCTAATAATATTATGCTGAGCAAAAAGTTCCTGACATTTAGGATAATTAGCAGCAAGTTCAGAAACAGCCCAAGCAACAACACCTTGAACTTTCATAGGACCTTCTTTAAGAATTTTCGCGAAAACAGAACAAACACCAACATGTATCATATGTTCAACGCTCTCCGCGTCACGCCCAAGCAGACCAATAGCTCTAGCAGCATTCTCTTGTCCATCAGCTTTCCCTTCCTTGATCAGCTTCAAAAGTGGACCAACCCCACCTTCTTCAATTATAAGCTTCCCGTATCGGTCACTACCTCGTGCCAATGACACAAGCGAAGCAGCTGCATCCGAACGAACTTCTTGTGAACCGGTGAATAACATAGCGATCTGCTCCCATATAAAACATAATATAGGTTCATTGGCTGCTATTGGTGGCAGTCCAAGATACTCACCCCCGCGATCATCAGCGGGGGCAGATACTCGAAGAAGCCATGAAACATCACCAATAGAGTTTTCTAGATGGGAGGATGTTTTACGGAAGGCTGCAGCTGGTATGATGGTGAAGACACGTTTCATGAGACCATTAGCACGACATTTTAGGACTAATGAAAGTGCTTTATCGAGAACTTGTTCTGTTTCTTCGATGATCCGTTTTGTTGGACGTTCGTAGAGATCGGAACTAGCTCTTGCTGCTTGCCGGAGAAGCGTAGCGAGTTTTTCTGTTTTGGATTTGAGCTCAGAACATTCTTGTTTGAATGAACTTGCTTCATCTGCTGCTTTTGTTACTTGGTCTGCTAGCTGGATCGGTTTTGCTAATATTTGTTTCACTATGTCACCCATTTGATGTTGGATGAATTCAATCTTTGATTGGATCAACTCGATTTGTTTGGTTTGGTTTGGTTTGGTTTCGACTTGTGTTTGTGTTATTTAGTTGATAAGAATAAAAGAATGTGTTGTGAAGAAGATGGTGTGTGTATAAATGAATGGTGTCAAATACAGATTCCTAACAAGAGGGTTGAATTGAAGATGTCTAAAGAATGAGGTGGAAGGGATTTTTACGAGGTCAAACGCGCTTCTTCACTGAGATTTTAGAGAATAGATTATTGTGGAAGACAAAGCAAAGGCAAAATAGATTCCACAGCCCCCAAACTCCAGTTGGCATCTATCCTATAAATATTGAGTTTGGAGTTCCAATCAAATTTTTCATAACATATATGGGATGAGCGAGTGAAAAGACTAATTTGTAGTAAATTACTACTAGACAAAATTTTGAGTATAGGTCCACATGGTTCCTCAACAGGTAGAATGGTCCCATCTGAGTTTGGACTTGCAACATTTTCAAAACATCTAGAAAATTGAAGTATTAGTCTAGGCATTTGCATGTAGAGAAGGATATTTGATTTATACAAAAAATTGATGATAAAAAAAAAACTAAACTCTTTTTTTTTTTAAATATAAATAAAAAGTCAAATGCATCTTATCAAAATGTGAATCACATACGTTTGATTTTTGTATATAGTTAATATAAGATGAAGTCACATATGCAAGTCAAAAAATATTTTGATAAATTAATATGTGATAAGTTAGTAAGCATAATGATTCATAGTCTAGAGAAATATGATTTATTTATTTTTCAAATTGATTAAAAAAATATATATTGCGTCCACGGGTTTTAAATATAAACAAAAGTCAAATGCGTTTAGTCTAAATTTGGATTAGATACATTTTACTTTTTGATTATATTTAAAATCGGATGGAATTACTATAAGTCAAAATGGACATTTTTTTAAGGGTCAAAATGGACATTTTGTTAAATGAATATGTGATCTGTTTACATTAATGTCACATTATTACGAAGGTTGACCATTCATTTTGTGTGGCATATCATAGTGTATGCAAAAAATAGTGAATTACAGTCTTGGATTCGAATCCAACATTGTGTATGTAGAAACATTAAAACTCTTAGAGAGGAATAGTGATTCTTTTAGGGGAGTAGTGATTTTTTTTTGTTACAAAGAGGACTGAATCCCAGAATAATGTTTACATATTTTAATACATAGCTCATTGATTGGCAAAAAAATAATAATTTTTGTGATAAGTTAGTAAGCATAATGATCCATAACTTATCCATAATTGATATTTAATGTAAAACACAAGTTTACTAACTTATCCATAATTAATGGGTTTTGCTAACCAGTGTCCTAAGAACATTGGTTAAGGAATCCACTAATGAAAATTTTGTCTTGGAAATATAAACTTTTACATTTATATTAGCAATAATCACACCACTTTTTTATACAAACTTACTAATTTTGTGATAAGTTAGTAAGCATAATGATCCACAATAACTTATCCATAATTGATATTTAATGTAAAACACAGGTTTACTAATTTTAACACTTTAACCAATATTTCAATGGCACTCATTAGCATTCTCCATCCATAATTGATATTTAATGAAAAAATATACTCAACTATGCACATTAAATGTTTTTGAATTAAATGAGAAATATATTAGAAAAAGGAAACTGTACATGTGTTCTTAGGCACATGTTAAAAATTCAAAATAAAAATATATCATTTAGAAGTTATTTTTAAGGAATATGCCTTAGAAGTTATGCACTCAACTTTTTAAGTCAAAATTTTGTCCTTTCAGTTAAAATTTTTACTTTTAAGTTCTTTAATGGTGTATAAGTTAACACAACCCTTAAAAAAATAGCAGTAAATAATTCAAAAGTAGTTATCTTTTGGTTGTAATAGGGATCAAGATTAAAAGTAGGGTATATTAGAAAAATAGCACTAAATGTTTTCTTTTTCTTTACGTCAACATTTTTTGTTACGCATAATCTTTTTAACAATATTGCATTTGTTGAATAAAGTATAGTTTGATTAATTTATTGTCAAAAACAAAATTAAAATAACATAAATTATTGAATATAAGACTTGTATAATTTAGATAGCAATAAAACTTTTTTTTTATACAGGAGATTGCATAAAACATGTTGCTCTATATTTGGACAGTGATGTTAAAGCACCAATGGCATGCAATATGCATAATTGTTGCATAAGATTACATTACATTTCACTTATACTAATTTCCCAATACTTTACAGGGAAATCTGCAGTGATCAATGGTCAAAAGGACAAATTTGGTGGCATCACTAATAAAAAAACAAAGTCAGGAAACCGGACAAAGTTGCTGGAAAACGTGGTGGCAAATCAACATTATAGTGTTTTTTATTCTATGTTATTTTGCAAAAGAAATCAACATTAGTGTTGCTATTATCTACTTTAATTAGCATAAAGTATGAATGAGACAATTACAAACAAACATATATGTACATATATCCTAAAGTCCACATAGATTATTAGCCTATGTCGTGCTTAGTGTTCCATCTTAAATTTGAAAAGCCCTCCTCATTGGTACAACCTTTCGTGGAAGCATCCTCTTCTGGACTATCTACCTGAAAACTACAAAGGAATAGTTGTTGTCTATGAATGAGACATTGCTGAATTTAAACATTTCCGTATGTCAAACTTTACAAAACTTTACGGTTCAAGTTCAAAAACACATGTGGATTACAAAGCTTTACGGTTCAAGTTAAAAAACACATGTGGATATAAAGCATAACACATAGAGGCTAATCATTATCACTGAAATCTTTATGAGCACTCATCATTGTCCTCAACCAAAATCATCCTCGGGTAAATCAAATTAACATAGAAGGACAAAACTTAGGTTGCATTTGATTTTCCTTTGGTATAAACTGATTATCACTTAATTGATTTATATAAGGATTACACTTAACATTCCAGAAACCGGAACAATGTGAGACTCCAAATAAACAGCGAATAATTTTCAATACCACACTCATGTCTAGGGTGATCGTGAGTCCAATTATCATGTTGCAATCATTAACATGGCTCCGATATAATGGTAAATGGATTTGGATCTCATCTTAAAATCTAATTTAAAGGATGAGAGTACACAATCATATATTTATACCCTCAATAGTCTAAAAACTGAAATAATGTGAGACTTCAAACAAACAACGAACAATTTTTAAATTGTATGAAATATTTTTTTTTCTTTCTAGTTGTCAAATGCAAAAAAAATTTCAGATGTAAAATAACTCTAACAAGTGCAAATATAACTATATTATTTATTCATTTAGATAATTGTATAAATTTATGATTTTACACGGTTAGTTAAACTTAAGTTGTCATCCCCAACTCGTATAGGGGATTTTCGTCCCATCTCTCTCCTTGGGTCCCTCTATAAGTTGGTGGCCAAAATTTTGCTGAGTAGGTTGGCGCCAGTTATGAATAATCTGATCTCTACCAACCAATCTGTTTTTGTTAAAGGTCGCCGGCTTGTGGATGGGGTGGTTGCAGTGAATGAGGTTATTGATGTTGCTAGAAAATCCAAGAAGGAGTGTCTTATCTTTAAGGTGGATTTTGAAAAGGCCTGTGACTCCATCAGTTGGAACTTCCTTGAGTATATGATGGTGAGATTAGGGTTCAGTGGGAGGTGGCATAGTTGGATTCGTGCCCGTGTTTTTCGTGGTAAGCTCTATGTCCTTGTTAACGGTAGTCCTACTGAGGAGGTGGACATTCAGAGAGGGCTGAAACAAGGAGGCCCCCTTGCTCCGTTTCTTTTTCTTCTGGTTGTTGAGGGGTCAAGTGGTTTGGTTAGGTCCGCTGGGTTCAAGGTGGCCAATTCCGGTCTGCCGATCTCCCATCTTCAATATGCTGATGATACCTTATTCGTGGAGGAGGCTACCATGGAGAACCTTTGGGTCCTTAAAACCATTCTTCGATGTTTTGAGTTTATGTGTGGTCTCAAGGTCAACTTCTTTAAGAGCTTTATCATGGGCGTTAATGTGGGGGCGGATTTCATTGGTCTTGCTGAGCGTTTCCTTTACTATCGGGTAGGTTTGGTTCCTTTCACTTATCCTTGTCTCCCTGTTGGTGTTAATCCCCGCCTTGAGAAAACTTGGCAACCGCTCCTTCAGTTACTTGCTAGTAGGCTAGGGTCTTGGGGCAATAAGTATGTGAGTCTTGGGGGTAGGGTGGTCCTCCTGAACTTTGTTTTCAACGCAATTTCTACCTTTTATATGTCTATCATGAAAATGCCTACTATGGTCTGGAAGAAGATTGTTCGCATTCAAAGGGAGTTTCTTTGGGGTGGAGTTAAAAGAAGCAAGAGTATCCCTTGGGTCTCCTGGTTGGTGGTTTGTAAGCCGAAGAGTGAGGGCGGCTTGGTGTGAGGCACCTTCGCCAAGTTAACCTTGCTCTTTGGGCCAAGTGGCATTGGAGGTTTTTGGAGGGGGATGGGGGTATTTGGAGAGATATCATTTTGGCTCGTTGTGATGTGTGTCATCCCTCTCCTCGCCTTAGTAGGAGGCCCTCTGGTGTTTGTGGGATGTCCTCATGGTGGTCAAATATCTACCTTTTGGGGGGTGACAGGGAGGCTACCGGGGACTGGTTCTTGAACGGGGTGACTAGAGTTATTGGTAATGGTCGCTCGACGCTGTTTTGGCATGATCTATGGTGCGGTCCGACCCTCCTTAGAGATAGCTTTTGCCGCCTCTTTCAGTTATCCGTTCACCCTGATGGTAGAGTGGAGAATTTAGGAGTGTGGAAGGGAAATGTCTGGGTTTGGGATCTTAGGTGGAGAAGCTTTTTAATTGTATGGGAAACTGGCCTGCTTAATGACTTGCTTGTGGTGGTGACCAGACACCCGGGTGTGGATAGGAAGGATGCGTGGTCTTGGACCCTTAGCACAGATGGTTCTTACACGGTGAAGTCGGCGTACTCATTCCTTATTAAGGGTTTGCCGGCTATGGGAGCCCTTCAGGGGGTTACCTTGCAGGTTGCTGCCAAAGTTTGGAAATTGTGGCCTCCATCGAAGGTGATCGTCTTTTGGTTGCAACTTCTTCTTGTAAGAACTCCTTCTAGGCTTATGATGAGTAAAACCGCAAGTGCACAGTTCTACCGAAGCAGTAAAAAGAGTATCGTTCCGACTGGGAGTTATGAATTCAATTAACTTTTAATAATGATTAGATGAAAGTTTCAAAGGTTAAAAAGTTTGGATTTTTAATTGAAAGAAAATAACAATAATAATAAAAGTTGTCTTGGGATTATTGGTTCATCTTGATGACAAACCCTTCACAAACAAACCCTAAACCTAAACTTTATATTGGACCTACTTTCTAAAGACAAGTTTCTCTTAAGCGTATCAAAGCTTCTTTCGAAGTCAGTGAGTGTGTTCCTCTAGCAACCACGCCTATTCTCCTGGTTGATTGCTATTAGAATCTTTGAAGAACGAAACTTTATATGTCTCAAGGTTTGCTAGATTATTCTCATGTTTCGCAACCCTTGTCTAATTTCACTTGTTCCAATATCAAAGATCCGTTGTCGCATTATGAATTGATATTTGTGATGATGAATTAACATATATTAACCTTCCGCTGTCGCATTATGAGTTTGGTATTTGTTAATTCATTATATAAACGGTGAAATTAGATTAGAAAGTAGATTTATATAAAATTAGGGTTCGAGGCTTGGTTTGATTAGGATTACGTAATTTAGACTTATCCAACAATCCAAGACAAGAAGAGTCTACTCACTCACGTTCATTGTAGACATAAAAGAGAAGAAGAAGAAGAAGAAGAAGAAGAAGAAGAACATAAAAGTAAATAAAATAAAGGTGAACTTTTATTCCAAAAACAAAAGATGGTTTTACAAACTAGATGGCTGCTCTATTTATAGTCTAATATTGACTTGAGCCCCAAGAATTAAATCACTAAAGTGTTGCACAAGAAATCATGGGCTCTAGGTTAGAAATACTAAAATAGACAGCTTTGTCGAATAAGCAAAAGCAGCAAAAGGGTAAAAGGGGCGCGCCACTTGTTATATTTTTGCACAAGATCTTCAAATTCTTTGCACAAGATATTTTTGTATGAGATCTTCATATTTTTGGCATGAATCCTTGCACAATATATTTTTGCATGAGATCTTCATATTTTTGGCATGAATAAGCTCTAATTCTCCTTTTTTTTGCTCCAAGACTCCATCTTTCAAATATTTGTTCCTAAAATAAAATAACTTGCAATTGAAGTAAAATAGTTCTAGAAGGAAATAAAAACATATTAAATCTAAATAAAATAAACTTAAATATTAAATAAAAGACACTAATTAATGACTCATCAGCTTAACCTGGTGCGGCTTGGCATACCCCTTCTCGAGAGGGACTTTGGTTGTGTCTTATGTGTTGCGTCGTCTGAGTCTTCAGTTAATCTCTTCCTAGCGTGTCCCGCTATCTTTCCAGTCTGGTATCAGGTCTCTAGGTGGTTGGGTTAGGAGTTTGTGATCCCCCTTGGTCTTGCGCAGCAATTCCATGCCTTCACGAGCCTTGGAAGAGGGAAGCGAGTTAGGTTAGGTCTTGTTTTTGTTTGGCATGTTGTTATTTGGACCATCTGAACGCTCCAGAATGATCATATCTTCTCTGGTGGCATTCTTAGTGAGGAGCCTGTGGTGGACATAGCGAAACTCTTAGCTTGGAAGTGGTTCCTGGATAAGTGCCCTGATAGTTCCTGCGTCTTTCATGAGTGGGAGGTGTGTCTCGTTCTGTGCTGGTATCGGTAGGGTTTTGGGGGTGGGTTTCCTTGGCTTGTGAGGGGGTTGGGTGGGGGCTTCTGTCTCCTCCCTTCTGTCCGGCTTTGGGGGCTTCCCTTTGTTCGTTTCTGTTCTGGCACCTGGTTTTGTCGGTGTTGGTTTTGTTTTTGTTGTTTTTCTTCCTTGGTGTTGCTTTCTTGTTTTTGTTTCTTTTTTGGTGCGGCCCTCTCGAGGGTTTGCCTTCCCGGGGTGTGCCCTGGTGTTTTTCGATAGCGCTTTTTGCGGCTATTTTGGTGTATTTTGTACTGGTTTATTTATCTATATATATAATATATTTGTCATTCAAATAAAAAAAAAAGTTAAACTAAGGCATCTACCATTGCAATGTAAGATCCAATTTAATTTTAGAGAAAAATAAAATCAACATTTAGTCTCGGAGAGAAATGAGATCGATTATAATTAAGTTAGTTCTTGCCCCCTCTACATTTTGTTTGGTTGATGAAGGAAAGATAATTATTTATTCATTTAGATAATTGTAGATATATATGAGGATCCAGTAACTCTGCTTCATAACTCACTGTATATATTCTTTCAAAAAAAACTCGTTGTATATTAATTTTCATCGATAACATTAAACTAATAATTCTTAATATAGTTTATATTAATGCCTTATCTTCTTACATTAGTTTTGGATGCACTTACGAAAGACATGTAACAACTAGCACCAAGATGTATGTGTTTTGCAGATGATGTAGTCTTAATTTGAGAGTCGAGGGAGGAATTGAATGAGATGTTGGAGACTTAGAGACAATTCGTAGAAGCATATAACTTTTGTCTGAGTAGAAGCATGACATGGTATATGAAATGTAATTTCAGCAAAAGGCAAAGTAGTTCGACCTAAGAGGTGAAAGTTGGAGATTACATCATGACGTATTTCGGTCCATATAGTCGACCCCACTTAGTGGGATAATGTTTGGTTTTTGTCGTCGTCGTCTTTTGGAAGTATTAACTCTTACTCAACCACATTTATTTGTCAATAAGATAATCAACTTCCGTGCATCACACATATCCAAGTATTGGTAAAAGTTAAATTAAATTTGTAATTTTTAGTACAATTATAGAAATATTAGATACTTAAGTTCAATTCAATGTATAATACACTATTAGAAATATAAATAAAATATTCATTATTACCAATATCCAAATTCTTTAAATAGTATAAGTGTATTTGTCACTTAAATTAAAATGTACATTTCTTTCATTTCACTCTCAATTCTAACGAGCAACTAAAAAATCATCTTACTTTCTACGTATTCCTTCCATTTCTTTGATTTTCTTCCACTTTACTTTCTCTTATTTCCTTTTCATTTCTAATCCAAAGCATGATTTCTTTTTAAGGAGATCCAAAGCATAAATGTGGAGTAATAGAGATTATTCCATGGCTTGTATATATGCATCTTGAAAATGGTTCAGCTATTATTATGGATTTTTTTGGTAAAGATCGTTAAAGAGTTTCACATCGGATAAAATATGTTTTGAACATGTGTTTATAAGTGGGAGTAATCTTCACCTCAAGCCGGTTTTGTGGGATTGTGTTAGGTTCAACCACAATTTTTAAGATGGTATCAAAGTCTCTCCAAAATCATTTGTGCTACATGCTAACAGGTTTTTGTTATCGAACCATCAAATTTATGTCCTCACCTCATAAGCTGGATTATAGATTTTTTTTTAAAAGGTGCTACACCTTTCCATATATTTCTAGGACCAGTACTTATAGTTATAGATCCATAGTAGCCTTGATGTAGTCATTTGTCTCGTCCATTTGTTAAATTCTTCGGAAGGATCCGTTGGTTTAACTGATCATCAATAATTATAACTGTTCTGTAATTTTCTGCGCTTCTCATTTTGGAAATTTTTTGTGTAATGTGTAAGCAAAGGTGATCTATCAAATCGTCACAACTACATCATACAGTATGTATATTTCTCAATATAAGCCATTTTGATTTGGCATGACATATACGTTAGTGTATACGTTAAGGACTGAGAGAAAAATAATATAAACTAGAGCAGTGGGGCAAATTCTTTTTCCCTTATCCTTTTTTTTTACCTTTATTCTCCCTTATATTGTAACGTAATATGACAAGTTAGAAACGATAATACGTAAGGTTAGTTTTTGTTTGTTTCTTACAAACCAAACAACGAGGAAGCTGTAACTATCACATAAGTATCGCACCCCTGGAAATTTTGGTTCAAGACAAAGTGCTTTCTCCCCTTTCCTTTTTCAGTTAAAAAAAGAATTTTGTGGTACATATTATTTCTTAGTTTTATTGCATGAAAAATTGAAAAAAACCAAATTTAGATTGGAAAAATATTTTTTTTGTATTTTCTTTTAATTAGCTAACATAAAAGAAAAATGGAAAGGAATTTTTTTTTTTTCTTTATTGTTTGATCAAATTGACTCCTCCCCAAGAGATGATCATGAAGAAGAATATAAGGTTTGAAAGAAAAATATAAATAGGAGTATGATTGTCCGCACATACAGTATGCACTAAAATAAAATTTTATCTTTTTGAGGAAAATTAAATTTTATCTTAAAAATTAAGTTATTTCAATGAATCATTTCAATCAAAATGTTTATTAATATAGTAACTTGATTTTTAATCTTCTTTCATTATTTAATTACTTCAAAATTACTATCTAAAACTATATCAAATGGATTGCAAAAATATACAGCATATTTAAACACACTCCAAAAAATGATGAAATAAAAGAACAAGAAACTAAATAAGAAAAATTGTGCCTCTAAAAAAGTACAAATAAAAATAAAAAATTCTAAACAATATTCTGATGGAATTTTCACAAACTTGGATGAAGTACAAGGCGAGAATTCCGCTCTTCTCCCAACAAGTTTTGCTCGCTTCCAACTAAACTTTGAAAAATACTCTTGCGTGAGTTAAGTCACGTTAGTTCCATTCTTGACAAGAATTATCATGCATGCTTTTTTATGTTAAGGATTACAGGCTAGCATACTTAAATATTTAGGTATGCAGAGTTTAACCACCCCTGTGCACTACTCATTCATTTCTACCAAAGCTTTAAAGGGATAAGGATTATTATTATAGTATAAAAAATAATCGGTACCATTGCATGCTAACGAAAGCCTGCCCCTTTGACAAGTGTCATTGCATACAATTGATCTTTATCTAAAATAATCGCAAATGTGTTTTGATGACAATCTTTTTACTGCACGTGATTCAATCTTGGTATAATATAACTCTTTGTACCTTATCAATAACGATGTTGTGGATATAGATAAAAAAATCATGCGTGATAGCTGCTATCAAGAATGAAACTAGCGTGAGTTAACTCACGCTGAATATAACACATGCGTGAGTTCACGCAGTGGTATTTTCGAAAGTTCAGTTTAAAACGAGCAAAACTTGTCGGGAGAAGTGCAGAATTCACAAGGCGAGTGCAGTTCCGTTGGACTTCTTTTTTTTTTTTTTAAGGAATCCGTTGAACTTCTTATTAGGGCCATTGAAAGAATTCTCACTAGCCCATTAGAAATATACATTACGAACTCCAAAGTAGAAGAAAAATGTTATTCGTACTTCTATATTATGTATACGTATCTCTACATTTACATAGAAAAGGACAATTTTTTTTGTTTAGATGCCACCAATGTATTTTTCCCCTTTGCAATGAGATATTGAAATATGGATAGTGGAAAATTCTTCAACCATTATGCTCTTCCACTTTGTTTCCTGCTAGTATCATATGAAAACAAATATAGTGATAGTGTCCTTTATTAATCGGCATTGATCGGACTCGAATCTTAAACCTTCGGAGCATGCAGGTTCAAGTTCCGCCAGTTCCTTTAAAGAAAAGTAAATATAAATATTTTTAATGATATTCTCTGCCTTATATTGAGGCTTCTTCTTTTCCCCTTAATTTTATATTAGACCAAATACCTCTGACTTTTTTAAGTTTTACGTTTGTTTTACATAGGTCCTTTAAGTTTCTAAAGGTTTCAGATAGATCCTTTAAGTTTCGAGTTTGTTTCGGATAGGTCCTTTAAGTTTATAAGGTTTCAGATAGGTCCCTTAAGTTTCGAGTTTGTTTCAGATAGGTCCTTTAAGTTTGGCTTAACGGAGGTTGATAGAAAGGATCTATCTGAAACAAACTCAAAACTTAAAGGACATATCTGAAACCTTATAAACTTAAAGGACTGATCCGAAACAAACTCGAAACTTAAAGGACTTATCTGGAACCTTAAAAACTTAAAGGATCTATCAGAAACAAACTTAAAACTTAAAGGACCCGAAAAAGTATTTGGCTTTTATATTATTAAAAAAGACAATGATATTTACTTTATAGTAGCGATTATTCATGTTGAAAATTACTTATTATATTTAAGGTTTAATTACATAACTGGTCCTTTAAATAATTATGAGATTTTAATTTGGTCCCCTTAATAATTTTCTCCCCATTTTTGATCCTTTTAAGTTACCTATGTTAGTCAAATAAATGCATTTTGTTAAACTATATGATAAAAACGTTAACATTCGTCACCAAACCCAAAAAATTCATCACTAAACCCAGAATTTCACCACCTTCACACCAAACCCAGAAGGATAAAAAAACAAAAAAATTCAGAAGAAAAAAAAACTCTTAACAAATTCCAAAAAAAAAAAGATTAAATAAAAAAACATTTCTCCACATCAAAATTATTTTCTCAATTATTAATTCCAATCAAAAAATTTCTCCCAAATCCCTCAACAAGCTTCGGTAACCCCTCTCAACTCTACACCTTCAATTTCTTGTTTATTTTGAGATCTAAAATCCAAACTTTGACCCTGAAACTTTTCTTCTCACATTCAATCCCTTTCAAACTTTTTACTTTCAATTTTTTTCCTGGGTTCCCTTTTGAAAAAATCTCTCTGCATTCACTTTCTTTCCTCCCTAATCCAAACCTTCAATGTACCTTCCACCAATTCCTCAATAATTCACCCCCTCTTCTTCAGATTAACCTCCCCCATGAAAACTGACACATGCAAGAGTAAGATTCAGATAAACGGTTACTTCGTTTACACACGCTGAAAGCGTAATCATCATCGCGATTCGGATAACGAAGAACCGAAGAGGCTGAAAAACGATGAAAATGCGGATGTGGTGAAGAACGACGTCGTTAAATGGACTTCGAAACGGCAGTGGCGGCCGTCGTTTAAGGTGAAAGTTGATTCGGGTGAAGATGTTTCTGCTGCTGCTAAACTCGCTGCTGAGAGAACGAAACAGTTGGTGAGAAGTGGTTGAACATGAAGGAGCTTTTTGATACTGATTTTCATGATGGTGTTCCTATTGTTTATGTCCTGTTTTTTACGTAGTTTAATTTTTTTCGTTGGGCTCTTCCTTCAGATCCCCTTTTGGGTTTTTTTCTTGTTCCTACGGCAGCGGAGAGTTGGTCGATGGTGGCTCCGCCGTTGTTTGGTGGCAGCGCGCACAATCACTGTTGTTTCATCCGAGTCGAATTGGTGGTTGTGTGTTTGTGTGTTTCCGGGGTTGATGGCAGCGCGCAATCACTAGGTTTGATAACGAAGGGGATGAATGTTAACGTTTTTCTCAAAGAATTTATCAGAATGGATTTATTTGACTGACAGAGCTAACTTATGGGACAATAGTGGAGCCAAAATTATTAAGGGGACCAGATTAAAATCTCATAATTATTTGAGAAAGCAGTTACGTAATTAAGCCTATATTTAAATACTTGAAAAATAAAATTGAAAAGACAATGATATTTTAGATATTAAATTAATGATAAAAGAGTAATTGACTAATGAGATTTTCAAAATGTAATTAATTGAATAAAATAACTTCTTCAAAAAATAAATCAGATAAAATAAAATAAAGGAAAATGTATCATAAATACACACATGTCAGAAAATTGCTTTTCTGACTTCTATTACTTCCTAATAACACGTGAAAAATACAAAATTGTCTCCAGCAGTAATTAACTACCGTTGGCATATCCGGCAGCAGTTAACTACCGCTGACTTCAACCTTGCTTTTATCATTTATCATTTTTTTTATCATTCAATATTTTTTCAACGTTTTGTTTATCATTCAACATTTTTTTCAACCTTTCTTTTGAACGGTGGTCAAGGATATTAAGCGTAGTTAAAACTTATGGCTCCCTAAACCACCTATAAATACCCTCCTCCTCTTCACTATTTCTCACATTCTCTCCTCCCTCCTCTTCCTTCTAAAACAACAATGTTGTTTTTCCATCATTGGTCTTTCATAGAAAGAAGCATCTTTGAAGATTTTGAGAGTTTTCTTTGAATTGGAGATGATTAATGATCAGTCTTCTTGGGGCAAAATGAAGTAGATGTAGTTTTACCCCAAGAAGGTTGGACAACCTACTTGAGGTAAAACTAAATCTACAGATTTAGTTTTACCCCCGGGTAGGCTAGTTTTCTTGTGTTTTTTTTTACCACAAATTTAGTTTTACCTCATTGTAAATGTATCCATTATATTAATAAATTAGATTTTATGTCTATTATTTTTGTTTATATTTGCATTTATTTTATGATTGCGTATTGAATAAATAAATTCGAATAAAGTGAATTCGAATAAAATTTGTGTATTAAACAAATTAATTCGAATAAAGACTAATTAAACCCAACGTGAATTCGAATAAAATTTGCGTATTAAATAAATAAATTCGAATAAATTCAAGTAGAATAAAAGTTGTGTATTCAATAAATAAATTCGAATAAAGTGACACATTACATTACATTCTCCGTAAATATATTTGGTATCATCATGATGTTGGATTTAAATTTAATTCTTGAAAGTTTGCCGAAAATGCCGGCATTGAAGTGTTTTATACTTAGCGTAGTGATTTGCAGCGCCCTTTGAAAACTCAAAAGAATTAAGAGAACACAACACATGTATCCTACAAAATCAACTATATAAATTCTCACTTCGAATTCTCTCATATACGATGAGTAATCACACAAAGAAATGCATTCCAACAGGTTGCTTTGAACTTAATCTTACTGACCTGTCAACTGACAAATTTCAATTGACAGAGGAGCATGATCAAGCTCAAAGGAACATATTAGAGGTGCATTCCCGTCATCACATAAAAGAATGCATTCCAAGAGGTTTCTTTGAATTGAATCTTATTGCCCTACCAACTGACAAGTTTCAATTGACAGAGGAGCACGATCCAACTCAAAGGAACATCTTGGAGGTGCATTCCCTTCCGTGACACTCATCATATACGAAGGAATTTGATGTGAAAACCTATATAGCCGATTCTTCAGAATACATGTTGTGTTCTCTTAATCTTTTGACTTTTCAAAAGGGCTTGCAAATCACTACATCAGCCTAGAAGCCCATTTTATTGATATTGCGAACCAATCATGTCGAGAGATAATTTCTGATCCAATTGGAAGATAATTTTCAATCCAATCGGACGATAATTTTTTTAGGGGCCTAGACATGTTTTGAAAAAATTGAAATTTGTAGAATTGGTTGAATGGAAGTTGTGTACAATTGGCCTGATGACTTTGTCTTAAACATACTTAAATTTGTGTTCAAAATGGTTCATAATAAAACATTATATTATGAAACAAGAAAATAAAACCATTTTGATAAAACTTGAAAATAAAGTCATTCCAATAAAACATGAAAATGAAATCATTTCCATAAACCATTCCGAATACGTGAATATTATATATTACCAATAAAGTGTTCGTGTAAGTCTAAATCGATATTGGGTGACAGACGTTTTTGTGACAATCTCTTGGAAACTAGCATATAGAGGATGTTATGCGTATTCCACACCATTATTCACTCCATTTGAAGTTATATTTCTAACTCTCGTGCATATTAGCTAAAGCATCCAGAGTGTCATTTTTATTATCATGCAATATCAATACCTTTCGATTTATTGGCCTGAATGGATTTTCCTCTACACGAGACATTAACATGAGATGACAAACCTCATAGAACTTGGAAACGTAACCATGATCGACTTGCCACTTGGTCTC
>Ga0315913_1004388_pt1 | contig 17078 bp, 11 predicted proteins | sample MpolsnodulesMG_FD_207736 | JGI IMG/M metagenome (GOLD analysis project Ga0315913, IMG submission 207736) | Medicago polymorpha root nodule microbial communities from Los Angeles, California, United States - small nodules | ecosystem: Host-associated > Plants > Roots > Nodule | place: USA... | reverse complement strand
TTTATTAAGCCTCAATGATAATGTTGTCATGCATTATCCAACAATTTGCGCTCATTTTAACATTTCCTTACCGAATAATTCAATTGCTTCTTTAACTGTCAATGAAAGTTCTTATACGATGACAATTATCAAACCAAATAACATGGCATATCATTATCAACCCCCTCAACAAAATAAAAACATGACATTTCTACATTCGGGTAGGGTTTGAGTATGGGTTCGGAGTGGGTACATATATCCCCGTTACCCGTCTCGTACTCGTATTTTGAAATCGGGGAAAACTCAAACCATACCCAAACACAGTCAAATGTGGTTGGTTTGGACGAGTATCCATGGACACGAGTTTTGTTGCCATGCCTATTAGCAAGTGTGAAGGACGTTGAGTTTGTTTGACCCAACTAGTTAGGGTCTCTTATGTTTTTTTTTTCTTCCTTTTTCCTCTCTTTGATAAATAAAAAGAATTTGCACTTCTATTTTTTTATCTAAAAAACAAAAGAAAGCATTTGTTTTTTGATAAATTTATTTTTATTTACCATAAAAGTGAATAAAAGCAAAAAACAATAAAGAATGCATATAAAATAAGTTGTAGTGATAAATATTATAAAAATTTCCTTCAACTTTTAATCTCTATAAAATTTCAATCACTACTTTTAGTCCCTATTTTTAAGTAAATTTTTGTATTTTTTAATAAAATTTTGCAGAAATGTAAAGAATATTATAAAAATCACTCCAAAAAAAATTGGAATTTTTTAAAAAAACATAAATTAAATATGAATTTTTTACTGCCAAAAATATAAAAATTCATATTTAATTCATGTTTTGGTAAAAAAATTGTAATTTTTTTTAGAGAGATCCTTATAATATTATATATTTTTCTGCAAAATTTTATTCAAAAATATGAATTATATATATGAGTTTACTTTAAAAGAGGAACCAAAAATAAAGATGAACAATTTTTGGAGAATTAAAAATTGAAGAAATTTTTTAAAATGACTAAAATGAAAAATTGATAAATTTACAAGTATCAAAAACATATTTAACCTTAGAAGAACAAGGATGCGGGAAATGAAAGAAAGGCGGGAAAAGAATGAAAGATGGGCTGCATTTTGGGTGGTAGTACAGTACAAAGAAAGGACGAAATGAAAAACCCTAAACCCTAACTAGAACATTCCTTCCAAGCTCCAATGGCGGATCTTCCGCCGGAGATACTCACCGGAATCCTCTCCCTATTACCGCCACAATCTCTCCTCCGATTCCGTTCAACCTCAAAATCACTTCAATCTGTAATCGATTCCCACAACTTCATCAAACTTCATCTCCAAAATTCCCTCAATCGTTCCTTAATCCTTCGACACAACTCCGATTTCTACCAAATCAACGATTTCTCTAACCTAACCACCCGCATTAAACTCAATCTTCCTTTCAAACTCCCCAACAACAACATCTCTCTGTTCGGTTCATGTAACGGCCTTCTCTGCATTACTACCAATGTCGGAATTGCTTTCTGGAACCCTAACATCCGTAAACATCAGATTATTCCTAATCTCCCTATTCCTATTCCTCCTCCTCGTTCTGAATCTGGCAACATCCACTTTCTCTCATGCGTTCACGGCTTCGGTTTTGATCCGTTAAACGTCGATTACAAACTCCTCAGAATCTCTTGTGTCGCTGATCCACAGTACTCTACTTCTGATTCACATGTGAGACTCTTCAACTCCAAAATGAACTCGTGGAAAGTACTTCCTAGTATGCCGTACGCTCTTTCCTATCCTCGAACAGAGGGGGTTTTTGTTGAGAATTCTCTTCACTGGATAATGACCCGTACACTTGATCCGTTGCAATCTCGTGTAATTGTTGCGTTTAACCTAACACACGAGATTTTCAATGAGGTTCCTTTTCCTGACATAGATGAAGAAATTAATAGTGAGAGTTTTCAAATTGCAGTTGCAGTTCTGGAAGGGTGTCTTTGTATGACTGTGAATTATCAAACTGCTAAAATTGATGTTTGGGTGATGAAAGAATATGGATGTAGAGATAGTTGGTGTAAACTTTTTACTTTGGTTGATTCGTGTTTCACTTTCCCTTTGGAATCTTTGAGGCTTGTAGGTTATTCGAGCAATGGAAGTATGGTTCTGTTGGAAGTCGATTGTGAGAAGTTGTTTTGGTATGATCTCAAGAGTGAACAAGTTAGTTGTGTTCAAGGAATTCCTAATTTCGATCAAGCCATGATTTGTGTTGGAAGTCTTGTACCACCTTCCTTCCCTAGGAAGGAGAGCCATACAAGCAAGAGAAGGTACGTCTTATTTATCATCTGAGTTTTTGCTCTGTATAAATTAATTCCAGTTCAATGGATCCATCATATGATATATGCGGTTAAAGGTAAATTGAATTCTTATTATAGAACAAGGATTCTCTAATTACTTTGAAGTCTCTACCTATGTTTATGTATATCTATCCGACAATGTGTGTATGCTGGATTTCAAAAGACAACAACAATGAATGCTATGTGTTGGTTTATGCTTGTGACTAGCTAAACTCCACCTTCCTCTTGAGGAAAAAAATATTATGTTAGACAAAAGGATTTGCAGGATTCTTTAATTTAAAAGTAGGTTAAATAAATAATATTGGTATGAGTTGGTCTTTTTTTCCTTCATTAGTTGTGAGATCCTCGCTATGAAATAATTATTTTGTCAAACTTATTTCAAAATGTTTAGACTATTCCACCCTGTTGTGGTATCTATGCATTTAAGGATAAGAACATTGTTGTGTAGAAATTTGGCGGCAATGAAATTACTCAAAATCTATGTACAAATCCTTTCAAAATATTAATTTTTTATCACTATTCTTTTGTGATATTGTTGAGCTTACTTCTATGAGATGCTTGTATTTTTTTTTACAGGGATGACTTCTTGTCCCGGGGATTTAAATTGAAATTGTAAGGGAGTGAAGGAAGAATCTTTGATGTGTAGCTGAAGCAAGTTGTTTCTAGTGATGGATTTAGTCATGTTGGTTTGTGGTAAGAGTTAAATTGATCAGGAATGGAGAGTTTAGCTAGTCAGATACCTAGTTTTATGTCTCTTCTTGAATGGTGCGAGATCACTTGGTCAGATACCTAATCTACATGACTTCTTTCTTTTCCTTTTCTGTTCATTTGGTGTATCACTTGGTCTGTAATTGCTAGGATCATGCGGAACCTTCTATAAGCAATGCAAAAATGTCCTATATGTCTGTTTAGGTGTAAGAAAGTGTTGAAAATGGATTGTGTTTTGTTGTTATGGTGATAAGAAAGTGTTGAAAACTTTTATTATCCATGTGAATTTGTATATATGCATGCATGTTAATATGGTTTTGCCATCAACTATTAAACTGTAATGCAACTTTTACATTTGGCAACATTACAAGATTTGTATTTTTGCTTTGTTTGCTTGTGAAAAAACTATTGGCGAGTAATCTACTTGACTACTTGTGTGACCCATCTTCATTCTCCTCAACCCTGAAAATCTATTTGCTTTAGTTTCATCATTGACTTTGTAACTGTCAAATTGTGGTATCGGATTTGTCATGGTTTCAAATCATGCTTTTGATAATTTGAGCTTTCTCCATGCCCTTCAATCTATTAATGACTGTTGGAGCTCACAAACTAAGGATGTGGCTCTGACTGTCATTATTGTGTTATCTACATCACTTGGGCGTGCAAGAAATCTTTCAGTTTTCAGAACAAATTGATTTTGTTTATCAAACTATTTCAGTTATTCACTCAACCATCTCCTTGATCGGGATTTATTCCAAAGGCTTAATGTCTCCTATCAAAAAATTCACTATTCTCAATCATTTCAGGGTGGCAGGCCACCCTCGCTCTTGTCCTTGTATCAAGCAAGTCAACTAGTATCCGCCGTTAAAAGAAAAGTCAATTAGTATCCTCCCTTTTGCCTTTGAGCTGAAGTGTAATTTTGATGGTTGGCTCCCTAGGCACGCTAGGTTGGTATTTTTCGAGATAGCCATGCTACTTTTATGGGTTGTTTTGCTTTCTTCCTTTGAGTAATTAATCTCTACATGCTTATTTTCATGGTGTCATGGCAGCAATAGATATTGTCTTCTCTAAAGACTAGTTCAACTTTTGGCTCGAAAGTGATTCACTTATAGAGCTTTAGGTTTTTGATTCAAGGGTCTTCATCGCTTGGAAGCTCAAAAACAGGTGGAAAAATTGTCTTATTCTCAAACCCAGATTTGTTGTCTCTCGCTGAACCGACTACTCTCACTTCGTTGCCCGACTCACATGTTGAAACTCTCTTGCCAAAACGTGAGACCCTTCTCTCCCTGCTAAAACCCAACTCATGTAGAAACTCATGTGAGAATCACCCTGTTACTGCAAATTGAATCCCTATGTATTTGTAATTGTTAAAACATGGTTCCGGTGTCATCTGCTACATCAAATATAAGTCAATTTGTTATGAACAAATGATGCAGTGAAAGGGTTAGACCTCTGAAGTTTGAGTCCCACGTAAATCATGAATAATACCCAAACCAAACATAAGTGATCTGAACATGGTTTTTTTACTTCTTTTTTTTTTTGTAAGGGGTTTTTAACCAAATTAATAGGATTAATATGGCACTTTGTATTTATGACTTGAAAAACCATAATGCTAGTTATTTATAATTTGGTTAAACATTTAAAAGGTATTTCCATAGGTTATTACAAACCCATCATATATTTTCGCAATGTGAGGGAGGTGTCAGAGGTGCTTTCAAGAAGCAAAGGTAAGACCTTTTTTAAAAGAATTAATCTCAAATACGTACTACACGAAATCATATACAAGAAACTACACGACACAAATATGTACTTGCAAAAGAAACCTACGAGAAATTTTCACACAAAAACACCCTTTTTTTAATCATGTCTTGAATACGCGCTCAGACTAAAAATTATTATATTTTTTTTCTACAAATTAAGTTTTATGTTGTATATATCATAAGGTGGACTCTTATTCCTTTTCTGCTGTAGACTTTGAATGCCATCCCTTGTGCCCAAGGTTGTTTTATAGATCCATTTTTTTTTGAAGGAATAGATCCAATATAAATAGGTACATGATGTATGTGTTTATAAGAAGTGGCAGGTTATTATTGATAAATGTGTGCTATATGTCGGTTTGAGAGTTGACCTTGAGACTAGCTAAAGTCTACCCTTCTTTCTTGGGGAAAAAAAATCAAGTTAGAGAAAAGGATTTGCAATTTGTTTTCTTTAAAATTAGGTTAAAGAAAGCATCTTGGTATGAATTGTTTTTTTTTGTTTGTTTGAGGTCCTAAATATATTTATTTTGATAAGCTTATTTCTGAATGTTGAGACTATTCCACCCTGCCATGATATCTGTGTATGTAAGGATAAGAAAATTGTTGTTTAGAAATTTACTCACCATAAAATTACTTCAAATTTAAGTATAATTCCTTTAAAAAATTTGTTTTTTTTTTATCACTACTCTTTTATGATATTGTTGAGTTTACTTATATGATATTCATGTGTTTTTTTTACAAGGATGACTTCTTGTCCCAAGGATTTAAATCGACATTGTAAGGGAGTGAAAGAAGAACCAATGATGTGAAGCTGAAACCGACTCAAATTGTTTCCAGTGATGGAATTGGTTTGTGGGAAGGATTGAATTGATGAGGAATGTAGCTCCACCCATTTGTATCTCACTTCTGGAATGGGGTGACATCACACTTCTCTCTTGTGTAAAAATCTCACGAGGGGATCCATTCCCCGTGGAATGGGGATGTCCTTTGGTGAAAGAAAGGCCAACAGAAGTGTGACAAATATCTCAAAGCCAGAATAGAATGTTGAAGATGAAGAAAAAAGAAATTGAGGATCACATACCAGATGTACATGTATTCTTTTCTTTCCTATTATTTGGCGCATCTCTTGCTCTATAATTGCGAGGATCCTGCGATACTTGGTATACGCAATAAAAAAAGGCCTGTTTGTCCTTTAGGGGTAACAAAGTGTCGAAAAATGGCCTATATGTCATTAAGGTGTAAAAAATGTTGAAATTTTTTATAATGTGTGATTTTGTATGTATGCATGTTGTTATTTTTTATTTTTGTTAAGAAAACAAATTTAACACTCATTTCATTAATCAATAGAGTTAATAAAAGAGGAACATAATCATGAACATGGTGGCTAACATAAGAATTGACCGCCCTAGCGAAGCTATGAACAACCATATTCTCTTCTCTCCGAATAAACTTTCCCTCAAAGTTACATTACAAGTTTAAAATGCATCTAATATTGTTCACAATAATATTAAATTTGGATTGGCCTTCATTTTTGCAATAGATTGCAGCAACAAGGCCTTGGGAGTCACTAAGAAAAGTCATGCTTGAAATGTGCATTTGTTGCACCCACTTCGTAGATTTTAACATAACCAAACCTTCACCTTCATGGATTTGTAACTCAAGGCTGAACCAACCTGTCACCACCTTCACAAAAGCTCCTCCCTCGCCGCGGTTACACGCACCATAACCAGTTCGATTATAACTTGCGAAAAAACTAGCATCAACGCTACAAATCATACCGTGCACAGATGTACCATACTACCTATCATTTCTGCTCACTGTTGCACGGCTGTTCTGCTGCACATTCTGAACTGATATCCATTCCCCAAGCATCATTTGAGCTGAAACGACAATCTGATGCGCTGTTGACGTCTTCTGATTCCACACACATTCGTTTTTGCTATGCCAAATACTCCATATTAACGACATGACCTTACTGACTATCTAGTTTTATAGTCATCTGTAAAAAAAATTACATTTGGCTACCTTGCATGAATTGCATTTTTGATTTGTTTGCTTGTGACCTTACTAACATCCGTAAACATCGGATTATCCCTTCTCCCCCTATTCCTACTCCTCAACACCCTGAATCTAACAACATTCACTTCGGCTTTTACATTCATGGCTTCTATTTTGATTCATTAACCGATGATTGCAATTAATTGATTTCACTACTTTGACATTTATATTCAAAAGTGAGATCAGGATTGCAGAAGTGTATGTAAATGGGTGATAAACGAATCAGGACCATGTAAGATAAAATATATATGATGAACATTTCAATCCATATGTATATATTATCTTGAAGATTTATTAATCATCTTCCACTCATTGTATCAAGCCAATGGATAAATTTGCTATTCCCTGTTAAAATGCTTAAACTTTTTTGAAAAACATGTTTTAAAAGGTGAAGAGCGGAGTGTGGAAGGATACATATTGAGACATTATAATGCACCAGAATTCCAACAGCAACTGGAACCAAAAGGCCTGCAATGAAAAAACTAGACTTCCAATTACATTTAAAGCTTGAGGGACAACCAAAAATATTCTGCTAGGTATTTTAAATTTGCACTTGGTCCAAATCAATGAAATAAACTCGCACATTTTGGCCATAATCTTTATAAATACACTTGCAAGCACTTTTAGATGATCTATTAGAGCATCTGTTTCAATCAAATTTGTGGCAACTGTAATTGCCAGAATTGATCTTGTTTCAATCTGATTGTAATTGCAGAGTTGATCATTATTCAATGACATAAACTGCAGGTCCCTCATATTTTTGGCCATTCTCTTTCAAGTGAATGAAGTCTGTTGAGGAGATTTGAATTTATAGTAGCACTTCACTTCAGGAGAGAGAGAGAGAGAGAGAGAGAGACATATCTTTGTTGAATGTTTCAGGTTTGTTTGAATATCCCTGAAATGGAATATGAAAGTTATCACAAAGTGTCAATGTTAATATTAAAGCGGCATAAATAAAGTCCCTCTGTGTATGCGATAATATTATGGTTTCGTGACTCCTTATACTGCCATAATTGCCACATTGGATAAATCGTTTGAATTAAGATTACTGTTAAAAAGACATAGATTAGATCATTGGAATAACTTCAAGCAACAAGTGATGCAAAGAAAAACTCAAATAAACCAAAAAACAAATCAGTATTTACAAAAACTCACCAAGACTCTAGATGGACAGTCAATTCTTACATGATGTGGCGCTGTTAAAAAAATGATGTGGCAAGTCAATTCTTGAAAATGTCTAGCTCTAGAAAGGTTTCAAGTTTCAACCACAGATCAACTTAAATCATCAAAAAGATGAACTAGAACATGTTTATAAAAATGATCTGGATCTGAAAGCAAGCTTTCAAGGATGGTGCTAAAGCTAGAATAGAGTTATTCTAAGCTTTCATCAGTTATGTTGGTTTGCAATACATAAAACAGAAAAATTTGAATAACATGTTCAACAGATACATTATCATAAACTTCAGTGCTATTAGATAATGACGATAAAACTAAAGGTTTGCATTCAGCAATTTCAAATCACTTAAAATCTTAACAAAGAAAAATAAAATTATTAGTCTTGGATATAAGGTGTTTCGACATGCTCTCCAGCTCCTCTAGATGACCCTCAAGAACATCTATTTCTTTCTTTTTGTTATTCTTATCAAGCAAATTCACAGAGACAGTAATTGCACTGTTGATCTTCTCACTTTCTTGATGGGAGAGCATCAGATTAACAACCTTCTTCTTTAAAGTATTCTTCATATTGTAAACACAAGAATCTAATGCACTCATTACCTTGGCCTTCCTTAAGAATTGCATATCTTCCACATGGTATTTCTCAGCTTCTTTAATCATTTTTTCAATTTCTAATATTGACAACCTTTCTTTGCCATTAGTAATGGTGATCGCATTCTAATTGTCTGTAGATATTTACTTAGCAGTAACAGTTAGGATGCCATTTTCATCAATGGAAAAGCATACCTCCAAGGGCTGGCCACGGGGGCATGGAAGACAAGGAATCCCAAATGAACCACGCAGATTATTGTCACAAGCTCTTGCTCTCTCACCCTCATATACCCTAATCAAGACGCTGCACTGGTTATCATAAAGGGTAGTATATCCATTTGTCTTCTTGACAGGTATGGAAGTGTTTCTAGGAACCACCACACTCATGATATCTTCATTATATGTTGAGATACCAAGTGACAATGGGGTAACATCTTGTAGCACCAAGTTGGGGACATTCTTAAAGCTAGCAGCCTGAACAGCTGCATCATAAGCAACAGGCTCGTCTGGGTTGATATGCATGAACAAATCCTTCCCCTTGAAAAATTCTAGCAATAGATCCTGCATTTTGGGAATCCTAGACGAGCCACCCACAAGAACAATATCATCAATATCATTCTTGTATATCTTTGAATCCCTGAAACAACTGTCAACAATATTCATACACTCAGTGAAAGTCCATATTAATTACCTCAAATTTGGGACGAGTGATTGATGAAGAAAAGTTGATTCCCATAAATAAAAAATCTACCTCAACAGTGGTAACAAAAGCAAAAGAGAGTATCATTTTTGCCCTCTCACAGGCAGTTCTCAGCCTCCTTAAGGACTTTGGGTTCCCACTGATGTCCACTTTATTCTTCTTTTTGAACTCAACAAAATAATTCATCATTCTGCTATCAAAGTCCTCTCCCCCAAGGCGAGTGTTTCTTGCGGTGGCTTTTACTTCAAAGGCATCACCCTTAATTGTGAGGATAGACACATCAAGAGTACCGCCACCCAGATCAAAGACAAAAATATTTCGCTTACCATCGCAGTCACTTCTCTGGTCAAGGCCATATGCAATAGCTACAGCAGTAGGTTTATTGATTATCCGAATGACATTAAGGCCAGCAATAGCACCAGCATCTATGGTGGCCTTTCGCTGAGAATCGTTGAAGTAAGCTGGCACAGTAACAACGGCATTCTTGACTGACAACCCCAGATAAGCCTCTGCAACCTCTCGCATCTTTGTAAGGACCATAGAAGATATCTCTTGACCCTTGAAGTTAACAGTACTCATAGGCTTATCATTAACACCAGAAGCAACCTTGAATGCCACTACATTATATCATTCACTAACTAATCAGGGTTTAAAAAAAAAAAGTTTTCAACCGTGACATCGTGGCATCGTGAATTCGTAATCACAACACATTAATGATTGAGACTTCAACAACTACGTTTGACCATCATTATCAACAATATCAAGAATCTTTACACGACTGCATTTTAGTAGCTTCTTTAAAAATCATTTTCGATACATGATTTTCAGTAAGATAAACAAACACCAAATACCTTCTTTTCAAAACAAAATCTCTAAAACATTTAATGTCAATCAATTTTTTTTCAAACCGTTAATAAAACAAACCCCAAATACAGGAAATAGCAAAGACAGCATAGTTCTGTTTCCTTGATCATTGTAAATAATCTCAACCCTATGGTGTTCATACCATCCACACAGCAATACATATGAACAGGTTGTTCCAAGGTCTATTCCTACTGCACGTCTTTGCATTCTATTGTCATGATCCTTCTTTTTTTGATGGAATCCATGAAACGAAAAGACAAGCTAATTGAAAAGTGCTCCTATAAACTAAGCATATAATAATATAATTTGAATGTTGATGAATTTCCATAGAAAATTACTAATACTAAATGATAAACAAACTCATTTGATTGATACACATAGATAATGCAGAATTCAGATTAACAATACAAACAAACCCTAATTTAGATATTAGATAAGACTCAGTCAACTAACTAACATACCAAGTCCAATTAAACTAAAGAAACTAGGTTAAACTTAAACCCTAAAGAAACATATCATCAAACATAATCCTAAACTAATGTAAGTACTTCAATCAGAGTCGGTCTCAGAACAAGTTACAGCATTCAACAGAGTCCCAGGAGCCACCGTGTTGTTTGAGTTTGGTGAAACTTGAAACACAAGAGGAAAGCACACAACCTTCAATGTCTTGCTACTTGAATGAAAATGAAAGATCTTGTTCTTGTATTTGACAGAAGCAGACAGATTAGTCCCAAACTGTACCCTATCAAACTCACTGCTGCTATGATTGATGACGTTGGCCACGCCTGGAACCACGGAACCATTCACAGATGTAAAAAGAAGGAATTGATGATTTGTTGAGGACAATGGAGAAGTCTTCATCTTTGTGAAAGAGCTCGACAGAGAGGTGAGTGTTGCTGACTGCCACAGTCTATGGCCATGAAAAGAGGAGTTCCGATGAGAGCGCAGAAAACCATTACGAAGAAGAAAATCACACAACCGATAAAGAAATCTCTTATCCGTGAGTGCCATGTTTGAGGGGCGGAGGAGGGCTTCATTTCAAAGAAGTGATTCAAGTTTGAAATGAGGAAGTTTCAGATCAAAAGGTCGGTGGGTAGTTGGATCCAACGACCAACTTACACTTTCTGTTGATTTCGCATGGAATGCAGAGTGAGTGAGGGAGATACAATGAGGCAAAAATGAGGTGACATGTCAAGTAATTAAATAAAGGTTTCATACAAACTTCTAATTTTTATCCTAAAAATAAAAAGAAAGAATTTATTTTTTGATAATTTTATTTCGATTATCAATAAAAGTAATAAAAAATTGAACAGAAAAAAATACTTTTATAACAGAAAATAAAAAATGTTTAATAGCACTTGACATTATTTTAAAAAATGTCATCGGATCCGCACGACGTTGTATTTTACTGGACATTATTTTAATTAAAATTTGATTTAGAAAAAGGAATTGAATACATTTAATATGTTGTGTGGTTTGTAGGTTCTTGATTGTCGTGCATTATAATAATGCTTATTTTATAAAGTTTGAGGAAAGAAAGGAAAAAAAAATTCATAACGGATAAAAATGTCATAATTGTTAAATCAAACTCAGATTTGAATCCATTCTTCGTTTATGTAATGACTATTATTATTTTGTCGCAAAACACAAAGGCGGATTGCATTTGGTTTGCACAAAGAAAGTAAGGCGGGAAAAAATGAAAAGCGGGAAAAATTGAGAGGTTGGTTGCATTTGTGTCGTACAAAAAGAGGAAGAAACGAAAAACCCTAGACCGAACCTTGCTTCCAACAATGGCTGATCTTCCGCCGGAAATAGTCACCGGAATCCTCTCTCTGTTACCGGTGCAATCCCTCCTCCGATTCCGTTCAACCTCGAAATCACTTCAATCCCTAATTGATTCCCACAACTTTATCCTCAAAAATTCCCTCAATCGATCCTTGATCCTTCGACACAACTCCAATCTCTACCAAATCAACGATTTCTCTAACCTAACCACCGCCATTAAACTCAATCTTCCTTTGAAAGGCTCCAACAACTTCATCTCTCTGTTCGGTTCATGTAACGGCCTTCTCTGCATCTTCTCCAATGGCGAAATCGCTTTCTGAAACCCTAACATCCGTAAACATCGCATTATCCCTTCCCTCCCTATTCCTATCCGCGCCAGCTTTTACAATATTTTTCAAGCTATTTGTGTCAAAAACTAACAACGGCTGAATGATTCTGAGAAATGTATTGAGATATATTAGTATTTAGAATAAGTGCAAGAAGTTCACACAAATATTCTATGTTATTAGACATGGTTTGAAAATAATTAATACAAAAGAATGACCAGTTACTTGTTCAAAGCCTTTCTGATGAATTGAATATTTAAGCTGTCTAACGTAGTGGTTTTTCTAATGAAAATATTTGAGGAGAGCTTTCTAAAGAAACATACACAAACACTTTGAACCAAACTTTCAAATAGTTATTTTATGATTTTAGTTTCCGAATACATTTAATGGTCTTGGAATAGATTTTTGAAGCTTCCTTTCTAACTCTGATTCCTCGTTCAGATCAACTGATCATATTTGATTTTGTAATTTGCTCTTTAAACATCTAGTATATGCTCACAATCACCTCAAACCGACGAAAATACCCCCAGCGGCAACTCACTACCGTTCAATGACCCAAAATTGGAACGAAAGCTCAACACTCCAGAAGAACCAACATAATTTGCAACTGATATCATCCAAGCATCTGATCAGACATTAGATATTTTTATAATTTGTTATTGATACTCATGCAAATTTTATTAGACAGGCTTTGTTCCAAATAGTAATTTTGTTAACTCTTCAATTTAAAGGTGATATTATTTTTGGTATGGCATCAAAGGTAAATGACATATTGATATTCTTAATACATTTGATCTCTGTCAAGTTTTTAATGAGTTTCATGCAAGGAAATTGGAGAAGGAGAATGTTTTTGAAGGGATATGTAAAAGCAAGTTGTTTTGGGGAAATATTGGTTTAACATTGGTGCTTCAAGTTGTGATGGTTGAGTCTCTGAAGAAGTTTGCAGATACAAAGAGGATCCAATTTGGGTTGATTTGGAGACAATGGATTGTTTTTGTTTGTATTGGTTTAATTACAATTGGAAGTTACTAAAATCATAATGCTGGAAGGATTTACATATGAGAACTATCATATGAGAAAAGAAATGAAATGATAACATGTTTTCATATTGGAACATACATCTTGTGAAGGCAACTATTATTTTGATTGGTTTGCAAACAGAATAAAATTCTAGTGAATGATAGATAAAAAGTGCAAATTAATTCATCCAAAAACATTTTGCTGACACAAAGGTAGATCAGAGAGCCTATCAATAGCTTTTCCATGACCAATGATTATGTAGTGGAGAGGGAGAAACATGCATATTTATCATAGTTCATGTCAGCTTCAAGCCTTCAACATATGCTGTTGATAATATAGTCTTCAGTAAGTAATGTAAGACTGCTAATAATTCAATGTACATACCATAAATAATCACTTGGAAACCAGAAATAGAGGAAAAGAATGATGTATAGATGAAAACTCAATAGTTGCTGTTGTAAAGCTCTGGTCTACCTTCAGTGGTTATTAGGGGGTGTGTTGACCCACATTGGATGGTCCTCATTTTGCAAACACATTTTGTCAAAATGAATTAGATCGTAAGTCCAAATTATAAGATGGTATTAGAGTATATCTTAAATAAATTGTTGGGCCACCGGCATAGTGCATGCTCCAGGACTATAACTCTGCGCGTGAATGGTGTGTTGAAAAGCCACCTTATATTAAACAGATTTATTTATCAACGGCAATCAAGCAATAAATATTGACATTCAAGCAATCAATCATGCTCCGGTGCATTAGTTAGCACGCAACGTGCCTACCAAGTTACAAAAACAGCGGCAATCAAGCAATAAATATTGACATTCAAAAGTGCAACCGGGCTTTTCTCCTACAACGCGGAATCCCCTCCATGTATTCCCACAACTTAGAAGCTTGATGTATGTTCAATGATGGATAAAGAATGAGTGATACATTATTTAAAAATAATTTGATTTAAAATATGCAATTAAACCTCGTATTTATATTGGTAAATTAACAAAAATATGACTAGACGACAAACATTTAAAACAAGTGCAAGATGAAAAAAAATCTAGTTCTCTTTACATATTTTTAGCCATGATTATGCACAAGGACCATGAAGGATTAATATTGCATATCAAAACCCAGCTATCCTCGATGCGAAAAACAGTCCTTGATGAGGAATTTGCTCGTTTCCATGTCAAGCTATAGAATTGGCAAGACCTTGCATTACCTTCAAAGAACGAGTAAATCAAAATTTCGCAATTATTGAAAGAGGAGCACTTTCAAACGATAAATACCATGTCTCAAGGAAATCACCGGACAAGATAGGATGGTAAACAGGAAATCTCAATTATCTTTTACAACATTCAAAATGCTACTAATTCTGCATACGAACTGCTGATTGTTGATATATCTTTTGTATTTATAATTTGATTTATTTGATAGGATCCTAATTTGATTAGTATAAAGAACAACAAAATTTCAATTTTGGTGCTAAAAATTATAAACAAATTAACTACTTTTTTCATAATGATTTTGTTCTTGTAATACCTTCAAACCAGGTTAGAATTTAACAGTTTGATAATCTTTTATTCTGATATGAAATGAAATAAATTTCAGTGGATGCAATTTGAAGAATGTATTTAAACTTTGCAAGGTTGGGTTGGTGGCATGGTTGTAATTTTTTGCAGGACAACTATAAGTTTTCCATTAAACAAATCCAATGGTGTTTCCTTTTGCCTTAAGTATCAACTTTTGTACATAATGCATAATATATCATCCCCTCATCAACTATTCTAACTGTCCGTAAAATTTAAAGGAAGCAACCATCATGTGATATGAGACAGAGATTCACTTACATTTCATGACAGTGCAACCGATTTTGAAGCTGTTTGTAAATAGGATGTTAAGTTAGATAGAATTTTGAATACAGCCATTGAGGCAATAGGAACGGAAAATTATGACGTGTTTCTACTTAATTTATTTTTTTCTTTGATTGAAGTGTTTCTACTTTCTAGAGATATGGAAAATGTCCATTTGTTTATGAAAAAATAATTTGTGGAAAGAAGATACATGGCTGAACATCGCAACAGAAAGCCAGAAACCAAAGAAAGAAGTCTAATGGAGTATTGGTGTCCTCGGGAGGTAGTTCTAAAGCACCAAGCAGTGGGACACTTTTTGATTCACTGTAGACTGTAGTTAAAAATTCCACAATTGAAAGTACCAGCTATAAGTGTGCCTCTGATATGTTCTCTATTTCTCAGTGACCAGATCAACCGCAGGTATGATTTTTGTGATTGGCTTTTGGTATATAGATGAACAGCAACAATATAAAAAATGATGAGGAAAAAAAGGTAAGGTGATGAAGGAAGATCAATTGTGTGAAAGAAAACGTAAAGGATGACTTCTGGGGTGAGGGCTCAACAATGAAAACGTAAAGGATGACTTCACCGGTGAAGCAGACAAAAATGCACCGTTAGATTTGTTTAATGGTTCATATTTGATATAAAAGAAATGAAAACATCTATAAGTTTTCACACATCTCTTCCATTTGTGTTCTGGTGTTTACTCCGAATCTCCGATGGTGTTTTTAATGGGGAAATCTAACAATAACTTCCCAAATTGAAAAATGGAGCAATCCCGAACAATAACAACATCATCATCTCAAAAACGCTAGTAGGCAGATGTGCAACTTTAAAATTCCACAAATTTCTGTGAAGAAACCAAATAAACAAACCGTAAAGAAAACAAAGTTACAAACTGCTTTTCTCCCTCATCGTTGTCATGCAACTCTTATTGTAAGAACTACTTGCTTTGCAACAAAGACATTTCTCTCGTTTCCAATCATAGAATTTAAAAAAACTTAATTATATGCTAAAAGAGGCATAAAACTTGCGTACCAAATTCTCAACGAGCAATAATCTTAGGCACTAATGGAAAATTGTAGGCATATATGCTTGTCTAAGCATGTCTGCATGTGTAGATGTTTTTGGTTTTATATCTAACTAATCTTGACCATTGCACTAATCTAACGGTGTATTTTTTTCTAGTCTGCTGGTGAAGGACTCAATTGAACATCAAATACATCAGCACATAAATGATCTGAATTCTGAATGTATTTCTCAAATGTATTACGATGTATAAATACTATAATGCGTGCTTTTGCCGTAAATATGTACAATATTTTGCTTTAATTCATCATTGTTTGAAGTTCCAAAAAGAGCCAAGAACCATGGAAGTCAATTCAACATGATGCATACAATCTTTAAAAAAAAAAAAATACAGTAAAATTCTATAGCGGACATGCATGCTAATAAAAAAATTGGTGAGCATGGTCGCTCAAATCCTCTACTTCCACCATTTTAGGCCACGTTCCCCATTTTCAAAACTTACTCTTTTGTCCTACATTATACAAGGCTGCCACAATCACCCCATACTCCAAAAAAAATTTAGGAAAAGGAAAAATAATAGAGCCAAGAGCAAGAACATAGAAGTAATGTTACAGTGAGGGAAATGCTAAAAAATGATTAGATAACCAAAATTTAGTTACAACACCAAATAAAACATCATTCTGTCGCCTGCACCATCTTTTCCAGCACTGATGTTTTGTTGAAGAGGGTGAGCTGCACCTCTTTAAGATGTTTGGTTAACTGGCCAAAACAAAACAAAAAAATTGTAGTTGTTAATACTTGTTAATTGTTAATGTTCACAACAGTTTATTCCAATTCTGAATCCAGGTCAACATAACCATTCTCTTAGTATGCCATGTCAGTGAAGATAACAATAATATA
>Ga0315913_1004381_pt1 | contig 17089 bp, 7 predicted proteins | sample MpolsnodulesMG_FD_207736 | JGI IMG/M metagenome (GOLD analysis project Ga0315913, IMG submission 207736) | Medicago polymorpha root nodule microbial communities from Los Angeles, California, United States - small nodules | ecosystem: Host-associated > Plants > Roots > Nodule | place: USA... | reverse complement strand
TTTATCCCAATATTGTGAACATTGGTATTTTTATTTTTATTTTTGAAGGAATTGTGAACATTGGTATTGTGAGGCCTACATTGCTCAATTGGAATTCAAGCCAATGAATGTTTCAAATCACTACTAAAAAAGCAAAAATTAGTGAGGGATATTTAGTGAGGGAAAACGTGAAATCCCTCTCTAATTCCGTCACTAAATTTTGTGATTAAGGAATTTGTGAGGAATTTCATTTTTTCCGTCACTAATTTCCCTTGCTAATTTTGCTTTTTCTAGTAGTGAATGTTGTAAACTTTGGGGCAGTTTCGAGGAACACCTATTGAAGACCCTAACTTACACCTTAAACAATTTATGAATGTGGCAAGCAACTTTTAGATCCCGAGAGTTACTCATGATGCAATCAAGTTGAGGCTATTCCCCCTACGCAATTAGGGACAAAATAAAAAGATGGTTGAACTCACTAGAACCAAATTTCATTGCCATATGGAACGCTCTAGCTGAGAAGTTTCTAACCAAATATTTCCCGACCTCCTATGAAAATGCAAGAATGAGGAACGAATCACCTCAATTAGGTCAACTAAAGAGGAATCACTCTTGGAAGCATGTGAAAGGTTTAAAGACTTGCTAAGACAATGCCCTTATCAGTGAATTCATGTGGGCATACAATTGATGGCCTTCTACAATGGATTTTTATCTACGTCAAGAAATCTCTTGGATGCTTTATCTGCATAAGCTGTACGATACAAGTCATACACTAAAGTTGTTGAACTCGTCAAAAGCATTACTACTAACACATACCAATGGCCTACAACAAGAGTTGGTGTTTCTGATGGATGAAATTGACAAATGCATCAAATTGTAACAAATAATAAAGTAGTAAGTTTATCGTTTTCCACATGGATTGTCAATCAACTTAGTAATTAATAAAACTTATTTTAAAGGGTGAAAGTAAAATAGAATTGTAGGGTTGAATTGTCTTGTCCAATGCAAGATTAGGCTTGTGATTCAAATTATTAATGGTGATTAGGGAATCCTTGAATCCCCCCTCCATCTTTGTTGGAATTAGACTTTAAGAAACAAACTGTTGTGTGTGGTGCCCACTGATGACAGGTCATCTTACGTTATTCTTAGCATGTTTTTCAGTTGTTTTCATTAAGTTTTAGCAGCAAAAAGGAGGTGTATTAGAACGATTGTCTATGATTTCGGGACTTTTGTAATGGTTTCTATATTTGAGTCTATAATTCTATTTTTCCCGAAACATAGCAATTTTATAGGGTTTTTGAAGTAATTTACGAAGAAATCATGCAAATCGGCAAATCACGAACATCCGAAGAATTATGAAGATTCAAGGAAACAAAGAATGAAGATTCAAGAGACCTCATAAGACTTACAAATGGGAGGAATTATGTTCCCAAGTTCTGAGGCAAGTTATTTGAAGACGAAGACTTAACACGATGGAAAATCGGAGAATTTGGGCCCAAGAGAAAATGTCATGCGCCTAGCACATGAACCATGTGCCTAGCACATTGAGTAGGCATCCATGCGCCTAGGGCATTGTTCATGCGCCTAGGGCATGGCTTTTGCCATACACCCATGCGCTAGGCATGCTGGTAATGTGCATATGAAAATGCGGGGCACAAGCGTCTTTTCCTGTTCTAATTTTGGGTAAAGCCCTCACTTTGAGCACAAACCCAGGTAGAAATTCCCACTATAAATATCAGTCTTCCTCATTCAGAATTTCTCGTTCAGAATTTCTAGGGTATGTTTTTATCTTTAGTAATTTATTTTTAGTTACCATGTGTAACTAAATCTTTTTAGGTTAGAGTTCTAAGATGAACCTCTGTATATTTTTGTTGGATATTTATTTATTTAATATGTCGTTTATTTTATTTATTCTTTTGTTCGCTATTAAGTTTACTAGGAAGTAGTTTATTTCTGTGAGAGAACAACCCTAGATTAGGTACTTAGGTTGTGACAGGGCCTAATATTGCTATCACTAACTGGATGTTTATATCTTGATATTTATATCCCTTTATTGATAATTAGATCGTCTAGGAAGTAAGTAATTATTAATTAGCTAAAGATGCCATAAGAATTGTTGACCCTAGACGTAGGTACTTAGTGCATAAATCCCATTGAGTCGGGTGGTTCCTTACCAAACCTAGGAATTAACTGGTTAGTAGTTAGGGAAACAAGTACCTAGATATCCGACTTAAGATGTAACCTAATAAAACCATTATCTTGAAAACCTTAGCAAGGTAGGTGTAGATTAGGGTTGCTCGTTTGTATAGCTACTAAGAAAGTGTATAGAGAGTGTGCTATGAGTGTCCTAAAATTCATAGGTGGGCAGACCTAAGGGAACCTTGACCTTCATTGCCTTGGGAAACACTGGAAAGCCAATTTAAGTTTATGTTTCAATTACCTTTTGAATTAGCAAGACCCCGCACGTAAGGATCACCGTATGATCAGCAGGTACAGTTAGCCATCGAACGGATAGACCAGAGTAGGTTAGTAACGTCCCAACGGCCTCATCACTTGTATAGTCTACCTAAGATAAATAAACGCGGCATACTTTAACTTATTATCCAACAACAAATAGACAGAGAGGATTCAAAGAATCCTAACCGCTGCTTACTTTTCTGCAACCAAAACAAGTAAACTTGCTCTGTTGCAAACAAATAAAAATTGCAAGTCTTTTTAACCCTTAACTTTTATACCGTCAACTTATAAAAATAAGTAACGAGAATTGTTTGGACGAAAGGACAATCCATGTGGATACGATACTCTACTTATCACTTTATTACTTGGTTAACGAGTGGTACACTTGCCATTCCGACCATCACCTACTTATGATTTAATGAAATCAACAGATAAAACTCATACGAAGCTCCTCACAACAACTATGTGTCGGACTAACTTAGGTTATGTACGACATTGTCTAAAGAAGAGAGTAGTAATGGTTAGATTTCAAACTTGAATTTCTTAACCTCTTTAAGATACAAGTAGTTAGAAAGTCAATGAACCGATATAATTTTTGGGTTGTCAGCGCCTACTTTTATCCTACGAATCATTCTTCAAGATTTCAATTAGGTTAACCAATTGAAAAAAGCATTATGAACAGGCATAAACTAATTTAAATCGAGCACACTAAAAGCATAAATTGAATGGAAACTTTATTAATAATATCCAACAAATAAGAATGGGTTCATCGTGGAACCTTAATAAAGAGGTTTAGTTGCTTATGGCAACAGACATCATAACAAAACAATACAAAACATACCCTAGAGAGAACAATAGAAGGAAGAAATCCTGCCTTGAAGCTCTGATGCTTAACCCTTGCCTTGAACCATCAATGTTTCTGAAATGAAAAATAATGAGTGCAAGGGTCTCTATTTATAGCAAATAATTAACAAGTTGCAGGCAATTTTTGGCTGCAACCAAGCGCAGATGGCGCCTACAAGGGTGCAGATGGCGCCTGAGGCAGCTCCCGTTCTTAATCATTCTTCCTTCTGGAAACTCCTATGAACTTGAAATGAATTTTCTTCACTTTGTATTGTCTTCAAAAACCTTTTAAGAACCATTGACTTCAATCATCATATCCTTGATTCTTCATGTGATGTCTTGATTTGTCGATTTATATGATTTCTCACTACAAAACATTCAAAATACCTATGGAGTTGCAAAATCTATGATAAAAGTGAATTACAACGACTCGAGTGAAAACAATACCATATGTTCCTCAAACCATTGACAACTCCTCTATCTCTTAACTTATTTATCTTCAAATGCAACGAAAAATACTAAAAAAATAGACAAAAATGTCATATGATACTCCGTCATAAACATTGAGTAAGGTATCAACGAATGGCTTTTAGGCTTTGTTGATTGGCGCAGTTGTTTATGGATTTGAGAAATCCATGCATTTACAGGGGATTAAATGGGTTTGGTGGTCATGATGGAGAGGATTTGTGGATTTTGGTTTTGTGGGTCGATTGAGAGTATTTGGTAAAAAAAACATGGGTGTTGGTTTGGTGATGGTGTGGTGACATGTTGGTGGGTCGGTTGTAGGTCAATGGATTGCGGGTGTTGGTGGTATGGGGCGAAGAAGGGTGAGGGGTTTCAGTTAACTAGGTCGGTGAAAGGATGAGTGAAACAGTATGAAGGGTGGTTCAAATATGGGTTAGTAATGGTTTGTAATGGAGGTATATTGGGATTAGAGGGGCGGTGGTAAGTGGTTCAGTTCAACCAAGATGGTGGTGTACAATGTGCTTATCGCGCGGAGCACATACTCTCTCCTTTTTTTTGTCAATACTCGGTAATGATCTTCTTCTTATTTTTTTCAATAACGTCAACAATATAGAATTCTTTTTTCTTTTTTTTTTTTGAGAAAAGGAAGCTTATAGCTTTTCATTATTAATCAAAGAAGCTATACAAATTACAATGAGGGATATTAAGATGCAATTGGAAACTAGCATTTGATAATGCTTCCCTAGCTAAGCTATGGGCTACGCTATTGGCTTGTCTCCTAATAAAACTCACATCAGAGTTTGCTAAATCGGTCATTAACAAATGGCCATAAAACAATATAGAATTCTTAAAAGTAAATTTGTTAAAGGATATAGCTAGAATAATATAAAAAATCCAACCCATAAAAATCTTGTATTCCATTTATTTATTGTTATAGATCTTAAACTTTTAGCATTTAAAATTCATATTTAATTTATCCAATATTAAAAAAATCTATATTTTGTAAAAGAAATTTTATATTTTTTTAGACATGACTACCAAAATCATTCAAAAATTAAAAATTGAAAGATAATTAAACAAATTTGATTTTAGGAAAGGACCAAAACTATGTGAAGAATTTTTTTGTAGGAGTGCAAAAGGGCCACATTTGTTATGAGCATGAAAAAACGAAAGTTAATTTGTAATTTTATAAGGATGAAAAATATATTATATATTGTTGATTATTTTGTAACAAATAATAAACGAAGGAAACATTTTTATTGATGTGATTACGATTTTAGTTTACCTAAGACATTAAAAATATTAAATCCAACCGTAAATTAACATGAAATTTGTTGTGACACATGTGTTAAGGCTGAAAAACACTACAAAAAGACTGAAATGTCACGGCAGCAGTTAACTGTCGATGCGTAAAGAACCGGCGGCAGTTAACAACTGATGACGTAAAGAATCGGCGGAAGTTAACTGCCGCAGGATCCATCGGCAGTTAACTACTGATGTGATCCTCATACAAATTTATGCAGAAGCTCCATCGTCCATTATTACTCAAAATCTCTTAAAATTTCTCAAATCTTTCTCAAAATCTCTCTAAAAATCTCAACCAAATATATTCCACAAAATCACAAATAAGTAATCATAGTGTGCTATTTACATACGTAATTTTAGTTGTTATAAATATTTTTCTTTTTTTATAATTTTAGTTTTATGTTGATATAAATTTTGTTGTTTTTTATTTTATTTTAGTTTTTGAGTAGATTTACATATTATGATTTATTTTTAGAGTATATGTAAGTTGATTAATTTTGTTGAAATGTTTGCGTGATGTTTATGTTATAGTTATGATTTTTAGGTTATTTTAAATTTTTGTGTTTTCTATTTTTTTAATTTTAGTTTTTGAGTAGATTTGCAAGTAAGAATATATGATTTATTTTAAGAGTAGATATAAGTTGATAAATTTTGTTAAATTTTATGCATTTTTATGTTATAGTTATGATTTTTAGGATTTATGTATAATTTGCACTCCAAGTGTTTGATGAAATGTTTGAATGAGTTTTTTATTGATTGTTTAATTTCTTATGGTGTAGATCTGAAACAATGGATTGTCATTTGTTCAAAGCTCAAGTACGTTTCAACGGTGGAACCCGTCATTCGTTCAAGGTCCATCGATATCACGCTAAAGGATCTCAAGGATCAACTGAACGAAATCAATTAAGAACTCAACCTCGGAGGCACAAGGAGGGTGGAGGACCTTCAGTATGCACGTCCCGGAAATTTGCAGGGCCAAAAGATAATGTTGGCGAACGATGAATGTGTGAGGACCATGTTCTCCAGACATTATCGGAAATGCATGTTCCTGGTAATTGAGTTTGAAGCTACGTTGCTGAGATCACCTGAAGATAATATCAACAGTTTGATTCCGCCAGAAGATTGTAATTAGGTAGCATCATTCCAACTACAACAATTGTCTTACCTCTGAATTTGGACAAGGTCAAACCTGTTAAACAACAACTCTCAGGCATTCACCCAGAAGTTCTATGTTTAGGTAGTGTCTTTATTTTGTTGGAATTTAAAGTAAATTCTTGTTAGTTTGCTGAAGATGTTGGTATTAAAGTGTCTTATACTAAATGTAGTGATTTGCAAGCCCCTTTGAAAAGTCAAAAGAATAAGAGAACACGCCATGTATTCTGCAGAATTGGCTATATAAGTTATCATATTGAATTCTTTCGTATAAGATGAGTGTTACATAAGGGAATGCACCTCTAAGGGGTTCTTTTGAATTGGATCGTGCTCCTTTGTCAATTGAAACTTATCAGTTGGCAGGACAATAAGATTTAATTCAAAACGACCTCTTGGAATGCACTCCTTCCTGTGATGACGGGAATGCGCCTCTAAGGGGTTTCTTTGAACTGGACCGTGCTCCTCTGTCAATTGAAACTTGTCAATTGGCATGGCAATAAGATTCAGTTCAAAGCAACCTCTTGGAATGCATTCCTTTCCATGATGACTCATTTTATATGAAGGAATTCGATGTGATAACATATATAGTTGATCTTGTAGAATAGATGTGTTGTGTTCTCATCATTCTTTTGACTTTTCAAAGGGCGCTAGAAATCACTACGCTAAGTATAAGACACTTCAATGCCACATTTTTGGCAAACTTTCAATAATTAAATTTAAATTCAACATCATGATGATACCACATATATTTAGGGAGAATGTAATGTAATGTTGATGAATTTAAAACTAAATAAAATTGTGTATTTTTTTAATTGATTTTGTGTATTTGTGCAACTTTAATCGAAATTATTCAATACGCGACTTTAATCGAATTTATTCAATACGCGACTTTAATCGAAATTATTCAATACGCGACTTTATTCAAAGTACCAAAAATGTAAACCAAAATGCACGACATATAAATAAAAACATAAAAACAAATCCAAAATAATTAGACATTACAAGTCATTACATTCAATCATCTTCCTCGTCACACAAGTCAATTGGGTTGTCCTCGACAGTCCCTAGGGAACCTGCTTTTGGTTGAGGACCGAAATAACATGTCCTTCCGCTCCTCCTCAGCCTGAAATGGTTGTAAACTGGCACTTTCGAATTGCTTTTTTTAACGGAACCATCGCATTCGATTCTGTGTCATGTCACAGTCGATTTAGCTTTCTTCTTCTCACCCTCTTTTTTAATTGAGCAGCATCACCCTGTTTCTGAGACATTTCAACACGATGCAAACATCGGATCAAAACATCGGATAAAATATTCTACCACAAATTTCTAACAATTTTTACAATTTCTAATAATACCTAACAATTTCTAACATTTTCTAACATAATTCAATCAATTCTATTCTAAACAACATATAACAAATCAATCAAAAATTATCATCAAATCTAAAATCAACAAAACCTAAATATGTCAAAAAATTCCAAAAAATCTTACAATTCAGTAAAAAAAGAACCAATGCAATAAGATTCAAAACACTTACTTGATTTTGTGCTTGAAATTGGCTTGGAATGACTTAAGCTTGGTGAAAATCACGCCTGAGAATTCCAAAACCGCAGCAATGGAGTTTTGGAAATTCCTATGTATGTTATGTTCTTATAACAGAGAATCGGCAGTTAACTGCCAAAGGAACCTCGATAGTTAACTGTCGCCGGTTCTTTTCCTTGACAGTTAACTGCGGCCGAGACATTTCAGTTTTTTCCTGGTGTTTTTCAGCCTTTTAAAAATTTCAAGTAGTGTGAACTGCAAAATTGAATTAACATTCTCATTTATAATCGTTGTAAAACTAACCACCTACATTTAAATCCAACATATTATCCATAACTACAAGCCCACTATCTCTTCCACTTTTAAAAGAAACAATAATTCGAAGATGTATATTGTCAACAAAAAAAAAAATGAAGATGTATATAATCAAGTAACCATCCAAGACTTTCGCCTATGTTTTAGAATTGAAGTTTTGTTGATATTAAAAAGAGATATTTTTAGAGTTTTACATAAATGATTCGACTATATACTTATTTACATCTTGAATTTGCACTTATATGCTTCACTTTCTGAAATTACATATTTACAACCACACTGATAACGAACCCTTTACATTTCCAAAATTCTACCTTCTTGGTCCCCAACAGCATGATATTCTACACCGCTTGCATACCTTATTTTGTCTCTTGTCATTGTTGAAAATTTTGAAGACCATATATTTTCTTGTTTGCAAAATCAAAGAGTATGGGCTAAGTATAGATACATAAACATCAAAATTATGGCTTACGGACCACTTAGTTTTTATTGCTTTTACGATTGAATAAAGTTATTTTACCCTAAAAAAAGGACCACTTAGCATTTAGCTCAATTCCATTTGAAATAGCCAACTAGCTTAGGTAAACTCGTCCAAATTTTGATGTCAATTTCATAACGCACTCCTATATATGTGTATTTCATTTTTGGCTTGGAAATTATCGTGGATCTTACATGCATATAGACAAATATTTGGAGAGAAATAAATCTCCCAGAAAAGAACGTCAATTGTGATCTTTCTCCGTGGCGTTCATGGAAAAATATAGTGTGACAATTACAGCTTTGTTAATTACGTACGAAAGTAATACTCTTTAATATCGTGGGCCTCAAGAATAAAACTCCATCGAGGTATATGCCAATAACAATGGGAAAGTTGTTTTTTTCACTTGTAATTAATGCCTCTATGTTTGTATTGTGAATGTGGATGTGGTTTTTTATAGCTTAAGCTCGCACGGAACACTCAACTTCAATCAATATTAAGCTTTTGTCTTGCTGTGTGATATTTTACTGCCAGTAGTGATGTATTTGAAATATGGTGTATTCATGTCCACAAGATTATCATCTACAATCCTTCCTACAAAATGGGGAAAATATATATTAATGATGTTGAATTAGACGTTGTTAATTTTCATTTACTTATCGTTAAGTGTAGTTCAAATGGTAAAAAACAAAATACGGTGATAATTTTAATTTAGCAGTCTCCTCGGCATGTCTTGTGATGAGGAGGTTGTTTTGTCAGCGTTTAATCCATTTTTGTTTGTTCAAAAAAATAATATGATGGGGACTGTTTCGAACCCCTAATTCTGCTATAGAACCGGCTTAATCAATATAAAAGCTTAAAGCCAAATTTAAATTTAAGCTCTTTAAAAATTAACAATAACAAAATTGGAGGCCTTTTAAATCTAATTACTTTTTCATGTATTTAGATGATTGATTAATTTTTTACTAAATTAATGAGTAACAAAATTAGTGAGTAAAGTTTATACTATATAAAGACTAAAAAGAGTAATAGTATTAGTTAAATATCCTTTGTACTATTTTGTTTGTAAATGTATTGTTTGTAGTCTCTTTAGTAATAGGGTTAATAGTGTTTTTCACTCCTGTAATATAGATCATTTTTTATTTTTGTCCCTGTAAAATTTTCCGTTTGATTTGCATCTTTGTAAAACTTTTTTTCTTCCGGAAAACACCCCTCCCTCATATGACTGTGCATATTTGCTGACGTGGTATACTGTGTGGCATGTTGACTGTGCATATATGCTTATGTGGCGTGATGACTGTATAATTAATTTTATTTTTTATTTTTTTAAGGGTACACGTGGAACTTGTGCCTATTTTTCTTAAAAAATTATAATATAAATTCATTTATATTAATTTAGAAATAAAAATAGTTTAAACAATTAATTTTTGAAAATAAAAAAATTCAGGAAACTTTTTATTTACGGATTTTTTAAAAAAAAATTCAGGAAGTTTTTTTTATTAAGAAAAATATTTTCCAAATTCTACATTTTTTGTTTAAAAAATAAAAAAAATGAACTTTTTAATTTCGTGAAAAAAATCTGAATATTTTTTTAATTTTTTAAAATATTTGTATCCAGATTTTTAAAAATAAAATATTTTCCATAATTTTTTTTGTAGAAAAAATTTATATTTTGAATATTTTCGATAATTTTTTTGTAGAACTTTTTTTTAAAATTTCGAATTTGTTTTTTTTAATTTTAACTTTTTTTATTTTGAAAATTAAACTCCAGAATCTTTAAAAAAAATTAATTTCGAAAAAACCCGAATATTTTTTCTGATTTTTTTAATATTTGAATTTTGAAATAAAAAAATCTTATCGTTTTTTCTGATTTTTTAATATTTGAAAAAAAATTCGATTTTTAAATTTTTTGGTAAAATCTGAATATTTTATTATTTTTGAAAATTAATTTTCTGATATTTTAAAAATAAAATCTTATGTGGACAATTAAAAATAAATAAAAATTAAAAAAATACCAAGTCATCACCACATATGCGCATTTGATAAGTTGGATGGAGGAGGGGTGTTTTCCGAGAAAAAAAAAGTTTTACAAAGATGCAAATCAAACCGAAAATTTTATATGGGTGAAAACCGGAAATGGCCTATATTACAGGGATGAAAAACACAATAAACCCTTAATAATATTTTTTTGCTTATAAAAAAAAACTTTAAATACATAAATTAAATGCTAACAAGTGGGGTGATTTGTTACGTAATAATATATTGAAAGTTGTATAATCAATCTTTTAAAAGATTAAACAATAATTTTTTAAAGATAATTTTTTTCTTGATTCCTTAACAAATGTCATAAAGACAACTCATTAACTCAACTCTATTTTTTAATATAAGTAAATGTATTAAAAAGGAAATACAAGGATATAAGCTCTAATCCATCACATGGGGAAATAGAGAGAGAACCTATGCAAATTAAGGTTACACCCACCAAGCAAATACCACAAACTGAGAAGAAGAAAAAAAACATATTCTTTATGTATTAATGTATATAAATGGAAAATATTGATTATTTTTAAATCGATCCAAGGCCAACCCAACATGTTTAAAGGTTTAAAATAAATTTTGGTTGAATCTATTAAAATTAAAAAAGAAAAAAACATAAAACTTATAAGGTCAGACAAGACACAAGAGTCTCGTATAGTTTAATTGAATTAGACATATTAGACTCTTGACACGTGCCGTCCTACTTAGAAGAAGTTAAACGAATAAGTCGCAATAATGTAAACAATATAGTTGATAGAAATTTTAACAACATTTAAAAATATATTTCCTTCTACGACAACAATAGAAACAAAATGAAATGGTAGTATACATAAAAAAAAAGGTTTGAACTTTAATCATCAATATACATTTCGAAAGACTTCGTGATAAACAACATTTGAGGTCGTATCAATATTCTCTCCATCTCCATCAACGATTAGTATTTTCAATCCTTGAGATTGCAACGTACAACTGACCATGCGAGAACACAGGACTCAGCAAATAAATTCCAACACTTTTAAGTGATTACCCTTGACTCTTGTAGATTGTCATGGCAAATGAAACATATATTGGAAATTGTCTTCTTTGAAATTTGAGAGGAATTTTAACATCAGATGATGAAAGAGATAACCTGGGTATGAAAACTTTTTCGTCAATGTTACTTCCAGATATAACCTTTCCTTCTAGTACAAATTTCTCCATTCTGGTTATGATTAACCTTGTTCTATTGCAATTTTGGTGCGTTTGTTTGGTGGTTCCATTTTACAAACTCAACATCAACCCGATTTGCTCAATTTTTTTCACATCTACTGACTGAAAACTAAATTAATAATCAATTTGTGTTTTCATCAGATGCAAGATGTTGTATCGAGAAAATATCTACGGTTAATATCATAAATGTTGTATGAGATTTGAAAGTTAAACTAAAACTTAAGACTATAGAGATGCATGATTTATACTTAAAAAAAACTATTTCAATTCCCTCTATATCATAAATGTTGGTGCAACTGGCATGTTTAAAAATGGGCTATTATGAGTTTTGAAAGATAGACTAAAACTTAAGACTATAGAGATGCATGATTTCAGCCATAAATCAATACTATTTCAATTCCCCCTATATCATAAATATTGGTGCGTCATCCATGCCTAAAAATGGGCTGGTATGAGATTTGAAAGCTAAATTTAAATTCAAGAGTATAGAGATGCATGATTTCAGCCATAAATCAAAACAGACTTTCAATTCCCTCTATGTCATAAATGTTGCTGCACCTGACATGCCTAAAAATGAGCTGCCAATAATGATCGAGTAAACACATAAAAGGCAAGTCAACATGTACGCATTTAAGGAAAACTAACCAATAATCTCATTTAATTATCCTTTGTCTACTTTTAATAGCGTTTAATCATATCGAAACAGATATGTTTAAAGAATTAAATGATATTATTGACAATTTAATACGGCTGAGATGAAAGGAAAATGAGGTTATGAGATCTACAGCTGAGATATAGGGAGTGGTTGACTGAGTTGATTAACATTAATTACGTGTTAGGAAGTGAAAATGAGGATGGATTAGGGCTAACATGCCAGCTTGACAAGTGTAGCTTTTACAATAAAGGATATATGTACCAACAAAAAAAAAAAAAGAATTAAACATACATTTATAAGTAATTTGTCATATTATATATTTATAATTCAATTGAATTCTTTTAATCCTTTTTTCATCTAAAATTGTAAGGCCTAAAGCACTAATCTGGGTCGCGACCCCCTATTGTGAAGAATATCTAATATAAATGAAACATAATTTGAGGCATAACTATCACCACACCATAAATCTGAAGATTTTTATGAAAACCAACATGGTCTATATATAATATGCATTCACTAGAAGGATAAAAGATTGTTCCATAAATCTTAACTCAACTAGTAAAAATGTTGAAATTGTTAGGCCGGACATCATGACTAGGGTTCGAACTCCAGTACCTCCAGTTTGTGTGTGAGTTTATGATGACTTTGCGTTTATATCTATCAAAGAAAAAAAGATAAAAGACTAACGATTTTTTTTTAAAGAAAAAGACTAAAGATGATTGGAGAAAATACTGCGGAAAAAGTGATGATTGGTAAGGGAATTCGTGCATTAGATGAGGAGGAATAAAATTTGTCTACATTAGATTCATAGAACATGGACATAAGTACTATTTTTTTTTAGAAACAACAATAGTGTCTGTCTCAAATGACAATAGACCAAAATGATCACTTCGTGGAAGGAAAGGAACCTGTGTGGTCTATATTCGTTATGCGTATGTGATGATGTGATAAATGTTAATTAAATAACACAAATTCTGAATACTCAAACCCTTTCCTTATTAATCACTTTTTGCGACTAAAGTGTGGAAAATACGAGTCAAATTCTTTGGCATTTTTGGTAAACTTCAATCTCCTCTCATACTGTGTACTCACAGATTTTGTCAAGATTCGCATAATTTAGTCTCTATTTTTGGACTAGACATATTTTAGTCCTAAGATATGACAAAAACATAAATTGTGCATAAGATTATATAATGGTCTTTAGTTAGGCTAAAATATACTCTATATATAGTTTTAATTCACTTCTTTATGACCTAATTGAATTAAACTAATGTTGTATCATTTGGCAGCAAGATACTCTTGCCCTAAAGCACATGTTTATGATGTATACTTGCCTTTGGAGTTGGTTAAAAAAACACGTTACATATTCTTGTGTATAGTATCATGTGACAATGCTCATTGTCGCATATGTATGATTTATGCAGAGTACTATAGGGTAGGAAGGTTCGTGCTAAACAAAAATTAATTATTTCAAATTAATGGCTTATTTATGGGTCTATGCAATCTTTCTCTTTGCAGCTCCTACACACACCGACAAAATGTGTATGTTAAAGATTAAAGTGGAATGTGTGTCCTACAGAGTGACTACTCATGAACTTTCCTACAACCTCAGCTAATGATGCATTTGGGACCACGACCACCTCAGATTGGAAGGAAGCAATCACATATGTAAGGAAGGTGATAGGAGTTTTAAGGTTGAGATTTCTTTTTGTATATTTAAATAGATCAAATGCAATAAACAAAGCAAGTCATAATTCACATGGTATTGTTTGATTCATAAAATCAAAAAAAGTGGTATGGACACTCTTTTTAACAATCAAGTCTAATACTCACTCTTAGTGAATGAAATTCATATAGGTATCACACTTTTAAAATGGATCACGCATAAAATGGTGAGACTCACATGAGTTTCATCCAATATGAGAGTTCAGTGTTAGAAGAGAGTGTTCTTGACATTTCTCCACAAGGTATACTCATAATTCACATGGGAGATTGTGTGCCACTATATCGATATAGAAAATGATTAGATTCTCTGCATTAATGTGTGTTGTTTCTATTTTTTAGGAAAAGATTAGTGTTATTTAGAAATACAAAAGTTGGACACAGTATAAAATGCATCTCAGATATATACGTGATGTTAGAGTTTCTGTGAGTTTAACTCAGTTGGCAAAGACATTATATAATATATGTAAAAGTCGAGGTTTGAACTCCGGACACTCCACTTATTCACCTTATAAGAACTTATATAACTCCGACAAAATAATCTTTCAACGCTGACATTTAAATAGTTCATGACGTTAAAACAATCCCTCAACGCTAACACGAACTCTTTTCATATAGGGGCTGATATGACATTAAGTAAATACTTATAAGTACTGATATGACAATAAATAAGTATATTGATGAGTTAATATGACAATATTAACGAAACATTTTAACGTAAAAGTCAATTTTAACTAACATATTGCACAATTAAGGACTATTTTGAAATTATGATACATTGAAGGACTATTATGACTGCTCGTTACACATTCATGGACTAAAATGATTAATAATCCTTTAAGTTTCTTAACTATTTTTGCTTTTGACAAAAATTTGTCAAAAGGAAAAATTTGGAATTTTATATTATAAACACAAAAATACCAGCTTTTGTTTGAATGTAGAAAATGAAGGGTTTCTAACTTTAGGAGATTCAAATTCTTGAAATACTCGTGAATGTCACAATATATCGAGTCTATTGAAGCGAATTATTAGTCCCCGTGAGTATAGATCAGTTGGCATGACATGCATTGTTATATGCAGGGGTCAGGGTTCGAACCCCAGACACCCCACTTATTTACCTTGAAAAATGGGAATTCTAACCACTAGGCTACCTAACAAAAAAAAAATATTAATCGGCTAACCACAATAAGCAAACCTATCAACTTGATTTTGCAAGTTTTGTTCATCGGATTTAAACCAAACTAAACCAATAAAGAGTCTCTTCAGCTCGGTTCAATTCAGGTTTTCATAAAATAATAGACCTTATATAAAAATTCAAATTTAATAAAAAGACAATTCTTTTATAGAGATTGATTAAGTGATATGATGGAATCATCTAAGTCAATTATGTGATTCGACCTATGATTCAATGATTTATTTGTGTTTCAATCAATATAAAAACCGAGTTTATTATTAAAGTATGGGTCGTACTGTGAAATGTTTTAAAGTTCTGTTTGACTAATTTAAAATAAACGAAGTGAAGCAAAATTAAGTGAAATTGAATGGAATGAAATGAGACACAATAAAACAGAGATTTCATTGCACTCTTTAGATATTTTAAGATGAAATGAGACAAAATTTCTCATTATATTGTTTGAAAAGCGGATATAACGGAATGAGTTATAACATTTTAACTCTTATATTTTTGACGGTACACACTTTTACTCTTATTTAAAAGCACTATTAAAGTATTATATTTGATTATTTACTAAAATCTCCTTTTGGAGGAGAATGGTAGATTGTTAGTGTGGATGATTTGAAGGTATTGTGTACAATTATAACATGTATTTTACATCAAAATATAAATATATTTTTTAAAAAAAGTTTACAACTTAAGAAGTTTAACATTACACAACTTAACCTACATATTATACATGTTGTAAAAATATCAATCCTTTATCTATTAATTTCGCTAAAATTATCATACATTAAGTATGTTTATTTCTTTGAATATTTATTATGTTTCTACATTTTGTTGAATTATCTTCAGTTACATATAGGAGAGGTTTTGTTGCAATGTTACAAGAAGAAGGGTAAAGAGAAGTAGGTATGCACGTGTGACTAGAAAATGATAGAAGAAACAAAACAGTTTGTATGAAATATAAAATAGAGATAAAATTGTAATTACATTATTATTTATTAATGTGTTGTATTCTATCGCATGCATCCCAAATTGGAGAGAATTAAAAATGGTAGGAGTTCTATCCTTTTCCATTCCGTTTTTACAAAATAAAACAATGGAATCGAACTAAAGACCAAAGTAGTAGTTTTAGATTGAAAACAACGAATTTATAACCTTCTAAAAAGCTGAATTCACCATTTTTTAACAAAATATATTTTTCTTAACCAATACCCTAATAACACTCTTTGGTATACCACTTAAAAAAACAGTATTTTCTTTAAAATATTGGTCGAATTTAAAATTTTGATTTAAACTCCAGCATAAAAAATAAAATAAAATAAAATAAAATAAGGCCCCTTAAATATGTTTAAGACCCCTTAATGTATATTTGGTAGTTATCTACCGGATGTACGTTTTTGCAACAAAACAAAAAAATGCACATTTGATAGATAACTACAATAGGGACTTAGGGATACTCATATTAGGAGGTCCTGAAGTGAAATGTTCAAATTCAATTGAATTAGATATGATTGTTTCTTTTCTCACGCGTCTTATACAGTTCGAATTTTAGAGTTCGAACCGCATAAAAAATCCCATAAAACCTTCAAAAACAACTTGAAATATTTTGGATTTTAGAATCCAAATAAAGCGCGCGAGAAGCTCAGAGGGTGGGAAAAGTAACAGCCATAGATTTTCAGGTTTTCATTGGACCATAAGCCCAAGCCCAAAGCAATATGATTTTGTCTAAGAACACTCGAAGTGTCGTCGT
>Ga0315913_1004377_pt1 | contig 17093 bp, 4 predicted proteins | sample MpolsnodulesMG_FD_207736 | JGI IMG/M metagenome (GOLD analysis project Ga0315913, IMG submission 207736) | Medicago polymorpha root nodule microbial communities from Los Angeles, California, United States - small nodules | ecosystem: Host-associated > Plants > Roots > Nodule | place: USA... | reverse complement strand
AAATTTACACAGAAAATTGATTGAGTTTGAACACTTGATATACAATCAGTGGTGTTCACAATACAAATCAATTACAGATTCTTAAGACTATAGAATTTCTAAAAAATAGACTTTGCTAAGAAATTCTAAGTGACTTTGAAATGCACACAATAACAGAGTATGAACTTTGAATTGTTGTGAGAGTCTAACTTTTGTATGCGTGTGCATTGCTTAAGTCTGTTGTATTGTATATCCAACTAGCAGATCTTCACTCCTTTATATAGTGGTGTGAAAGATACGTTGGAGAATTGCCAGCACAAAAAAAAAGAGTCGTTTGAAGCTTGTTGATAATCACCAATGATCTTTTGCCTGATATGGTTGTTGTCCTATGAAAGATCAATTTCAAATGTATTCCTTGTATGAAGGAACAATTATGCAGGCAGAGTTGTTATCTTTGTCTTGTTGCAGAGACATGAACAGAGTAGTGGAGGTAGTGGTTGTACAATTCGTACAAATGTCCTTTGTCAACGCTCTTGATAGAACAAGCATCCAATGCTTTTAAATTCCTTCTCAAGGGTCGTTGTTATACTCTTTCAGTCTTTTGCAATGCTAAGACGTGATCAAATCATATTCCCAGCTCTTGAATCTTTAAGATTTTTCATCTCCTGATGAACTTCAGCTTCTGGTGATCTTGCTTCTGATGAGGCGCTTCTGATGAACTTGCTTCTGATGACGTCGTCACTTCAGGAGCACTTTGTACTTGAGGAGCACTTTTCTTCAGACGCTTCAAGCTTCCTTTTTGTTGATTCTTTTGCTCTCTTTTGTTCTTCCAGAACCACTTAAAGATATAAAATTTTGTCTATGGTCCTGTACACTTAAACAAATATTAGCATATCCAATTGACAATTTTTAATATCTTGTTATCGTCAAAACTCTAAGGGTAACATATGTTAAACATTTTTCGTTCTAACAATCTCCCCCCCTTCTAACTCGTTTTTTTTCTTTCTCTTTTATTGAAATAAGTGATTTTCACATCTATTTCGTTTTTTCTTTCGTGATTTCGTCGTCTTAGTGCGATGTTGTGTTGTTCGTCGTCTTTGTGTGGCGTTGTTTGTCTTTCTTGTTTTGTTCAAGTATTTGTTCGGTTCAAATTGTCATATCAGCTTAGATCCAGTGCAGATCCAATCAATGGCTTTGTCATCGTCAACGTTGCAGATCCGGTGACATGAGTATTTTGGAGACTTGAATATAGTCATATGTGTAGGTTTTTGTACTTTGTTGTTTTTTGCTATTAACATGGATGTTGTGAGTTTGTTCGCAGATTCATCCTTTTTGTTTTTAGCGATTTTGCATTGTATCAATGTACTCTATCAATTTGAATGAACGAATATCATTTATTTTTGTCAAAAAAAAACAAAGAAGCTGCATCTCAAGCACAAAGCATGTCTAAAAAAGACGACTAAAGTTTACAAACAGAGTCCAAACAGCCAAAGACAAAAATTGACTAACCAATGCCCAGACAAGCAAGCGGGCACAACAACCAACTATGAACTCCAACTACATAAATGGAATTAGTTGCCTTCATCCACCAATACGAATGAATTTTTAGTTTGTCCACCAATTGATTAATAATGTTTTCGCTGTTGCTAAAAAGTCTATTATTTTCAATTGAAGAGAAACATACTCATAAAACAAAAAAGTACTATTATTTTATTTTATTTTATGAATCTATCTCTCTTTAAATATCCCTTCAAAAAATCTCTCTAAATAGAAGTGTTATTAAATAGAGAGGATCTTAATTCGTCCATCTACCTGGATTGGATGTCGATACACTCAGGCAAACTACCATCCGATCAAGATCAAATTTTATCAAATTATTTTGATTGAACGGATAACTATTTTATCAAGCTCAATTTTTATCAAAATATTTTGATTGAACGATGCAGTCAGGCAGTCAACGAGTTTGAGACCATCTCGGATAACTATTTTATCAATTAAAAATTTAAAATTATATTAATATCCTGATCAAACGATCGCATGATACTGCTGCATACATCCTTTGGCCGCTTTAGATCCAATTCTCCACACCCTAGTTAATGACAAATTATTGAATCTGATTGGTGGATCTAAATCAAGTTAGCATAATCTATTGGATAAAGGAGAGAGCCTGCTGCGGCGTGCAAGCATGCCCCCTTGTACCAAACGGGATGATTAAAATACACAACAACATTGTTATAAAATCCTCTAAAAAAAACATTGTTTTTTTTGTTATAAAATAAAATTAATCAAACACATATGCACAGATTATTTATAAATTACATTATCCAACACCTGCATGCAATATTCGGGATATGGGTTATTTCCTTTTAAATTAATAGTTTCCACATGCTTAATTTCCAATTTTCATCATTTTCTTATAATTTTTCTCATTGCTCTTTTCACCATACTTCTCTCTATCTCATTTCTATAAAACATTTAGTTTTTTATTCATAAAATGAGAGAATCCAAACGTGTAATATCTTTATTGTACAAAAATATTAATATGTCACACTCCATGGGGCGTGAGAATATTATGAAAAAAGGGACATCAAAATGGATATTATTCTGACCAAAAAAAGGAAAATGTTGATAAAATTCTTTTTAAGGATTATTTTTAATAAATATTGAGAAGCATAGTAAAGTTCAACAAAGAGAAGATAAGAATGAATGGAAGAAATATTGATTTTGGAGGATTTTTTTTTTACCCAAGTCCAACTTGATTTTGGAGGATTTGATAGAATGAAATTGATGAATAATTACAATGTGTGTAAAACGTGGCTCAAAATAACTAAAATAACAAACTAACAATTAATCATAACAAATTTCCGATTAAATTTAATAATAAATACATTTAAAAAATATTGTGTGAAACAAATAGAACAAATATATATAAGAAAAGATTTAGATCCTCTAAAATGAATAAATTATACAATAATAAAATTAAATATTGTACTTTTAATAGAACTTACAATTTATGTATCTACTTTTGATATTACCCACCATGGACAAGTTCATTTTCTACCATGAATTTGGCACTATTGTTTGATGCACCAGCCTGGTGTTTGTCTTGAGTAATATTGACTACGGCAAAAGATTAATAAAAGAAAACGTTAAAAACAAAATTATTAAAGGAAAGGAGAAAAAAAACTTCAAAGTTCCATTCTAGTTCAACAAGAGGAGAAACCAAAACTGCCACGAAAAGTTATGTTTTGTATATTTTGTTTATATGAATTATTATTTGCATCTTTCCAAAAAAAAATTATTTGCATACGTCTCTTCGAAGTGTTTGAAGGCTTGCTAGTTGCTACATACTTTAAGTTAGTCTTGTTTTCCCCAACTATATAGCAAGGCTTAATACGAAAAATATAATACAATATGTTAATAACGTGATGAAGATAAAAAAATAAGAGAGAAAATGAGACATTGAATAAATGTATGAAAATAATGTTTGTTTACATATCATTGATATAATTATACCATTGATATAATTAAAATACTGCTTCAGATCTCAAAACCCATTTTGTGATGCACTAGTTTATTGTGGAATCTTATTAGTTCCAAATGTTTCCCTGTAAGAACCTCTAACAATATTTTAATTTGGGATGCCCTTTTTTATTAGTATTTTTGGTGCAACCTTATCTAAGAAAGGGGCAAGATTTGTATGTTCACAAATAAAAATAATTTGAATTTAAGCACACACAAATGATGAAAAGTAGAAAAATAACAAACAAAAACTAACTATTTCTTCTTCTTATCTTTTGTGTGTGTAGATAAATGTAAATCATAGGTGCTTATAATCATACGATCTTGCTTCTAAGAATGACACCATATGTCAAAGTCTTGAATTTTACTTTAATGTCACTTGCCTAATGCCTTTAATGTATTTATATGATAGAGAATAATTAGTTAAGACAGAGATAAAAACAAAGCCACCAAAAACATCAAAGACTAATAAGACCCAAATGAAATTCCAAATCTTCATCAAGGTATCACAAGCTCTACTTTTTTTTCTTTCTTCCGAGTTCTAATATATTAAATAAAGCCATCAACCTAATTCCACCGTAGTTTTTAAAGGGTCTTTCAAAAATAAAACTGATGGTTTTATAATATGATTTTATGTTGTTAGTTACATAGATCGGGAGATTGGATAATGAGAATTGTGAGAAAAAAAGTGTACCCACAAACTGTGCCGGATGTCAATGCCTAAATTTTATTGATTAAAAATATAGGTCCATATGATACACGTGTAATATTGAATATTGGATGATGAATTGATTATCAAGTTGTTTAATTAAAATGATTAACTAGTTTAATTTATTAATATATAACTGTTCACAATAATTGGAGTTCAACTCCTAATTCAAATAACTTTTACTAACTAATAGTAGTATTAATCTTCCTATCAATCTCCAAAATGTCAATGTCCTAATCCCCCAAGCTGGATTGTTAAGACAAGAAAAATACTTAGGGTTTACTAACTAGTGCGAGTGTTAGTTCTTTATGATAAGAACCCTAAAACACGTGTTGGCAAAGGGTGATGAAAGTAAAAAAGCACACGACTTTGAATGATGCTAACCATACGACGTGTAATTGAGTGATGGGGACTTTTTTTTCTTTTTTTTGAATAAAGTGATGGGGACTTATACAATATGATTTTGTGATTATTTAATCGTGGAAGTTTGGTAAAGTTTCAAAATGGGTTTGTAAAGTGATGAAGTTTGTCTTTCCAAAATTCAATATGCGTGTATTGTACGTGAAATACTTTCGGTGGTTTTACAATTTTTATACTCCTACAATTGAACAATTTTACTAGCTTAATTGTGTTAGAAGGAAAGTATGATATCCATATGTTTCACCATCTTGAATTTTCAATCTAATGTACAAAAATATGAGTGTGAGTCTGTTTTATATGAGGACGTAGTATTTTGAATGTTTTTCTTAAGTAATTGATTCTTCATTCCCATAAAAGTTCAAAACAAGTTTTGCAGGCATATTATCGTGACCAATAAGTGTATTTAGGGGATAAGAATTAAATCAATGACTTATTATTGTTTCATTTATTTTACACTGTATTAATAGTTTTTTATCTTAAAAAGAATGTTTTATTTATGTATTTTTTTATTGTTATATACATATATTTTAAAAAATTCATTGTAGCTTGTGTATTTATTTAATAGTATAAAAAATCTACAGTGTTTTTGTGGTTGTATTCTAGGGTTTTGAAGGTTGAATCTACGAAGTCCATTAGACTATCCTTGATGTGATTTGTGGATCAATGTTCAATTTCAATTGGGTGCACTTCTAGGTCATCCTCATAGCATACTCTGCATTCTGCCGTAACTCAAGACCAAAATCAAAATCTATCAATGTTGCAGTTATAGAGTACGGTACAAGGGATTCACGACCAAACATGGTTGTGGGTTTCTTTGTGATAGCTGCTGACTGTGAAGGGTGCCATTTAAAATAAATTATTCATAGTTACATACTAGCAGCATAATGTGACTGAAAAAACATTTGGAGTGGCAAATGAAGCAATGTGATAGCAACAAAAAAGCAGCAGTGAAAATAGTTTTTGTTATGTTCTAAAAATGCAACTTCATTGAAAAAACAAAGACAAAACGCATAAAATAATTTCTCTTGAAGCAACCATACTACTAAAAATACACCTTGTGCATAGGATGATAGTAGAGTTGACTGCAGAAGATACATTAACTAGCATATTGTCTAATGTGCAGAAGTAAATTAGTTGTGAATCATACACAAATTTATTTTTCACTTTTGGATCAATAAGTCGCATCATATCTCATTTGATCCAATATTAAAATTTATTGGTCCAATATTGAAAATAAATTTGCGTATTATGCAACATTTGTCTCACTTGTACACCATAGAATTGACCGTTGACGATATATTGATGACCCGTCGGTATTTTTATTATTATTATTATTATTATTTTGCTAGACAGTGTTGCTTGGAATATCTATAATTAACATGTATTGCTTGGAGTAATAACCAATTATTCTCCGTGACCTCAAGATAACCAAATATATTTTCATAATTTAATTTCATTGTTCAACCTTATAGATAGAATATCAAACTTCACATTTTTGTACTTCGTTTGATATCTAAAATCAGGTAACCATAATTTTTATCGTCACAAACACGATAATCACCAAAGTTGAATTAAAAATATCAATACTCATAACAAATAAGAAAAATTGAAATTTTTTAAAGATCATATGATCATAGGATAGAATGAAAGCAAAGAAATATAAGCATTGAAAATATTAAGGAGGAGGTGGGAAAAGAAAAAAAGGTGTTAGAGTAAAAGGAAAGAGAGAGGGGTGTGGATAGGAATAACTTAGTGTATAGGAAGCATTATCCTTTGAAAAATAAATATCTGTACAGTTAGACAGGTCCAATTTCATTCATGGGACCGTTGTACGATGATGATGTTTCAGGAAGATCTTTTGCTACAGAAACCAGAATAATAGAATTACCTATTATAGAAAGATGAGAATATGAGCAATAGTAGAAAAGTATTGAGAAAGCAAAGTCATGGTAGATATTTTTCTAAGAGCATCACCTAATCTACTTCACTGTACTTCTCATCCTCTCATTCATCATAGGTAACTCTATCTCTCTTTATTTTCTTTTTGCATTTCAATTATCAATTATTGTTGTAACTTTTGTATCTAGACAATGCAGGGGAGTGTCAAGAAAAACACAGTTGAAGTGCTCACTTGATCTTCCAAGTAAGGTTTTGACTAAACATGTTTTATCTGGCCTTGCTGCTTCCTTGATATTTATCTCTCCAGCAAATCAGGTTTGTATTGTATCATTATTAGAATATTAGAAATATTCCACAACTCAAGAATTTTACTATTTCATGTTTTAGATAGTGTATACAGATTTTAATCATTGTGGTGCTTAATCATTTTTTATGATTCCAAAATCACATGGACACGCTAGAGGAAAATTCAACAATTATTGTAGTTTGTAATATTGAGTAAATAAACATACCTGTATATGTCAAACATGTGATTATAGTCTCTAAATGTATTAAAGTTACAAAAATATCTTCAAATGTGTCTTTCTCTAGTCAGTTTGATACTCAAATGCATCGTCTTTTTGTCGTTTTGGCCCATAAAACTACAAGCATAAGACATACTCAGGGATATTTTTGAAGTTTCGATACATTCAAGGATTTTAATGTCATCGTCTCACACAATTAGTGATCAAAATTACTGCTTACTCTTGTAATATTGGGCGCCATTACGTTTTTCTGTGGATTTCTTTGCTAGATACCTCCTCAGAAATGAATTATAAGCAAATTTTACTTCATCAATTTTGGAATGAATTATAAGCAAATGTTAACTTTTTCAATGAATCAATGTATTAGTTATGAAGGTTAATATAGGCAATATTTTTTTTATTGAGTTGCATAGGTTAAATGTAATCAACTACTTTTCTTAAAATATGTAATTTTATTCGTTTTTGCTTATATTTCATTCTAGAGGAAGTAGATATTTTGGGTGTATTCACTCTTTAATATGACCATATGGAAGTTCTTACAAATGCTGGATGTTGCTATAGATAAAGTTTTTGGTTGATAAAAAATCTAGTAAGTATGTGTCTAAATATATGTGTATGAGCTGTTTCAAATTTTGACCACCTTTTTCATCAACAGTCTGTAGCAGCAGATCTATACTCTCAACAGCAAAACATATGCCAGCTTGCTATTGCCGGTGAAAATGCAGTTAGTTCACCATTTGAGAATGAGTCCGGTGAAAACAGCGAAAATCTTATGATGATGAGAGGTATGACAGCCAAGAATTTTGACCCTATCAGATATTCAGGAAGATGGTTTGAAGTTGCTTCACTCAAACGCGGTTTTGCTGGAGCAGGCCAAGAAGACTGTCATTGCACTCAGGCAGGTGAATGCTAAAATAAATATAGTCTGCATTTAGGTTTTGCCAACTTATTTCCCTTGATAACTTCACATTATTCACAACTAATTGTTGAAGGGGGAGGCATAGACAAATCATAGATTTTTTTGTTGTATACGAAGCATATGTACATTTTTTTTCTTCCACTCATTAGAATAATCTAGTGGTTCTTGGAGATAAGAGGTGTTACTCACTTAGTCACTTTGGCCATTGATAAGAACCCAAGTACTTGGGGAACCCTCCCTTAAAACCAAGCTATCGAGGGAGAATAACTAGTACTTAAGCACTCAACCTAGCATCCCATATTAGTCAATGTGAGACTGCCGAAGTCTGTATCATAGCACCGTCTCTAAGAGTTGAGGTTCCGACGACCGCACTCTACAACCTTTCTGGTCAGTCCCTGTGTAGGTAACCCTTTCTGATAAGCACTAAAACACTTGGAGAACCCTCCCTTCATATCTAACTATCAAGGGGAAGGCCCAAGCCACTTGAATACTCCATTGGCCATCCTATACTACTCAAGTCCCGCCCACCCGAAAAAAATAGTCACAAAACCGCATGTGCATAGAATCTATTTTTTGCCATCCATGACCATAAGTTTCTTAATATTAATTTGAGTATATAAATGACATTTCAGGGTGTGTATACATTTGATAGGGAAAAACCAGCTATCCAAGTTGATACTTTTTGTGTTCATGGGGGCCCTAATGGGTATATAACTGGCATTAGGGGAAGGGTTCAATGTCTTTCACAAGAAGATTTGGTGAAAAATGAGACACAACTAGAGACGCAGGAGATGATCAAAGGAAAATGCTTTCTCCGCTTTCCAACATTGCCATTCATTCCCAAGGAGCCTTATGATGTGATTGCTACCGACTATGACAATTACGCTCTTGTTTCTGGAGCTAAGGACACAAGTTTTGTTCAGGTATGAAACTTTTTAAGCACTTGATCAAGCATTTTAAGCGACTATTTGGATTGAGTTATTAGAGCTTATCTATTGACATAAGCCATGTGAGATTGTTTGAGAGAGTTTATATAAACAGCTTATAACATGTCCAGAATCTGTTTTCAGCTTATTTCTATAAGCTCTCCAGGATAGCTTATGAAAACAACTTATAGTTTATATGAAAACAATCTGACTTAATTTTACCTTTTGTTAATAGAAGTAGCTTATAAATAAGCACTTATATTATAAACACTTATGATATAAGTGTGTAATTAAGTTGTTTATCAAACATCATATGAAATAATTCTTCTAAATTTTAACTGATGGCAATGGCATCAACTAGTTATCATGTGTTAGTCAAGCACTCTAACTCTGTTGCATCAACATTTCTTTAATTAATAGCTATCAATTAGCTAGGGAGTATTTGATTCAGTTTTTACTTTTAGTGTTGAATCATGTCTTGATAATTTTGTGGTCCATGAAAGAGTTGATGAACTTGACAACTTGATTTTTCAGCATTCCAAGATAACACATATACTAGTTTATTATGACGTTTGTAGCACAAATACATCCGATTGGTGGCGTGTCCGGTGTCTCGCACATGTCGGCATTCGACATGACACCAACACATTACATTCAATTACTTACATTTTATTAAATTATTTGTTAGTGGTGACTACGTCGTGTCTGGTGTCGGTAATTCGTAATATTCACAATTATAATTCATTTTCCCTTGATCAATATTACAGATATATTCAAGGACACCTAACCCGGGAACTGAATTTATAGAGAAATACAAAACTTACCTTGCAGATTATGGCTATAATCCAAGCGAAATTAAAGATACACCTCAAGATTGTGAAGTAATGTCCAATAGTCAACTGGCAGCTATGATGTCCATGTCAGGGATGCAGCAGGCACTAACAAACCAGTTTCCTGATCTTGAATTGAAGGGTTCTGTTGCATTTGATCCACTCACAAGTGTATTTGAAACTCTGAAGAAGCTTGTTGAGCTTTATTTTAAGTAGTAACTATTAACTTCAGCTCAATTAAGTTTCATCATGTTTTTTGTTCAAATAAAGTGAGAATGCAATATAAAGCATTGTGATTGCAAAATTATTACCAAATGTTGCAAATGAAACCTTGAATATTAATGATTGTGTTTTGATAGTTTGCTGTCTTACTAAATTCTTTGCATTAAGGTCATATAACCTTGATTAAGTTGACATTATTAAGTTAAATTATTCTAATTCAGTTTTCAGGATTTGGTATTTGATGTTTTTGTATTTCGCTCGATGATCATGATCAAATCTTAGATGATGGCTTCTGTCAAATTTTCACATATTGACAGTGTAATTAAACTGCCTTTTCTTTAGTGGACATCAAGTCACCTAAACAACAGAAGCCTTATACCTTTTGAAATAGAAAAAAATATAAATAAAACAGAAGCATGTTATATCAAGTCCTCAACAATTTATAGAGGCATATCACTTACATATTATTCGCTAATGAGGTCCTCACATCGACTATTAGATCCAAACTGACACTTGTGAAACATGATATGAATCATTCAAACTGGACCACCCTTTGACCTTTGTTGTTCCAACTTTCAAATATTGCTAATGCAATGAGAACATTGGGTATCTCATGTTAATGTATAATATGAATATGAATGCTATGCAGAACAGGATCAAAAAAGTTTCTCACACTTCAAAAATACAATGACAAATTATTGAAAATAACATTTGAATTTTAACTACTATTTCTTGTTGCCGCTACTACTCGACGGGGAAGAGGGTTTGATGACACCATCACGGCTGAGGTGATGAGTTTGTACATTGCTATAGAATTTGCTAGCTCCCTGACCAAATCGAACAACATATTTGAGACTGATGCGAAACTGGTCGATCAAGAAGAAAATCTTCCCTCGTACTGGGGAAGCATTGTTTTTCATTGTTACAATAATAATAATAACCCCTCTTCTTTTATTGTTTCACACTTAGCTTATAATGTGGGCTAATTTTTTCATCTAATAACAATTAGTTTGTATTCAAAACTTAGAAAACCATGTCTAAAAAGTAAAAAGCTTGTCTAAAAAGCAATCAGCACATGCATAAAATTGGTTATGTTGAAGTCATATGAGCAACTATGTTATCCACTTACCAATGTTGTCCTAATCTATTACTATGTTTGATTAAAATTTATGCTATATGTATTTATTTGGTAAGTGGTATGCTATATATTCTTAAAAGTCACAATAAGAATTGGTCCTATTCGTGAATGAGAAAGGGCACTCCTTAGCTTTGATTATTCTTTCTTAGTTTACTTACATTATTATTTTTAGCTTGTGATGTGAAATGGATGACCAAGTACAAGTAAATGAATTACCCGTGAGTGACTCCACAACAAAAACCGTGATGAGGGGCCACAAATAGGTGCGTTTTGAAGAGTGTTACAATCACATGCTCCTTAAACTTAATCCATCTCTTTTTGGTAGTAAAGTTTTGCACCAATAAATTCACACACTCGACAGTGAAATAAATAAAGAGAAGAAATAGGTTGGTAATATTTCTTTTCTTTTGGGTGAATACAGCTCAAATATGACTTGAATCCAATTATCTACCAAGTGTACTACAAACTTAAATGAAGATTTGGTTATGTAGTTAACTATGTTTAGTGGATAGTTAATAAATATAATGAGGTGCCAAAACTTATTAACCATCTACTAAAACATTTAACTATGATATTAAACATCATTATCTACGCCGTTAAAACCCGGAGAAGGAAAAAAAAAACTAATCTAACAACTAACTACTAATATTTGTCATTTAAAAAAGTTATCTAATTTGATGTCAATTTTGTGTTTCACAACTCAATTAGAGGTACTAATGAAAAATGAAATATTGAATCAACTAAGAATTTTTTAAATAACAAGTTGACATTAGCTTTCTCGTCACAATTATTTTTTAGAAATCCCCTTATTTGTATTCTCTATAAACATCTACTAATTTTTAGAGACTTTTCTTTCATATCAGTGAAAAATCATAATTTTATTTTAATTAAGACGTTCATATAGGTTAGAACTTAGAAGCTAACTAAAACTGGTCACAGACAAGATATTTTAAAGAGTGATTCAGATAGAGAGCATAATACAAATACAAAACAACAAATTTTAAGTTTAGTCCATCAAGGTTTTTGTCTAATTTCAGAATTAAAGTTCAACTCATTGATAAATATAGATTTCGTAAATGATGTTCTATCTTTCTCACACTTCCCCATATAAAACCAAATTACAAAATAGATAGAGCCAGCTGAAATAAAACCATGTCTACAGTACTTCCCTAAACCTGAAAAGCACTCAATAATTAACTGTTTTCCTTGCCTTGCCTTGCCTAGCTATCAACTTAGCATACTATTATTGCCAATTAATACACCAAAATACAAAATCAATTTACATAAAAAGCCAATGAAAGATATTGTCTTGTTTTACCTTTAACATGAATCTCATCAGATCCAGTTCATTTCACACCAGTTTTAAAAACCGAACCGAAGATCAAATAAGTGAGACCTCAAGATCACAATTTATTTGGTTCAATATGATCAACCACGGTTCAATATGAAAACCAGTTGAACCAACTGCAGTTGAGCCGGTTCAACCCGTTTCAATCTCGGTTCAACCAGGTTGCAATGTAACCGGAATCAAACCAACCAAAAAACTACTAGCCCATTCTAGGTTCAACCGGTTGAACCGTCCGGTTCAGTCTGGTTTTTAAAAACATTGCTTCACACTGACATGTAATCCCAAATAATGAGCTAGCATGTACCTAGGAAAATGATGTAACTTAAAAAGTAGTTAAAAAGGGTAGTTTAGTAGCTAGAAATCTGAGTGTTTTAACTACAAGCACATGAATGCAGTGACCATAATATCATCAACCAATCTACCAATTACACAAACTTTATGCCATGCATTTCAGATATAGAACATAAGGTGAAGAAAAAAATGCCTGAAAGTATCTGCATTTTCCCCACTAGAACAAAACCAGAAGTAGCAGTTCTTAGAACAGAAGATTTAGCTACCTCCTCAGCACCAACCAAAGAAAGCATGCATAATAGATCCACTACCCTCGACACAGGTGACACAAAAGAGATGGCTGAATTTCCTCCAGTAGACATAGGCACCCGAGGCACGGTGGCATCCCTCATAATGCAGGAAATTGAGTACTTCAGCCGGATCGAATCAAATTCCCAAGACAGGTCACAGAGGAACAAGTCTCATCAAATCACAGATGTAGGTTCCTCCCTTAGCACAAATTCCAGAAGCACAATTGTATCCACAGTTGAAAGTACAAAGAAAAAGCGAGTAAGTAGCAAGCTCCTACCAAGTATGTGCTCTATGGTTGATGTATCAGAAAACTGTAGGCCTAACAGAACCTCGGTTTTCGGTTATAAAAACCTAAGGTCCGGCAAGAAAAAATTTCAGTTTTAGATAATGCTCTCAGAGAGCTTCGAGAAACCAAGTTTCTTAAGACGACTCGCTAATGGTGTAGCCCAAGTCTTCTCGGCACTCCCACATTTTATATCCACAACTTCAACAATGTTAGGTTTCTTCTTATCATTTTTTTTCTCTCTGACTGGAGTTCTGTCCACTGAAAAGTTATCAGCAGAACCTAACATTGGTATTCTATGAGTATTCCTTCTAGTACTATTAGCTTTTGTTCTATTATTTGTAATTTTACTGCTTCCACTGCCACTGGCTTCATCTGATGATTTTCTTGGTTGTAGTCTTTTAGGGGTTGCACTTGTACCAATACTACTACTACTACATGGAACGGAAACAGGAAGTGTCCTAGGTTTAGTTCTTGAAGATACATGTTGTTTGTGTGATACAGAAGAGACACGATCCAATTCTCTTGTCATTAAGGAGCCAATTGTTCCAGTGGTCCCTAACTTGATTGAACCTCCTTTGCCCTTAATACTTTCAAGTGTCTGAGCCATGTTCCTATGATCCTATTTTCTCAAATTAATGATCCAAATATTCTAGCCTTTGAGATGGATACTCCTTGCAGATTTATTCAATTATCTATTTCACATTAGAGTTACCCAGTTAGAATAGAAACTCTAGTTCAAAAGCAAACATATACGAAAAACTCAAACAGATAACACACGTGATTAATCTCAGAGTTTGGCCAATTGTGCCTACGTCTCCGACTGCAGAGTGTCTGCAATATCTTTCTATTATTCAAGCTTAGGGTTTACATATTACAACTTATGCTTAAATACTCGTCAGCTCAAGCGACTTACCCACATAGGAGTAAACTATGAACCATACCTAACACAGGCAATGTTTTGAAATGTAAAGTAATAATTTTCTAACAAAACTAATTGGTAGTTTAGTTGAACAAAAGAAGAAACATAGCTTCAAGTTCAATTGAACAAACAGAACACCAATTTTGAAAAATATTGGGATAAAAACAAGGAAACATTTCTTCTCAAGAAAGACCAAAACTTGGTTCAAATTGACCTCATTAGTAAAATCAATGCAGGTCAACTAGTTTAAATTTAACCATTAAACTGTGAATCATGATATCTCAGCAAAACCACACATCATGAAACAGAAACAAATCCAAAACACTGTCCACATTCACCAAAAAAATCACAAAATTTGACAATTTAAAAAAACATATACAAAATTGAGCTGTAACAACGACAAAATTGAAAAAGGAATTAACTTTGAATTCAACAGAATTACCCTTCACATTCATATAATACTAAAATGAAACACATTATAGATCCATAAACTAAAAGATTAATATAGATTTTGAGTATCTTACTCACATGTTTGGAAATTGCAGATTTGAAACAGACCCAACAAAGAAAGCAACTTTTTTTACAATCCTGTGCTAATTGTTCTTGTGTTCTAGAAAAAACACAGTTTGTTGTCTATGTCTTGTTATTTAGTCTTAGAGCGTGCGGATCCACTTTCATGGATTTGACTTTTATTTTCACTTTCACATCAATGTAGTTGTAGTAGGAAGGAAAAACTGAAAAAAGTTGATAAATGTTTCTACCAAATATTCACTACTATTAATTACCAAGAAATCAATTCCTTATCATCATCATCATCAACATTACTTTGATTGGTTCAAATTAGAATGCCACTAAGTAGTGTGCTTAACATTCTTTTATAGAAATAAATATGCAAAATTATGAAGCGGACACATCAGATACGACACGGATACTGACATACCGACACCACACGTGTCAAACACCAAAATAAGAAAGTAAAAGATTTAGATGCCTTAAACAAATGATTAGGAGTTTGATTTCCGACTATAATTTTTGAAGAAAATTATGTTGAAAAGTGAAAATTGTCGTCTTTAAACAAGGGTGAAACTTTATAGTCATGGTTGTATATTTGACAGAATGTTAACAATATATTTTTTTTTGTGGGGAGCTAACAGTAATTGTCAAAGATTTTTCTTATTAAATAATTCTATATAGGAATGTTACTAGTATTGTATATACGCAAAACAAAAAATTGTAAATATTAGTTTTTTTTTTGACAAATTATAAATATTAGTATGTTAATTGTTAAGTTGTATTTTTCACTTTATTAAGATTCTTTAATATCTCAATTAAACCAACGGAACTAACCAACCTTTTATTGTATGAATGTAAGTGTGACCAATTGCGATAAATTTATTATTTTTTGGTTACAATAAGTTGATTACTTAGGTGCACATGATTTGATAAATCAATCTCTTTTTATTTAAACAAAAATAAATTACTAGTGCTATCCATACATTTAGGTGTGACCAATCGTGATAAATTTTGGTTGCCAAAATAAGTTGGAAAATGAGGCTCATCATCATACCAGTTTGGCTAGAAAGCAGCCACGGTGAGTCGGTGACAATGGGAATACGTATACACTTTCTACATGTCTTCCAACAGTCCACGTACCTCTCCTGAATGGATGAGTGTGTGTGTGTGTGTATGTGATAACGTGATTAGCAATTTCCTAGTGTTATTTAAAGGAAAAATCCAAAGTAGGCCATCCCTTTTTTGGTCAAAATCTATGTAAATCTAGGGTGGTCATGATCTACAAGCTGGGGTCCAATTCGATCACAATGTGCTCCACGTCAAAAATAGAATAAAGTTACATGTTTTTAAATCACTAAATATTAGGTTTTTCCCCTAAAAAAATATCCATGTCAATATTAAGTTAAATATGTATGATTTGTGATTTATTTCTATAATTAGTCCAAATCTAGCACAATGTATAATCGGACCTCTTATGCATATCTTACTCCATACATACTTTATAAACAATGTCAAATTAACGCATAGACAAAGATACATACTAACAAATTAGTCTGAGTTACTAGTTCACAAAACAAGAGTTCACGAATTATTACACTTAACTTCCGAGTTTACCAAAATGCATAATTTGAATATTTAACTAACCAATTTAGTTAATACACAAAGCTAACTAGGTAAATTAGTCCCTTGTATTTTTAAATAGTCCTTGTAAGATGACAATCATGTGAGAACATCGCTACACACATAAGATGTCAGTACACAGAAGGAAGATCCTCTCCCATGAAATTTTGACCGAAGGGAATCTAGTGTCAATCTCCCTCTATGAGATTCAGATACTCTAAAATAAAGATGCACCTATATCACATATGTATCGGATATCGATATTCTGCGGATACTTGCGGATACGTACCCACGAAGTATCAGAATTAATTATTTTAATTTAAAATATAATTTTATCATATACTTATAAGATACTTGACAAATACACATATATACTTATAAGATACTTCACATAGACGTATCCTGTAAAAAAAATGAAGGGTGAAAAAGTGAGACTGTGTTGTAAAAATTCAACGGATATGTATATGATTCAATTTAAGATATGTATCACTATAATTGTTTTTCGATCAACCAATTAAAAATTATGTTTTTGGTGGATGAAAGTAACAAGAGAGATGAAATTCAATCAATCAATATTAAACAAACTTTGTTTTGAGTTCTTTTATTGATACATTTAATGATATCCTAACATATGATAAAAATATAATATGATTTATACGAAAGTTTTACATTTTTTATTTTGATCACATGTATTATTTTTTGTAAATTGTGACTTTTATGATTATATACTACTGAAG
>Ga0315913_1004376_pt1 | contig 17094 bp, 3 predicted proteins | sample MpolsnodulesMG_FD_207736 | JGI IMG/M metagenome (GOLD analysis project Ga0315913, IMG submission 207736) | Medicago polymorpha root nodule microbial communities from Los Angeles, California, United States - small nodules | ecosystem: Host-associated > Plants > Roots > Nodule | place: USA... | reverse complement strand
CGAATAGGTTTTTGAAAATATTTCGGAGTTTATTAAAATCACGTTTGATAAAGTTGACTATTGAATTTGTGCGCGAACAATCACAACAATTAGACAAATAACTAAAACAATGTGAATTGAACAATTAACAAACCTAGATACAATTTCAAACTAAACCTATATAACAATAAACTAATTATCAATTGAAAACACAATACACATGAAATTGAATAATTGAATTGGTATTACAATTAATTGATCCAAGTAAAATTCTTTTAACCTAAATTAAATGAATTTAGATTAATCTTTTGAGAAAACACAACTTAGGTCAACACTAGCAATTCTCTAATCAATTATTTAATTAATCAAGTGAAATATTGAAAAGTAGAGAGAGAGATGGAGAGAGAGAGAGAGAACACCGGTGTTTATAGTAGTTCACCCTTTTTCGTCCTCGCTAAGGGCTACGTCTACTCTACTTGATGAAGTACTCCTTCACCAAGGTCATCCACTATGTAACAAATGTTGAATACAATGTGTTTACAAGAGTTCCTTGAAATTAAACTTAATTCTTCAACTCCTATGTAAAACAGTCCCCCAAACTTCAAGTACCCATAGAATTTGGTGCTTCTTGAACTTTCGGATCCTTGAATACCCGTGCACTCCTTCAAACTCTTCACTCGAGTCTTCAGTGCTACATCCGGTCAAGAACGGTTAGAAAGACGCCCAAGTCCTTTGGAGGTGGAATGAGATTATTCACTTCCTTTGAAGCCTTGATTAAGCCCAACCAATCTTCTTGAGAGAAGCAACTTACAATCCCTACTAGCACCCTAGTGAATCTATACACTCAAAGAACAAAGTGATTCTAAGAAAAAGTGTTTAATCTTGAAGAATGTATGAACAATGAGTTTTTGAGACCTAGAGAGAATAGATGCAAATGATTCAATGATTTTGGAGTTATGAGGATAAAACAATATATAGGAGAAGGAAGAAAGGCTAAATTTTCGCAAAAAAACAACTGTCTAAATCGATTCACTTACTGGTTGAATCGATTCAAACCATGTAAAAAAGTGATATGTGTCAAGTGAAAATGAGATGACTCAAATAGCCCAGAAGATGTTTGATACGATTCAAACTATGTCAAAGAGTTTGATGAATCGTTTCAAACAAAAATGATACGATTCATGTATGAATCGATTCACTATATAGTTGATATGATTCATACGAAGTCAGAGAGTATCCTTTTTGTTCCAAGAGCTAGATGAATCGATTCAACCTTTGTTTGATACGATTCATTTGTAGGCAGAGAGCAATTGTAGCTTTTCTAAGATACATGAAATGCAATTTTAAAGAGCAAACAGGTTGAACCACATTCTCCATGAATGCCTTATTTTCTAGGGTGATATTAAACTAAGGTCCTAACTAATTAATAAAAGTAATCAATATACAAGGAACATCATCAAAAACTCTTTATTGAGCTAGAGGCTTCACTTTTCTATCCACCTACTCTCATGCATAAGGCTTGGTATGGGTCTTTCCAAATAAATCGCATCTGCAAGAACAATCATGTTGAGATTAAGGACCACACTAGATGGTTGGCTAAGGTTCCAATTGAGGAAGTCGTGCACCTGCGAGACTATTGATGGGGTAAATCCGCAAGTGCATGGTTTACCGATGTAGTAATAAAAGATGATCGTTCCGGCAGAGAGTTATGAATTCAATTAACCTTTAACAATGATTAGAATAAAGTTCAAGTTAAAAGGTTGGATTTTGTTTGATTTCAAAGAAAATATAATAATAAAAGCGCCTTGGGATTATTGGTTCATCATGGTGACAAATCCTTCACAAACCAAACCCTAAACCTAAAACCTTATATTGGACCTATTTTCTAAATACAAGTTTCTCTTTAGCCTATCACATCTCCTTTCGGTCTCAGTGAGTGTGTTTCTCTAGCAACCACGCCTATTTTCATGGTTGATTGCTATTGAAATCCTTGAAGCTCGAAACTTTATTGTCTCAAGGTTTGCTAGAATATTTTCATGTTTCACAATCCTTGTCTAATTTCACTTGTTCCAATATCAAAACTTCATCTTTCGATCCTTCGCTTGATAGTTGTGATTATGAATTAACAACTATTAAACTTCACCTTTCAGTCCATCGATTAATACTTGTTAATTCATTATAAAAATGGTGAAATAGATTAGAAAATAGATTTATATAAAATTAGGGTTCGAGGCTTGGGTTGATAGGGATTAGGTCATTAGACTCATCCAACAATCTCAATACAAAGAAGTCTCCTCACTCACGTTCATTGTAGACATAGAGAAGAAGAAGAAGAAGAAGAACGTAAAAAAAATATCAATAAAATAAATGTGATCTTTTATTCAAAGAAATAATTGTCACTTAGAATTCCCAAGAACAAAAGATGATTGAATATGTTTGCTAGCTGCTCTATTTATAGTCTACAACTACTTAAGCCCCAAGAAATACATCAATAGAGTGTTCCACAAGAAACTATAGGCTTTAGGTCAGAAATAAACTAAATAGACAGCTTGTCGGAGAAGCAAAAGCAGCAAAAGGAGTGTTGTGGTAGTGGCTTCATATTTTTGTACCAAATTTTCGTATTTTTAGCCCGAATCAGCTCCAAATCTCCTTTGTTTTGCTCCAAGACTCAATCTTTCAAATATTTGTTCCTGAAATTAAATAACTTGCAATTGAAGTAAAATAGTTCTAAAAAGGAAATAAAAACGTATAAAATCTAAATAAAACGGACTCAAATAATATATAAAAAACACTAATTTATGACTCATCAACTATATGCAAGACCAAGGTAGTTGGAGAGAAAAACCAGCTGCTCAAAAGTCTGAATGCAACAGTTAGACATATCAGTCAGGCTCGGGACGCTAAACACGCGTTGAATAGGAGACAACCTATTTTGTCAAGCTAATGACTCAAAAGAATCGTTGAATAAGAGGCAACCTATTGACCGCCGAGATTCAGACGTTAAACAAGCACTGAATGGGAGCAACCCATTATTTTTATTTTCTGAGTTTTTATTTTTTCTAAGATGAGATGATATGACTAATCAACTTTTTTTCTTTTTCTGTTGCTTTTCTTTCAAGTATTATCTAATAAAATTTTATTTCTTTTGCATTACATGTTCAACCTTTCCTTTTATGCTTAAATTTGTTTTAGTCTTATGTATTCATTTCAAAGCATTTAAGGAAGAGGCTAGTTTATCCATACATTCAAGAGCACAATTTCCTTCTTCCCCCAAAGTTGGTAAATTTATGGGGCATGCTAGTGAGATTCAAAGCCAAATATTTTCACATCCATTCTAGGTTGTTAGATACTTAAATATTTCCAATATATATTATGACTGTTCCATATGAATGGTATTTTTGCTCGAATTTGCGGTCGTTCTTTACAGACGATCGGTTAGGTTATTATACACACGAGGCAAGTTTCTTTAGTACCTTGAGCCTTTCAAGCCACCATTTTTTATTCTTATTATCGTTTGTGAAACCACTTTGAGCCTCCAGACGAAAAATTTCTTCCTTCATTAGTGACGAATCGAATCATGTCACAGTCCTACACTTACATGAACTCTGTTTGATTTCACTTGGAGTTAGATAGGTATTATTATGACTGCATATGTTTTGAAACTAAGTTTGGAGTTTCTATTTGGAATTAGCAACATTTTAAGTTTAGGGTGGGGTAACAGTATAACACATTTTTAAGAAAAAGAAAATTTTTTAGATGACCATGGATCTACACAAAAAAATAGAAAAAGAAAAAAATCAAGAGCCAAAAAAATGGTCTCTTAAAAAAAAGCATCTTTCTGTCAAAGATAAAAAGACAAATAGTTCTACTGTTTTACCTATCTTGTTTGAATCAAGGAAGGAATCCCTAGGTTCTTTTAGTAGGAATCCCTAGGTTAGTGAACTAACTCCAGGTTCTTTTATAAGCCTACTTTCCAAAAATATATCCACCCTTAACCTAAACCAAGTTATAACCCTCAAAGTCCTCTAAATGTGTAAATAATCTAATTTTGACTATCTGTTTAGAATTGTTTCAAATTTATAGCAAGGTACATTCATGTGACGACTAGAGTGGGAAAATGTCGTGACCAACCCTATTGGCTTTAGGAGATATATACGTGTATCATACAAAAGAGTATGACTGGGAGTATAGGTTCTTTTCACCAAGTCAAACCTGCTTCAATGTACTGTGGTACGCTAGCTGCTGTTCTGCAAAATAAAATATGTTTTTCTTTCATTAGTTGAGGACAAGCAACATTTTAAGTTTGGGGTTGTGATGACATGTCATCTTACGTTATTATTAGCATGTTTTTCATTCATTTTCAGTAGGTTTTAGCAGCAAAAAGGAGGAGTATTAGAACGATTGCCTATGATTTCGGAACTTTTGTATTCATTTCTATATTTGAGTCTGTAATTCTAGTTTTCCTAAAACACAACAATTTTATGGGATTTTTAAAGTAATTCACGAAGAAATCATGCAAATCGGCAAATCAAGAACATCTGAAGAATTGCCAAGACTTTGGGAAGACCAACAATGAAGGTTCAAGAGGCCTCATGAGACTTTACATATGGAGGAATTATGTTTCCAAGTTCCGAGGCAAGTTATTTGAAGACAAAGACCTAAAAACGATGAAAATGGGAGAAACTAGGCCCAAGAAGGCAATGTCATGCGCTTAGGGCATGGAAAAAAGGCTATATGCGCCTAGGGCATCTGGAAAAATACACTAGATGCGCCTAACACATGCTATACGTGCCCCGAGCATCTCAAATGCGAGGGTCGCAGACGTAATTTTATTCGTTTTTGTGGGTTTAGCCCGCGCTTTTAGCACAAACCCAGTTAGAAATCTCCACTATAAATACCAGCCTTCTTCATTCAAAATTTCTCGTTCAGAACACTAGCAGTTCAAGAGGAAGGCAACTTTGGAGCTTCGGGAGAGAATCTATCTTCTCCTTGATTTTCTAGGGTATGTTTTTATCTTTAGTAATTTGTTTATAATTACCATGTGTAAGTAAATCTTTTTAGGTTTGAGTTCTAAGATGAACCTCTGTTTATTTTTGTTGGATATTTATCTAATATAATGTTGTTTATTTTATTTATTCGTTTGGTCGCTATTAAGTTCCTGATTTAGTTAGTTATTTCAAAGGAGTGTAACCCTAGATTAGGTACTTAGGTTGTGACAGGACCTAACATTGCTACTACTATCTTGTTGTTTATATCTTGATATTTATAGCATTATACTAGTAATTATCTGTCTAGGAAGTAAGTGGTTATTAACTAGCGAAAGATACCAAAAGAGAGTTGACCCTAATAATAAGTACTTTTGAGGTGACATTACTAAGACTGAGTAGTAACTCTGTTGAACCTTAGATGTAACTGTTTAGTAATTAGGGAAACAAGCGTCTCTCGGGAATAAACCTTTATCGAACCATTCTCTTGAAACCCTTAGTAAGGTAGATGTAGATTAGGGCTGCCCGTTTGTAGAACTACTAAGAGCGTAGAGAGGGTGTGCTATGAGTGTCCTAAGATTCATAGATGGGCTGATTGCCTTGGGAAAAACTAGAATGCCAATTTAAGTTTATATTTCAATTACCTTTGAATTAGCAAGACCCCGCACGTAAGGATCAACGTGCGATCAGCAGGTGCAGTTTGCCATCGAAAGGGTAAACCTATAATCAACCGGGATAGTAAGATCCTGAACGTAAGGATCACCGTGCGATCAGTAGGTGCAACTTGACGACTGACTAGGTTAGAACATCCCAACATCCTCATCACTTGTATAATCTACCTAAGATGAATAATCGCGACATTATTGTTATTTAATATCCAATAATATAAACAAAGGAGATTCGAAGAATCCTAACCGCTATTATTATTTTATTTATTTATATATTTAATTGTTTTATTTATTATTTAGTTGTTTGGTGTGTTATATTTGTTGATTATTTTGGTTTTAGAGATATTAAGGGTGTTTTGGTACTTTTGGGTATGGAGAGTTATTTTATGAGAATTGCTCAGAACTTGGGGTAATTACTAGAATTGGTAGTTGTAACAACCCATTTTTCGCTATTATTATTTTAATTATTTATTATATGTGTTTATGCGTGATTATTTGTCTTTGTGTGCATTTGACTTGGGATTAGTGGAATTCTGGCCTAAAAGGGTATTTTAGTCACCTTTAGAGTAAGGGGTATTTTGGTCACTTGGCCAACAAGGGTAAATTAGTCATTTTATTAAGGAGGTTATTTTTGATGTTTTAGTGAGAATGGTTATTTTTACTGAGTTACTAGTAACTTGGGGTAATTATTTGAGATGGTAATTATTCGGTGTTTTAGCAAACTAAGTGAGTAGTAGCTTTTGAGAATTAGTTAGTAGAAATGTTGAGCCAATTATGAAAATTAAAAATCTAGCCCAATTAGAAGGTGGTATATATACTTAACTCATGAGAAGCTAGGTTAAACCATTCATTATTTCATTTCACAAACTTAAGAGGTAGAGAGATAAAGTAGATCACAACTTGGAGAAGAGGAAAGAAAAGGAAGCTAGAGCAAGCTTGGGGTTTGAGAGCTAGAGGGGAGATTGAAGCTTATGCTAGTGGATTCAAGATCTAGAGGTAAGGGGGATAGATCATTTTCATCAATTAAGCCATAACTTCATCTTTTCAATTATGGGTCTTAAGTGTTTTTGTGTTAATTGTGACTTTAATGATTTTTGATGATGAATTTCATGCTCTTAATTCATGTGTAATTATGGGTATGTTAAACTTCATGAATTGGATATGTTTATGTGCTTAAACTCATAGTTGTTGTTGGTGCTAAATTGCTTTGATTATTTTTTCTTAACTAAGTGTATCCAATGAATTGGTGAATGATTATTGTTGAACTCTCCAACCATCATCTATCCCTCCAATCTTAGGACACTCATAGAACTCTCTCCCTCTCTCTTAGTAGTTCTACAAACAGGCAACCCTATCAGCGTCCACCTTACCAAGGGTTTAGGAAAACGGTTTTACTAGTTCGGTCTAGACCTCGCACTACTTGTTTCCTCAGTTAATAATTACTAGTTACATCTTAGGACAATGGAGGAGCCCGAAAAATTATAGAGCCTGGGCAAAATAAAACAATGATAAGTTTTACTTACGGAAAAAACCGTAGGTAAAGGTGGAAAACATGACGTGACAACCATTTGGCAATGACAGCGGATTTAGCTACAGAAGTTTTTCCTATAGTGAAGGATTTTGGCCATCACAAAAAACCAAATTTGTTGTAAAATTCTTGTAGGGATACAAAGAAAGTATGGGCAGTGGCAAATCTTGATTAACGATGTGGGGGGTGCCACAATTGTATGTAATATATATATATATATATATATATATATATATAGAACCGTTTCATTATGTAACAAGAACTGGTTAGTAGATGAAGTGGTTAGTTTCTTTTGAATTTAGTGTGGTGTAGCCGGTTCAAGTCCCCACAGGGACACTTTTTTGAATAAAATATTAATATTAAAAATACAGAAGAAATACTAAAAAACTGAGGCGATAAGACTCGAACCAGAGACATCGCACTAAAAGAATGGTCGCCATTCCACTGCAACTGAGGGAAACTGATTGATTATTTATGCCTAATATATATATATATATATATATATATATATAGCAACTTTGGGGGATGGCATGGCTCCCATAGGTCCCCAAAGAGATCCGCCCTTGAGTATGGGTTGAGCCCGGGCGCTTGCCCAGGCTAGCTGGGTGGTAAATCTGCCCCTGTCTTAGGTTCAGAAGATTTTACTCAATATTAGCAATGTCACCTTCTAAGTACTTACTACTAGGATCAACGCGCTTTCGATATCTTTCGTCTAGATTCTGAACTAATTACTTCCTAGATAGGTAGATATAATATTAAGATCTAAGCGTCGATATTAGGCCATGTCATAACCTAAATACCTAAGCTGGGGTTGCACTACAATACAAATAAACTAAACCTAATAAAACTTAATAGAAAAAAAAAATAAACGACATAAATTAAATAATTATCCAACAAAATGAATAAAGGTTCATCTTAGAATTATACCCTAATAAGATTTAGTTACACATTGTAACTAAAGACAAAAACATACCCTTGAAAAACAAGGAGAAGATAGAAAAACTCCTCCTGAAGCTTCTAGAATCACCTTCCTCTTGAACTGCTCCAGTTCTGAATGAGAAATTATGAATGAGGAAGGCAGTATTTATAGTGAGAGCTGTCACTTGGGTTTGGGCTGAAAATGAGGGTTATACCCACAAAATCCATGAAAATACGTTTTCGCCCCGCACTTTTTCAATGCACGGGATGCACACATCATGCCCATGCGCATGGATCATGCCCTAGGAGCATGAGTGTGCTCTCCGACCCAATTTCTTCATTTATCCATCGTTCTGGGTGTTTACTTCCAAATAATATGTCAAGGGTCCTGAGAACAAAATTTCTCCCTCTATAAAGTCTTATGAGGCCTCTTGAATCTTCATTCTTGATCTTCCCAAGGTCTCCACAAATCTTTGGATGTTATTGCTTTGCCGATTTGCATGATTTATTCGTGAATTACTTCAAAAAACCCTAAAATTGCTATGTTTTGAGAAGACTAGAATTACAGACTCAAATATAGAAAACATTACAAATGTCCCAAAATCATAGGAAATTGCTCTAATACTCTTCCTTTTTGCTGGTAAAACCTACTGAAAATGACTGAAAAACATGTTAAGAATAACGTCAGATTACCTGTCATCAGTAAGTTCGATAGAGGAGTGGGAGGAACTAGGGGACTACTTTTCTCAACACTTTGGAGATGTTTTGGGGAGGAGACATCACCTTGATGGTTGGATTGTAACATCCCGATTTTTAGTATTAGTTTATTAATATGTGATATTAGTAATATTAGTATTATTTAGAAATTTATATGTTTATTACTTTTACTTAATATGGTTTAATTGATGGGATGGTTAATTATTAGAAGATAAGAGATAATGAGAAATTAAGGAAATAGAGGTGTATGAGTAAATAGGAGGTTTAAGCAAGTAATTGAGTAGTTTTTTTTTATGGAGACCAAAAATGATTGAAATCAAACCCAATAAGTGGATGTGAGAAAACTAGACCCAAATAAGAGGATATAAATAGATTGTAGTCTTATGAGAATTAGGGTTAGAAACACACAAGAGCAAGTTGAGAGAAGAGACACAAAGGGGATCTAAGGTGGTGAAGAAGAAGAACTATAGGACGCTAGAAGTGAAGATTGGAGAGAGACCCATTCATAGGAGAAGTTAGCTTTGACGATTCTTGAGGTAAGGGGGGAGTCTATATTCACATGGGAATTGTTTGGACAAATGGGTATTGATGAATTTATGCTATTTCTTCCTTATTCTTCATGATATTTGATGATTACTTGTTAAATTCGTGTTTTATAATATTCCTATGATTTTGGGTATGTGATTATCTCTAAATTCATGCTTTGATTGTGTTAAATTCGTGATTTAATTGTAAGGAAAAAAAAATCTGTGGTTTAATTGTGCATAATTTGGGTTTTAAGTTTTTATGATAAAAGGTGTAGAAATCATGAAATTGCATATTGGATTGATGTTTTGAAGTGTTATAAGTACCAAATTAAAGTGTAATGACCATAGATAATATTTCTGGGCAATTTGGGTGCGTTGGAGTTGATTTAAGAGCCTTAGAGAAGCTTTAATGGTAAAAATCGCATTTGAAAAGCTGTTTTTTCTACTTTTGCACAGTTGTGCGGTTGCTGATGCTGTCAAAATCGTGTCACGATTTTGTAACCTTTTCACGATTTTGTAGGCGGTGGAAAAATATTTTATGGACATAAAATCATGACACGATGTTGTGAAACCATTTCCTTCATATTTTTTTGTTTTTAACCACTCTTCGCCATCTAAAATTGTTGTAGACTTGATATAAACTTGAATTAAGTCATGTAAGTATATACTGCAAGGCCACTTTATGAAAGTCAGATAATTATATAATTAGAAAATTTATAATTAGAAAATTAAAATTGGAATTTTATTATAGCGCTCCATATTTTTAATTAAAAGAAGACAAATAAGGCTTATTATTAAAAAAGGTCAATTAAGTTTCTACCTATTCAACCCATTTGAGTTGATTTGATGGTTTTGACTTAGGACCTGGAAGTGTGCTCCTCTCAAGGTATCAAATTTGATTTTTCTCGGTATCAATTTTAAGGGGTAGTATGGCTTTTTTTTTATAAAAAAAATTGTCTACCTATTCATACTTTTACATGAAAAAAATACTTTAATAAAAATATGTTTTAAATATATGGTGTTGAATTTTATATGTTATATTTAATATTTGTTATTACATGATAAATCAATTTATTATAAGGAAAAATTTATACCATAAGGTAGGAACACTTGAGAGAAAAAGTATAAATAAGGATAAAGAAAAGTTAGGATTTTGTTTTGAAAACATGAGGGTAAAATTGAGTTTTGAACGCAAAGCACTTGAAGTAAACTCATATCTCGCACCCTCACAAAATTCACACACTTATAAATAGATAACCTCGTTTCTCTCACCCCCACTTTCATCACATGTTTACACACCCTTTAATTGATTTTGTGACAAAAATCATTTCATCCCTACCCACATCATTCTCACAAAATAAATAAAAGAAGCAATAAAAGGGAAGTCTTATGGAAGAAAAAAAAAAGAATAACTTTTGAAAAGGAAGAGAAAAGCAGAAAGAGCCAAGCTTTTCTTTTGGGTTTCTCTATAAAATTGAGTTTTGCACGCAAAACACTTTGTGCTACCTTATGTCTCTCACCTTCACAAAATTCACACAACACCATAAGCTTCTTTCTCTCACCCCACTAAAGTCACCTGCTTACACGCCATCATATTGATTTTGGAACAAAAATCAGTTCACCCATACCCACACCAATCTCATACAATAAATTGAAGATGAAATTAGAAGGGGATCTCATAGAGAAAAGAATATATTAATTGTTGAAATGGGAGAAGAAAAAGATGGTGTTTTGGTCTTGTTTTCTCAATATTTTCTATCATTTTGGTGAGTTTACTTGTTTGATTTTTTGGGATCTAGGGATTTCTGAAAAATTGAGATTTTCTCAACATCGTTGATAATCCATGATTAGGTTACTTTGATGTTGATTTTTTTTATGGATGTATTATCATTAATTAGTTACTTTTCCTTGGCATTATTTGCATGGAAGTGCCCATCCTCAAAAATGATCGGTTACTAACGTATGGATTGGCGACACACCCGTTGGCAAAGGAAAAATACGTGAATGATACTTGTCTTTAGAGCTTTAAACAATTTAACTAGTTTCATAAGAAAAAAACTACAAACAAAGTAATCAAAATTTATCATTAACATGTGGCATTAATTAAAATGCAATTAATATTGTCCTTGTGAGCAACGTGAGCATAGCTCAGTCGACAAGAACAATGTGTTGTTGTATACAGAGATCATGTTCGAACTCCAGATACCTCATTTGTTCATCTTAAAATGTGAATATTATCCATTAGGTTACTTGATAAGTAAACGCAACTAATTTTTAATTAATGTACAGTAAGTTTGAGGTTTAATTTGTTTTTTTTTTTTATAGAAGTTTGTGGTTTAAATAAATTGGTTCTAATGCTTGCTTTAGATTTTGTTTTGTACGAAATGTTTATCTTAGAGAAATGAAATTTGTACAATCATTTTGTGATAATATTTTGATAATTTTTTTCTCATATACTCACATTATAATCATATTCTCTATCTTCCTTTTTTTTTCTTAATAATACTACTCTTATTTTAAGTTTCATTTTGGTCCTACTCATTTCAAACTCTACACCCTTTTGGTAATTTTGACAAACCCCTATTTTGTGCTATTTTTTAAGAAGCCTTATTTAACACTACTAAAGTAATCTTATGTGCAATACAATTGGCGAATGTAGTGTATAAACTTTACTAACATCAAGAGATAACTTGTAACCTCAATCAAAAATCCAGTTCTACGATTTGTAGTGGAAAATTAGGGTTCGCCGTTTCTGTGATTTGGAGAAGTCGATCTTTGATTTGGAGAGGGAAGATCTGATAGAAGATTGTGTCCACAGTCACAAGGAAACATTATCAATGCGTTCAGTTTAATCATCGCCCAAGGTGCGTTTCAATTTTTATTCGTTGTTGAGTGTTTTTCATTGGTATCAATTATTCAATGTCATGACTATATTTGTTTCGCTTTGTTGTCATATTATTTAAAAGTCCACTATCTTCATGAATTACATAGTAGACACGAGTATTTATTATAACAATTTTTTCAATATCATGTTTATGGCGGATTGAATAAAATGATATTGTCAGATTACAAGCCTGCCTCTTTTTTTGAAAGCGAGATCTAAACTCCTTAAACATAATATCTAAGTCACATTAACAAGTCAAATATCCTATTTATAGTGAATTGTTTTTTATTTATTTTTTATTGTGTTCAAAATTCAACAAATATTCAAATGAAACCCACACAAGAAACGTTGCTGAGAAAGAAAAGGAAAAAGAACTTGCAGATAAAAAGAAAAATACAATAATTAATTAAAATTATTGCATGAGTACCATATTTAGAAAAATAAAATAAAATAGAAAGGTGATAAAAAATGATATTTTAAAGAAAGTGTAACTAAAAACAGAAAACGTGTTACAATCGGTGAGTTTTCTTAAAACTCAATTTATTGAAACAATCCACATGAGTTTTCACTATGAGTAGGATATTTGACTTGTTAATCTGACTTAGATATTATGTTTAATTAAGGAGTTTAGATCCCACTTTCAAAAGAAAGAGGCAGACATGTAATCAGACAATATCATTTTATTCAATCCATAAACATGATATTGAAAAAATTGTTATATGGAAACAAATATTTGTGTCTACTATTTAATTCATGAAGATTGTGGATTTTTAAAAAATATGACAATAAAGCAAAACAAATATAGTCATGACATTGAATAATTGATACCAATGAAAAACACTCAACAACGAAGAAAAATTGAAACACACCTTGGATGATGGTTAAAATGAACGCACTGATAATGTTTCCTTGTGATCATGGACACAATCTTCTATCAGATCTTCCTTCTCCAAATCGAAGATCGATCCTCTCCTAGTCAAAGATCAACCTCTCCAAATCACAGAAACGGCGAACCCTAATTTTCCACTACAAATCGTAGAACTGACTTTTTGATTGAGGTTACAAGTTATCTCTTGATGTTAGTAAAGTTTATACACTACATTCGCCAATTGTATCGCACATAAGATTACTTTAGTAATGTTAAATAAGGCTTCCTAAAAAATAGCAGAAAACAGGGGTTTGTCAAAATTACCAAAATGGTGTAGCGTTTGAAATGAGTAGGACCAAAATGAAACTTAAAATAAGAGTAATGATATTAAGAGAAAAAGGAAGAGAGAGAATATGATTATAATGTGAATATGAAAGAAAAAATTATCTAAATATTATCACAAAATGATTGTACAAATTTCATTTCTCTAAAACACACATTTGATACAAAACAAAAAATCTAAAGCAAGCATTAGATCTAATTTAATTAAACCTCAAACTTCTTTAAAAAATAAAAAGAAATTAAACCTCAAACTTACCGTACATTAATTAAAAATTAGTTGCATTTATTTATCAAGTAGCCTAACGGATAATATTCACATTTTAAGATGAACAAATAAGGTATCTGGAGTTCGAACATAATCTCTGTATATAACAATACATTGTTCCTTGTCAACTCAGCTATGTTCACGTAGCTCATAAGAACAATATTAATTGCATTTTAATTAATGTCACATGTTAATGATAAATTTTGATTACTTTGTTTGTAGTTTTTTCCTTATGAAACTAGTTAAATTGTTTAAAGCTCTAAAGAAAAGTATCATTCACGTGTTTTTCCCTTGCCAACGGGTGTATCGCCAATCACACATTAGTAACCGATCATTTTGTGAGGATGGACACTTCCATGCAAATAATGCCAAGGGAAATAAATAAACACTAAAGTATTAAAAATTTATAATGAAAAAATTGCAAAAAATATGAACTGATTGAGTCAATTGTGGTTTATATGAATCAATCTATTCATCCAGGATGCAATACAAATATGCCCAAACTAATTAATGAACTGATTGATTTTTTTTTTCTTCCACAAATTAAACTAACTAGTGCAATCCGGTTTTTAAAATATTTGTTTTTATCTCAAAAAAATGAATGTTTGTGTCATTAATGTTTAATTAAAATTTAAAAATCATCAACAAAAGAAGTTTACTGACCTTTTCTTTCAGCCTAGCGTTCTCCTTTCTCATCGTTTGCATGGGAAAGAAAGAATCTCACAAGTTTCACAAAGTATGATATGTAAATGTATGCATGTGTAAGTGAGAGAGGAAATTTCAACCTCCTTTACAGCAATTGTATTCATTATATGTTTTCAATTGCACGAGACGTCCCATGATTGAGATTATGATATGAACTCCTCATCATATATAAAAGTAAGCAACAATTAATCTAATAAAGATTAATATCTCAATTTTTGATTGTATACTATATCATAAGTTTTAGATTGTGAGAATGAAATCAGAATTTAAGGTAGAGAAACTTCTCGTACTCAATGAGAATTTATAAACTCCTGTAATTCTTTATTGTTCAGAATGAAAAGAAAAAAAATTGACACATTTTTTAGGAATGTTTATTATTTAATTTGACTTGACTTTGTTTAGTGTGAACTAAAAACCTATAATTTTTAATTTGCTTTTTTAAGACGAAAATTACTTTTTATAAGAATAAAGGACTGATATGCATGAATGATAAATGTATATTTTGAATGAAAATACATTAAAGAATAAACTTTTCAAAGTCAAATAAGATTTTTTTTTGAAAGGTAGTAAAATAACAGTTATAGATATTTGTTTATTAATTTAAAATAGTTAATAAATATTAATGAATGTTATTGATTCTCTTATTGACCAAAATCAAAAGTTTTTTAATTTTTATTTTACCAAAATCATCTTATTGGCTTCTTCTTGACCAAATCAATGTCACAACGAAAAAAATCTATATTCTAACTTTAGGAGAAGAAATCTTTCAGCTGAGGGAAAGGTTAGGTTATTTCTAGAGTAGTTGAGCAAGGGGGTTTGATATTTTGTCAATACCACTAACATAGTATGTGGGTTATATAGGCCTCAAACTTAGTCATAACATAGTAGGACTGGACAATGATGTACAAAACTCACATTTCATGTTTGTAGAGCCACTAACCACAATGAGAGATAACGGAAGAGGAACAATCATCATGGAACTACACATCAAGGATGATGTCAATGGATCATGACGTGAAGAAGGAAAGACTCACAAAATTAGAGAAGTAAAAACTCATAGTTATATGCCATGTCATTTGGCTAATAGGCATGGTTTTTTTTGTATAAGAACATATTTCATACATTTTATTTAGAACATTCAACTAATAAAATAAGCTTATTTTACATTTGTTTATCTATTTACCTTTCTACCTTTATCTTTACGCATTTCTTAGTGTAGTTTTAAATACACAAAAACAATTACCATGCCTAACACTCTACTAGAGAAGTTATAAAACCCACAACTAATCAGTGTCTTCCTAAGTATCAATCAATTGAAGCAAATTGAATCACAATTGAGAACATTCGTCTGAACCTTGACTAAATTCTTGCCCCATCAACAAATTTGGCACGCCAATGTGACAATATAACCTTTATGACTTGAAGTTGCTATCTTCACTTTAGGTATGATGGACGAATTGGATAGTTCACAAAATCGTAACAAGTAACAAAGTAGTAAGTTAACATCGCCATAGGGATTTTCGTTCATCTAAGCAATTAACAAAATTTATTGATTGAAAAAGCAGTAAGAGTTGATGGGTTTGCAAGATTAGGATTAGGATTTGCTAATTAAAAATATTAACGGAGAATAGGGTTTACATGAATTTCCTCTACCTTTTTTGTGGTAATTAACTACGTTTCTTATTAGCTATGACGTAGCTTTCATATACGAAAGTTCATATATGACCCCATAATGTAACCGTGGGAGATTCTAGCCTAGACAAGGCATATACTTTTAATTTCCCCTAAAGATGAAACATAATCCTTGCAATAATACTTATATTCAATTAATAGGTTAGTAGAAAATAAGAAATTTACTAGTGTTCTTGTTCGATCAAAGGCATGATAATCATTCATATACCTAAACATGTAGTTAAAGAGCATTATTGTGAAGAAGATTTCTTTTTTAGACTTGGTTAAATTTTGATGATAACAAATGCACATCACAAAAGAAGAAAAATATGTAGGTACAAGACGTAGACACTTGGATTGTATAATTAAATAATTTCAAGTATGACCTTTATCTTTGATTTATCACTTTCAAAATCTATATAACTTAGAATGCTCATAAATTTATTGGAATATAATTGCAATTCATTTTCTAAGGTAAATATAAGAGTCTATGTGAAGCAAGCTCTTAAAATTGATGAAAAATTATGTTTTTACGTTGATGTAATCAGTTACGAAAACGACGTAATCGATTACCACTTGTTAAATTTCAATTTATGATGAACTGGTGTGATTCAAATGATTTGTAATGGTTCATGGAACCCCTTTAAACGGGTGTCTTACTTCATTAACTTTTTCTACAACCTCTATAAATACATATGACATCTAAACAACAAAAACCAAGTTTCATCTTAAAAAATCTAACATCAAAGTATCACTTTCTCACTTAAACTTTGATACATCAAAACATTATCCATATTTCATATCAAAAAGGTTTCTGAGCATTAAGTTATATCCATTTAAAAAGTGATATTGATCTAATACAACCATATAATATATCTTTAACCATTGTTTGGAAGATTTTCACCGGTGCTTGATGGAAATTCTTGTTGAAGATAGTGGGTTAATATCTTGTTTTTGTGTAGGAAAATTGTTAGAAAAGTCTTGGAGTGAGAGTTGCTTGTAACAAAAGTTCTCAACATAGTGGAAATCCTTTTAAG
>Ga0315913_1004375_pt1 | contig 17095 bp, 8 predicted proteins | sample MpolsnodulesMG_FD_207736 | JGI IMG/M metagenome (GOLD analysis project Ga0315913, IMG submission 207736) | Medicago polymorpha root nodule microbial communities from Los Angeles, California, United States - small nodules | ecosystem: Host-associated > Plants > Roots > Nodule | place: USA... | reverse complement strand
ATTTAATCGGTTGGGAAATCGTCGATTAAACGATCCAATCGACTTTGTGATTGTTTAAATGTTTGGGAAATCGACATTTAAACAATCCCTTAGAAATAACGATATCATTTGGACACGAATGATATTGCCGAGTGATTGTGATAATATCGTTTAAAAAGCTAGAATCTGTTATTTGCTCGAGAGATTGCAGCTGTTACGCTTGGTTGATGTCTCTGACCCCAAGCGAAATAGCCCTATCTCTTCTCGTTTTACTTTTATGTCGAATAGAACAATAGTTTTACACAAACAAACAATCTATACCCAAACACTTAATATGATAAATGACGTTAAAATGCTTAAGATATATGCAACTCCATGTGGAAACGATCCTATTATACTTACGTGTAAATAGTTTTATGACATGTAAAAATCTTACATCAATTATGCAATACCAATTGAGCTAAGTTTACGGAGAACCACTTTCAAGTTTTTTGAAATCTCAAATTATCATATTTTATTCAAAATCAATAGTACAATTTAAATTAGGGAAATGTTAATATGTGCCCTTAAGGTACAATTAATAAACTAAAGATAGAAACATTTTATTGAAAATGTAACGCCCACACCAAACATATGTAGAAAGTTTAGTATGCGCATTATCTTTAGTACTGGATACATTAAAATTTACAACATGAATACTTCGAATGAATATTTTATACAACAATACGCGTTCGTACAATCAACAATATAATACTACTCGTCCAAAGCATAGAAAATACATCCTTAAAATCCATAACATCCTGCAGCGGGTACGAACGTGCACTTGCTGAAATATCCATCCGGCTACAAGCTTGATAAATCCTGCTCAACCAACCTGCTGATCTGAAACAAATAAGGATTGGGATGAGACATAATGTCTCAGTGGGTTCTACCTAATCCTAGGCTATAGGTAACCTCGGGGAAACCTAGGGTCACCACGTGTCTACAATACAACCTGTCGGTTGATTATACGTGTGTGGGTCATGCTTACCTAGACGGTCGTGCATACTAGATCCGTCGTAGGTTCTTCTTAACTTATCTTATAGGTCTTGCCTTACATCATACATGCCATGGCTGTCAAGGGAACCTAGTACCGCTTTGTCGAGATACACTAAACGCATCAAGACCTAAACATAAACTCATTCATGACACGATCCTAAACCGGACGATCAGGGAGATCCTAAGGTCGTCAACGGTGTAACTTCATAGCCTTATCTTGATACATAAGCTTATACATATCTTATAGCATATCATAATCATGATCATATCGTAATCATAACATAGTCATATTCATTCATTATGTTAGAGGTTAGCGTTGAACAAACATTATTATCTGAGTTCATTTTACGGAGTGTATCGGGTAGAGTAACCGAGATTCAAAATGACATCATGTTGGTCTTCATTTTTAAACAAAAATAAAAAAGAAACACGATGAGCAAAGAAAATCGGTTGAACATCCAATATTTTTTAGTTTTTTTGTTAAATTTCAATCAAAATAAACCATAATCTAGTTACTTTAGATTTCCAACAATCCAAAACGTCAGTTCAACGAAGTCATTATTATTTTTGTTTAATAAAAGTGTATCTAAACTGGATATGTAACTGTCTGTGCTTTAAAGTATCCTTGATCGAACATGCTAGAAGCATTTTCCACCTTAAAGATAGACAATCGTGATCCCTATTACATCTTCATGAAAGTTTACAGTACACTTAGATGTTTAACTTACATCATACAAAAATTTATATATTATTTTTGATAAATTTTAATCAAACTCCGGACTCTCCATTAATAAGCAATAGTTTGATTACTTTAAAGTTTCAACCATACAAATCGATAGTTCGACTGATACATGATAAATCTTGTTTCAATGAAAGTGCATCAAGACTATATATTTAACATTTTGTGCTTTCATCGATCCTTGATCAAACATACTAAAAGTCTTTTCCGCATTAAAGACAGACAATTAGGATCCCTATTGTAGCTTTGAGTATATGATTTTCTCTAAAGTTAATATTAAATTTCTTTATTATTCAAAAAGAAATTCAATTTTTTTAAATCAATTAACAATTGAATTCAAGTGGTTAATGAGTTTTACATAGACAAATTGATAGGAAGAATTTGAATTCGATACATGTCTGAAACAATTTTATGTCAAACTTTACTTACCTCTGAGACGAACTTTAGATTTTCAAAGTCACTTTCTCCTAAGGATTGGAGAGTTAACACCAAAAAAACAAAATTCAATTTTCTTTGATGAAAGTTAACTCAATCGATAAGAAGTTTACTCAACCGTAAGGTTGTGAGTTAAACTTTCACTACCATCATACATGAGGACCTGTAAATACCTCTGTAAACTCATTGGATTGACCCGGGTGAACCACATGAACCATACTCACCTAAAGGAAAAACACTCAGTTCTCAAAACAAACAGTTATATTATATACAAAAAATTTCCGCCTAAATTCATAACATATTTTTAAAGTATTTCAGTTTATGATACACTTGAGACATGGAATTCAAGTACGACGGAGAATGATTATAATGCAATGTCAGTTAAGAACGAGTTCAGTTATCAGTATCGGATTAAACCCGATTAAGACGAAGGGCATAATGGTACTTTCACGCAATAGGTATATAAGCACAAGAGACCACAAATATTTCATTTGGACTTGCTCTTTCTCTCTCTAGGTTAAAGATTTTGGGATTCTCTCCTCCTTCTCTCTAAAAGTGGCGCCTCCTTCCCTCTCTAAATCATCAATTCTTCCAAGCAATGTTTCTTTGGGTGATTGAGCATGGATTTGGCTTATTCCTTGTACAAGAAGTAATTAGAGGGGTTGAATTATGCATGAACATCAAGTCTTCCATCATTACATGTGATCAAGAGTTAGGGTTTGGTCTTGAACAAAGTTGAAGTGAAACTTGAAGCAATTGCAACATTATGTTAAGGTGAGTTCTTAGATAGTGTAAACCTACCTTTGGTTGTGTGATTCTAGCAAGAAAACATGTATTGTGCTAAGTTTAGTTTAGTAGAATCTTTAGTACCCAAATGCCAAATCTTGTTGTTTATATGTTAATATTGCCATGCAAATGATTCTTGATGTTTAAATATGTTGCTGGAAGGTATTGTGCATTGCAGGAACAAGTTTTGAGGTGTTTGGGGTGAAAATTCGAGTGTTGCACTTCAGGACCCGAAGAAAATCGCTATTAGCGAAATATTTCGCTAATAGCGAAATCTCCCAGAAGAAACTCGCCATTGGCGAAATGGGTCTGCCTTCCCATTTTGCCAATTGGCTTGTGGACTCTTAGGGGGGGCCTGTGGTGCCGTCCGATGCTTTTTATCGCAATGTTTTCCAACTATAAAATCCCTAAACATCATTGAAGCAACGCACATTACAACAAATGATTCTTGAAATGAAAATCATGGCAAAATTAGCATATATGTCAAGAATGGCCAAGAGAGTTTAAGCATGTTATTCGGGTAACGATGAACTAAGAGTGGGGATAAACATAGAGCCTCGACTAGATTGTCGAGAACTAGAATGCTAGCAAGAATACTAAGTATGTTAAGACGTGAAGTGATTAGTGTAGTCTCTTCATACATGAACAAGAATGATCAAGTAAGTATTTTACCGCTAATCAGGTAGATCACGGACCCGTGGTAAATAAGCAAGCATGTTTAGGTTAAACCCTTTTACGTATGTACATGATCAAGACCTTAAACAAGATGTAGGTGTCGTGTCTCTTGCTATCCACGCCAGGGGGATACAAGAGGTTCACGCCAGGGGAACGGGACAAGCTCCGCGAGGGGGGCCCGCACGACACTGAGGGAGTCCGATGTACCTTAGCTAAGTTTTATTATATGTTGATCTGAAACAAATAAAGATTGGGATGAGACATAATAAAACCTAGCTAAGGTACAGTAAGAGAAATATTAGAGTCACACTCTCTATCACACTCCAATAATATAAAACCACATCATCCTTTTTTTTTAATCTTTGCCTTGCTACCGGTTTCTTCCGTGCCTCTTATAATATAAAACCTCTTATATGATGTTAGACAAACATTAAGTGTACTTCATTCTTTCATAAAGATACAATAGGGATCAAGATTGCATGCTTATAAGGCGGAAAAGGTGTTTAGCATGTTCAATCTTGAATACATGAAAGCACAAACGATTAAATATCTAGTTCTGATGCATTTTTATTGAAACGTGATTTATCATGCTTCAGTTTGAGGTGACGTTTTAGACGGTTTGAACTCTAAAGTAACCAATGTGTTAATTGGGTGCCCACAGTTTGATTGAAATTATTAAATGTCGACGGTTTATCTGGTTTTCGTTGTTCTCCTGTGCGTTTTCAATTAAATTAAAATAAAGATCAAAGTGACATTGTTTTGAGCCTCATATGTTTTTGCATTTTTTTAAAATGAACGAAAACGAGGTAGTTTTGGCTTCAATCAAACTCAAATGCTTGGAGTTTGCTCCTCTCAAGGTCTCATGTTCGATTCCTTTGATGTCAATTTCGATGGGTTAGTTCAGATACAGTTTTGCTCTTTGACTTTAAATGAAGTTCCTCCTCACAAACGAATAGTGGAATTGGACCTCTCAAATTAGTCAGATCTATACCAAGTTTCAATAACCTCCATTATCGGTTTACCATCGTCGAAACACTTTTTTTATCACCACCGCAATGAGTATCGCACGACACTACCACCATATTTGTGTTCCTTTTGTCCTCTTCCTCTTTCATTTTTTATCTGAATCAAAACTTGAAAGGTGGGCTTCTCTCGATAAATAGTCACATTGTCGCCTTGAAATCGAAACTCCACCCACCTCATACACATATTGTAAAAAAAGAGACCAAATATGGGCTCCTCTTAGCCGGGACGGATCTATTTAGGGACTATGTGGGGCTAAAGCCCCACACCCAACTTCACTATTTTTTTATTATAAATAAGGGTAATAGTAATTTAGGTCTCTGAATATGTAACGAGTAGTCACAATAGTCTCCTAATGTATTAAAATTTAAAAATAGTTTATGATTTTGCACTTTGTTAGTCAAAATAGTCTCTAAAGTGACAATAAGTAAGTATATTGAAGGGCCAATATAACAATATTAACGAAGTATTTTAATGTTAGAGACTATTTTGACTAATGAAGTGCACAATCACATACTATTTTGTAATTTTGATACATTGATGAACTATTATGGCTACTCCTTACACATTCAGGGACCAAAATGACTATTACCTCTTATAAATAAAACACATTATGTTAAGAACGAGAACAATAAGTAAACAACCTTGTTTAAACTTGTGGAAACAAATAAGTGCACATTTGCTATGATGTCATTTTAGCTCTCTTTTTTTTTTAAGAAGAATTTTAACTCATTTTCAATAAATGGATAGGAAACGATTTTCATTGTAATATATTGTATCAAACAATGTTATTTCTTATTTTAAATATAGCCTTCATTATTGTTTCTTTGAAATTTTAACTCCACATATACCAATTGACTGTATCTGCCCCTGCCTCTCTTAGTGTCTTCTTTCATTACCTAAACTTAGAATCACAAACCTCTACATTTCAAAAGTGAGATTCCTCCATTTTTAATGTGTTTTTCTACGATTCTGACGACAACAGCCATCATATTGAAAATGGGCACCTTTATTTTATATCTAATTCTAATGCACTTTTGTTGAAACAAGATTTATTATGTCTCACTAAAACTGACGTTTTGGATGGTAGAAACTCTAGAGTAACAAGAATATTTACTCAAAATTAGCAAAAATCGGATGTTCATCAGATTTCCTTTGTTTGATCATATTTGTTTTAATTAAAAATAAAGACCAAAATGATATCATTTTCAGCTTCAAATTTTTTCATTTTTTAAAAAAGGCACCAAAACGACTTAGTTTTAACTTCAGTCAAACCGAAACCCTTCTTTGTTACTTCTTCCCCTTCGCAATACATTTTATACAGGACACATGATCAAATCATGAAATCATTCTCTTGCATATGAAAGGTATGACTTCCTACTATAGATTGATGACAAACGCAACCCTTAACTAGAGGAAAAAAATTAGTACAGTTCTTTATGAACTTTTCGTATGGTTCTTAACTAAATTCAGCATGATTTTCTCATAGTTTTTTATATCCAAAAAAATGTGTAATTTTAATTGAGAATCATACAAAAAACACCTAAAGAATTGTGCCTAACTTTTGTCCTTCAATAAAATCTTTCAAATTTTTCTCTTATTTTATTTGATATCATAATTCTTAACACAAGGATTGAATCGTAGATAACCCATTAGGAATGTACTAGAAAACTATACGCAAAACCAGTTTGATGATTAGTTCCATTCCTCCCATTTAGCCATCCAGTATGGCTCTAGATTTGGCTCCTATGGAAGAATGAGATTGGAACTCAGCTCCTTCACAATTGATATGTGAAGCACAATTGATAGATCCTTGTATAATGTAAGACACACGTTCAAATTCAAACTTTCATAAAAAATACAATAGAGATCACGACTGTCTGTCTTGAAGGCAGAAGTCAGGAATATCTAAAAGCACGTTTTGGATGGTTAGGACTCTAAAGTAATCAAACAATTGTCAATGTGGGAGTGTGTGTACACACCTTAATGCAATATAAACTCATATGATGTAAGACACACAATACGGATCACTATTGCCTTACTTTAAAGTGGAAAAGGTGTTTAACATGTTCAGTTAGGGATGTCTTTCTTTTTTTGGTTACATGGCAAAAGAAAAAAGAAACAGCAACATAAAAGAAGAAAGAACTACTCTCTAGAGTATATGGTTCCAATTGCGTCCATTCTTATAAGATGCAAGAGATCAGCCGGAGGAGATGCATGATAAAGCAGCTCAGTATTTGAATTAGCTCCAAGTTTAGTAAAGTAGTTTGCACATTGATTTCCCTCTCTAAGAGTATGACAAACAATAACATTACATTGCCGAATTAAATCCTTAACATCTTGAATCAAGACAGCATAAACATGATATCTCATTGGTGGCCCCTTGAGGAGATTGATACAATGCAAGGAGTCAGTATGGCAAACAAGCTCAATTATATTCAAGCTTTTTGCCAAAATTAGCCCCTGGTAGATTGTGTAAAGCTCACCAGCATACAAGATGTCAGAAGAAACATTGATGCAACCAGAAAAATATGATAAATTGTATCCTGCACTATTTCATATAATTCCACCCAAACCAGATCGCACGGGTGTACCCATGCAACTACCATCGACATTTGGAATGGCACAAAAATTATTATCATTATTCCATCTAATGAATTATTATTGAAACAAAGATTAAAAGAATCTACCATACTGTGAATGTTGTAGAATAGGCGACTGAGAGTCTAGGTCTCGTTATTAAGACATATGAGATTTCGATGACACCAAGCCCATCAAACAGTTGCCACAAAAATGAAAGAAAGATGACCTAAAGAACCTTCCTTTAACCATTGGCTCACCTCCATATCTAAAAAGAAGTTCTCATCATGAAAACTCACATGGTGCCAAATAGATTTAGAGAAATTGCAGTTTCGAGCACAATAAAGGAAATTCTCATCTTCAAGACCACAACGAGAGCAAAAAGCCGATGTTCAGTCAGGAATGTCTAAAAGCACAAACTATTAAAGATATAATTCTAATGTGTTTTTATCGAAACAAAATTTATCATGTCGTAATCAAACTGATGTTTTATGTTTTAGATAAATGTTAAAGTAACCAGGCTATAGTTGGAAGCTCGCAGTTTGATTGGAATTTATTAAAAAAAATATGTAAAACTCAACAGTTCGTCCGATTTCCCTTATTCATTCGGTCGTGTTTTTTTAATTAAAAACAAAAACCAAAATGACACCGTTTTGAACTTATTTCTGATTTGTTTCTTCTATTGATATTTTGTTTTCTATTCTGGGTTTTAGTTGTTTTCCCATTATTGCCTTAATTGTGATACACCGTTTTGAACAGGGATAATTTGTGCAGGGACCGGGGTTCGAACCCCGGATTCCCCATTTTTCCACACATAATGTGTATAAATCTAACCACTAGGCTACTTGGCCAAAAAATATAATTGGTTCCAGTTCTCGTTTTGTAGCTCTTGGAACTCTCTGTAGAAAAATATTCTCTTTTTATATAGGTTCACAAAAAATTTTGATAAGGGGAACTTATATCATCCAAATTCAGTTTGAGAAAGTTATATTTATTTTTTAAGTAGAGCATCAAAAAAGGTCCCTACAACCTGCACCTAAATTTGTCCTTTGCTAAACCGTTTGCCAAAATTGGCCAAGACAGCAAATTGTAAACCACCTTGTAATATTCTTGGCAGTTGGCACTATTGCAAACATCAAACACACTCCAAACTTCTTTTTTTAAAATCACAAGAACCCATGCTTTAAGCAAGAGAATACAATTTTCAACCTTCAATAAATTTTGAAATGTTTTACTATAGATTCATACATACAAAATGTCACAAGTCATGTACAAAGTATATTTGCTGTTACAATTGAAACACCAAATGACCTTTTGCAATCTTAAAAGGCCTAATCCAATAGATTACCTGTTTCATTCTTGAAGAAATCCAACTGCATTCAATGAACATTACATACCAAGGGGAGAGGACAAAAACAGTTGACTAATATCTGAATCTCAACTATTCACCATATCTCCAAATACTTGAACAACTTCCATAATCTCAAAGTGGCAAGTTAACATTTGATTCAAGAGTATCCAACAACCTAAACAAAGAGCAAGACTAATATCCAACAGTTGGATCCTCTGATCCTCTTGTACTTATAGGAAGACTAATATCCAACAGTTGGATCCTCAGATCCTCTTGTACTTATAGGAACATTATATGTAACGCGTTCATAAGACAGATAAGGAAATAATCAATTGTTCACAAAATGGTGCTGTTTAATGTGCTAGATTACATGGCATTTATGTGGACCAAGTGCCTAAAAACATACGATACAATTAAAAACAAAGTAGAAGTATGTTCATAACTATAACCTAGCTTTTCCCATTGATCAATGATAAATAACCTAGCCTTTCATCCCCGTGAGCTTAGCTCAATTGGTAGTGATATTGCATACTATATGCAAGGGCTTGGGTTCGAACCCCGGACACCCCACTTCTCCACATTTAAAATATGTGAGCTCTAGCCACTAGGCTACTTGACCCAAAAAAAATAAAAATAGCCTAGCCTTTACCATTGATCAAATGATGAAATATCAAGTAATAATAAATCTCAAGTTAAAGAATAGTGAGTGTTATAATGGTACCCGAAAAATTAAATTAAATGAACTAGCCCTAGAGGGCAATCCAATATGCACACGTTATATATGGGAAGTAAAATGGCAACGCTAGCTAAATGGTTTGAGTTGATGTTGTGTGACATGTCACATGTTCAAATCATAAAATCAATCTCTTACATATGCAAGGTATGACTGCCTACAATAGATGGACAACAGATGCAACCCTTAACTCGATGTGGCTAAGCCGTGCTGGGCCTCAAAAACAAACAAAACATGGGTTGGAAGGTGTATAGCCCATTAGATATGTACTAGAAAACTACACACAAGATCAGTTTGGTATTCAGTTTCATTCCAAACATAATAGCCGTCCAGTATAGTTATACGGCTTTGACTCTGGATAAATGATGTCAATTGCGGATAGCGGAAAAGAGTGGTTTGTTCAAATACCACTACGTAACAATGCTGTAGGGCCGCTATAGCCGCTATTTCACAATATTTTGCTAAATAGCGTATCACAAGACAATAGTGATTTGTCAAAATTCCGCTAGGCAATAGCGCCAATATTGCCGCTATTTAACACAACTGCTCTGGATTTATACATCAAGCACAATTCCAATATCCATAGATTCTAACAGAAATTGTTTGAGTTGTTTGACTAAATTTGTAACTGAACTAATTGAACTATTGAATTGCTTTCAAAACTGTGCACGTTTATTAAAAGTGAACACCGGATAGCTGGGCGTAGCGGCCGACCCCAAAGGTAAGATTGCAGGATAGTGTATAGCGGTATGACGGTCACCAAAATTTGATTATTTTTTGGACAAATTACATGAATAAACTATAAATGTTAGGGTTTACAGAATCCTCAAAATGCCCTCAAAAAGGTTTTAAAAATAGGGTCAATTTAGGAATTTGCTACCAAAATCAAATAGCAGCGGCTATCCGCTACGCCGCTATAGCAGCTGAAGCGGCCACTATTTGGTTTCGCGCCGCTACGCGCAACCGCTATAGTGTTGCTATTGGCCGCTATTCGCTATTGACTACTATGGTTTTAACCTTAATTTAAAAAAACCAGACTAGCCCATTCAAACTAAAAACCAACGAACCAATCTTTTATTCGGTCCATTCAGCTCATATAACCAGAGGAGTCGAACTGGAAAAAGTTCAACTAAACTGGAATGAAACAAGCAAAACCAATATAAAATAGTGGTCGGATGCAGCAATTACTAGCTTAAGATATATGAAGTGATTTCACATCTGCAATACAGACCACACATGGTCTTCCAAATTTAACGCATAAAACTGTAAGTTCAACTTATTAGATACCAATATCATTATATTATTCAAAGAAATAAAGAAGTTCAAACTGCAAGTAACTATGAACTACCAGGAAAACACAACAAAACAAAGATAGTACAGGCATACAACTGGCAAAGGAACATAGCCACATGGTGTTTTAGATCTAAAGTCAACCAGAATAAAAAAGCAGCCATCAAGGAAAGCTATTTTTATAGGTTCTTTGGAGCACATGTTCGCAAGCTTGGGAAGTAAGGTAAAATGGACATGGTAAAATTCAATAGTCTCCACATGTTTGGTCCCCTAGATAGAGGCATCAAGGTTGGCCATGAATTTCTCAGTCACTAGGTAGAGGCGTCAAGGTGGGCAGTAGTGAGTTTGTCAAACCGTGGTTCCTCTCGTCTTCCAGTTTAGGCAGTAGGCTTCAGGGCTTCACATAACTCAGCTGTTTGGATGGGGAAGGGAAAGGCAACAAAGGGAAAATATGAGCATCAAAATTCTACATGGTACACTGGTCAGGTTAAGATATCAATCTGTTAATGCTAATGTGAATGGTTTTAAGTAACATAGGAAGGTAACAGATAAACTACAAAATAAATCGAGGAAGCTAAAATCTACCTGCAGAGACCCACCAAGGTTTTAGTAACCATAGTTTCTCCTCCGAGAAACACCATTCTGACCAGACAATCTGTCGGACAATCTATCAGACAATCTGGCAATAGATGACAAAAGTCAGTATTGGCTAGTTTTCTAACACTTGAAATAAAATATCAGTGAAAGCAGCGGCTTCGCAACATGTATAGAGTAGAATATGGGAACTTTTTTTTTACCAAGAATATGGGAACTTAAAAAATAAAATAATAATGATATGTTGAACGTAAAATAAATGGATTGGTTACCCAGAAGTACTAGTCCGTTCCGCAGCATAACTTCCATAAGCTCCATAAGGACCACCTCGACCAAGCTGCCGCATATGAAATAATAATTAAAACAATGAATTGAGAAATAATAATTTAGCTAGACTCATCCTCACTTAAAATCCTGGACAAATTAATGGTTGTAAAGAAGAACCTGTGAACTTCCATAGTTTCCATAACCGTCGCCAGATGCAAAATCACTTGAGCCTCCATAGCCATCAGAATAAGAATAGCCACCACGTCCATGTCGTCTTCCATCTCTACCTTCATAGTTGTAACCATCTGCTCCATCTGGCGAAGCAGGAAGATATGCAATTACTGGTGGAAGTAATGATGAGACAGAACGCTCCTTATCAAAAAGATTTGCTCTCAGCCGGGTAAGTACTTGCACAAGAGCGTCTTTGGCAATATCCAGTTCCCCCGAAATCTAAAAGCATTGAGAAAGAAAAAAAAATAGTAGTTCAGAATCATCGGGCATTGCAACTTCCGATTTCCCAAAAAAGACATCACTCAAGCAATCTATGAGAATGCCCTCACCTGCACCATTTCATCATCTTCAGATGCAATTTTAGGGAGATCCTCCTTAGACAGGATGCGAATATTAGCTTTTGTAAGCCTTCTCATTTCAGTAATGATTGATCCTCCTTTACCAATAAGGCAACCAATTCGAGAGCTTGACACCAGTAACCGGCTAGTGAAAGAGAGAAGACCAGAATCTCTTTCAACTTTCTCACTGCACCGGGGTTGCAAAAGCACAGCTGCTTCTATAGTTGCGGAGAATGAATCCTCAAAGAACTGCATAAACACAGTCAAAAATCATCATCACAGCTAAAAAAGCCATTCAATTTATGCCCATACGACAAAACAAATTGATTAAATAAGAAGGTCCATTAATAATCATAATTTTACCTCTCTTGCCGAAATGGCTATTAAGCAGTCATCTCCTTCAGTTGCCGAACTATCAACCTTGATATTCGCCCCAGAATCCTGCCTAATTTGATTTATTATACCACCGCCCTTACCTATAACACCTCCAATGTTAGCAGTTGGACAAACAAATCGGACTGAAAACTCCTTCACAGAACCTTCATCCCTTGAACCCGGATACATGGACCGTGGATAGTCTCCAACATCACCCTTATACCCCCCATAGCCACCACCAATTGGAGCCATCCCCATGATTGGAGCCCCACCATGAGGACCACCAATTGAACCACCAGCCGCATACACCCCAGGAACCGCAGAAGTAAGCAAATGTTGAGTCCGTGATGGGTTGTCATGAAGCCGAGCCGCAACCTGAATCAGGGCCTTCTTCACAACAGCAATCTCACCAGAAATCTGCAGATTCAGTGTTGCCATCAAAGACATACAACAATCATTCGGATGCAACAATAACAGATGAATTTACAAGTAATTCTAGTGCATACATAATATAAACACCACAAATAAATAAAAAACACTACAAAAATTACTTCCATTAAATACAATATAACTCAAAATGGCGGAATATGGTGGTTTGTTCAACCACTCGCAGAAAATGGTGGTTTGTTCAACCACCTTTTGACAACACTTGGTATTAAATAGCGTCCTCAGGGGGGCAATAGCGGTTCGTTCAAATTCTACTATGCTACCGCGCCGCTTGACAACACCAAGCTCCAGGATAACTTATGAAAACAATGTATGATAATAAACTGTCTTCAACTTACTTCCATAAACTCTCCAGGAAAATGTTGTCAATCCAAATCGCAGAAAATGTTGGTTTTTAAAACCGCTATTTCAAAACATTGGATTAAACGGTGTCTAGTGGAACAATAGTGGTTTGTTTAAATTCTGCTATGCTGCAATAGCCGCTATTTGACAGCATTGATCCAGGACAGCAGATGAAAATAACTTATAGCTCACATGGAAAACAGCTTATAACTAGAAAACAGTTCGACTTTCTTTTATCTTTTGTTATAGAAATTATTTATACATGAACACTTATTTATAAGCATTTATACTCCTGATTGAGTTGTTTATCCAAAGTGGGTCACAATCAATATGCTATCACAAGAATCAATTTACTCTGAATTTGTAAAAAAACAAATTACAACTTCTATACACAATAATATGCATCAAAAAAATCCACAAACGAATTAAAAAGGTTCATCACAAATTAAAATTAACCTGAACAAGCTCATCAGAATTCAGCGCACAAAGCGGCAGCCTGTCATCCTTAAGAATCCTAATCTGCGCACCAGTCTCACTTCTAATATTCTGAACAATCTGCCCACCTTTCCCAATCACACACCCAATCTGATCAGACGCCACAAGCAATTTCGCTGTAACCAAATCCCCTCCATCCACCTGATAGCATTAGAGATCACAGAATATCAGAAAGAGATTAGGGTTTCAATAATCTCAATAGCATAACTTACAGAAAAATCTAAATTACTAGTTACACCCTCTGGACACTATTGTAATAAAAAAATCACTTTTTAGGTTCATTAAACAACTGATGTATCTAAAGTATATTAGAGGGCAGATTCATCAGTTATTCAATGAATCTAAAAAATGGTTTTTTGCTTATAATAGTGGCCGTAGGATGTATGAATCACAGTCACAGACACAGACAGCAGATTCAACAATCTCAATAGCATAACATGAAGAAAAACTACTAATATTACTTATGATTCACAGACATGAACATCAAACACGACATAAACACGGATTCAATAATCTCAATAGCATAACTTACAGAAAAAAATTAAAAATTACTACTTCTGATTCATACAACCTATGGCCACTATTATAAGCAAAAAGGTTTTTTGCTTATTATAGTGGTCGTAGGGTGTATGAATCTCGTCACAGACACCAACACCAGATTCAACAATCTCAATATCATTTTTGCTTATAATAGTGGTTGTAGGGTGTATGAATCACCGTCACAGACACCGACACCTGATTCAACCGTCTCAACAGCATACCTTAAAGAAAAACTAATATTACTGCTTATAATTCACAGACAAGGACACCAAACACAACACAAACACTGATTCAATAATCTCAATACATAACTTATAGAAAAACTAAAATTACTACTTATGATTCAAAAACACGTCAGCACTGATTCAATAATCTCAATAAGATAACTTATTGACACCCGACTCGACACAGACATCAAGAAACTATAATATAATACCAAATATTATATCATATTCTTTAATACTCTTACACCACCTTCTACATATCAACACAAAATTATGAAGCACAAACACAGATATGACACTAAATAACCCCAATATCATAATTTATAAAAAAACTAATATTACTGACGGACACCAGACATGACACAAACACAGAGAAACTCTAATATAATACAAAATATTAAATTTTTAATAGTTCAAAAAAAAAAAAAATTAATATTCTAACACTACCTTCTCCATATCAACATCTTCATCTTCACCACCACGCAAATCCTCAGCAATGACCTTCTGATGAATCCTAACAAGCGCATCCATAGCAGGACACATAAACTCACCAGAATCTTCAAAATCATTTGATTCATCAGAAACACTATAAACCGTAACAACACGCTCATCACAACCAGGAACCGTTTCACCGATACGGATCTTCGCCTTCGTATCAAGACGGAGTTGTTTCACGATCTCACCGCCGCGGCCAATGATGCTGCCGATTTTGCGCACAGGGCAAAGGTAACGGTAAACGGTGTCGTCTTGGGTTATGTGAAATGTGTCTCTTTGTGTGGTTTCGTCGGTGTTAGGGTTACGGCGTTTGTTGTTGGGTCTGTTGTCATCAATGCTGTTGTGTGAGTGTGAACGTTTGTTGCCGTAGGATGTTCTTTGACCAGCCATTGTGAATTGTGTTTGTGAATTGTGAGTTTAGGGTTTTATCTATCTAACTAACATACACTTTGCCGACTTAGTTTTTGCTTTCTTGTTCTTGTCTAAGTCAAGTGCCTTGTTTGTTGGGCTATAAAGCCCAAAAAAAATTAGAATTCACGGGGAAAACTAATCGTTGAAATATCGACTATAATAGGATTTGACAGGAAATCAGAATCGTAATGATGAGATGCGAGAAATACTATCTAAAGATAGATTAAATTTTGTCAGGTCATCGACAACCTGATTCGTCTCACACATGTGTATGTGAGATTAAGATAAGATGCAGCGAATCTTGTTCGGATGTAAAATAGTCTTAAATAGAGGAGACATGAATAGAAAGAGACATTGGTTAACCAGAAAGAAACTAATCGTTGAAATGTCAGCTACAATAGGTTTTGACAGGAAATCAGAGACATAATGACGAAATACAAGAAATGCTATTTAAAGATGAATTAAATTTTGTCAGGTTATCAACAACTTAATTAGTCCCATAATGTGTATGTGATATTGAGATTAGATGCAGCGAATCTTGTTCGTGTGCAAAATAGTCTTAAACGGAGGAGAACATGAATGGAATGAAGGACGATGGTTAACGAGGAAGAAACTAATCGTTGAAATGTTTACTACAAAAGAAACTAGAGTTTAGAATTCATGAGGAAAACTAATCTTTGAAATGTCGGTTACAATATGATTTGACAGAAAATCATAATCATAATAATGAAATATGAGAAATACTATTTAAAGATAGATTGAATTTTGTCAAACTAAGACGCAGAAAACCATGTTCTGATGCAAAATAGTCTTAACCAGAGGAGATCACGGATGGAAAGAAGGGTATTTGTTAACCAACAAGCTCGCAACAACTTGAGAATCGAATTCAACCATAATGCTATCGAAGTCTTTGTCAGTGGCTATTTAACACCCAAGAAAACTGCTCACAACTCGTGTGAGTAATAAAGCACACTCTAAAATTAGAAGTATAAACGCATAAAACTCTACTGGTATGGTCGCGTAAAACTTTTGCACATGCAGCTTTTTCCTGTGTTTTGAACTACAACACCGTCATAATTAAGTTTAACACAATCTTCAAGAAAAGACATGTATGAGATTTCGGTTATTTTATGCTTTTGTTTTTAAAAAACAATATGTGTTATTGTTTATCTATTTATATATCTATAAATTTATTCAATTATTTAAAAAATATTTGTTTGAAGATAGGTTAAATTTTGTCTAGTTATCGACAACCTAATTAGTCTCATGTGTATGTGAGATTAAGATAAGATGTGGCGGATCTTATTCGGATGCAAAATAGTCTTAGAGTGAGGAGAAAACGAATGGAAAGAAGGACATTGGTTAACCAGAAAGAGACTAATCATTAAATGTTGACTACAATAGGATTTAACAGTAAATTAAAAACATGATAACGAACTATGAGAAATACTATTTAAAGATAGATTGAATTTTGTTAAACTATCGACAACCTGACTAGTCTTACGGAGCATGTGAGACCAAAATAAGACGCGGAATGCAACACTGTAACCCCAACTAGTATTTTCTAAATTAAAAAAACATTTAATATTTAAACATACGAGGGTGTCAAACATTCTCATCATTTCAAAAGTATTTCAATTTAATTAAAAATAGTGCAACGAAAATAAGTTCAAAACATAGTCACATCGTCTTAACAAGTGAATTCCA
>Ga0315913_1004372_pt1 | contig 17103 bp, 10 predicted proteins | sample MpolsnodulesMG_FD_207736 | JGI IMG/M metagenome (GOLD analysis project Ga0315913, IMG submission 207736) | Medicago polymorpha root nodule microbial communities from Los Angeles, California, United States - small nodules | ecosystem: Host-associated > Plants > Roots > Nodule | place: USA... | reverse complement strand
TGCCATGTGTTATTTTTTTTACCAAAAATTGGTCGGGGTCAAAACTGCTACAGTTGCAAGGGTGGTTTTGTAGTTTTTTTCTCTTTAAAGGGCCAAAATCGCAATTTCGTGAAAGTTAAGAGGCGAAAACTGCTATTAAGCCTGAATTAAAATATTTATTTGTTTACTTGCTTTTTTGGTAGAATAATTGTTTACTTGCTTTTGATAATACATACGGTTGTTAGTTTTTTTTTTTAAAATGATATTTGTGGGTTGTGACTATCAAATTATAAAAAATTGCGTATATTTTTTTTTTAGTGATATGAACAGTATAACATTATGTTTCTAATTTTTAAAAAATATATTTACGAATTGACTCAAAAGTTTATCTTAAAGGTTTATATATAATAATAGTTTAATTTTATTTTTGAAAAATTAAGGGAAAATATGACATCAATCTAAGTCTGAGCGCATATTCCCAATCTCGGAAATCAATCGTTCCAAATCCTCTCGTTCAAGATTATTGAAGATTTTGTTTCTATAGAATAATAAAAAAAAATAAAAAAAAAGTGTACGTGAAATCATTTAGGTCGATGTGAATTTACATAAAATTGAGTTTTTAATGGTTATGTGAAGTAATTTTACGTACATGGACCTGAATTGAATTTACATAAAATTGCAGTTACACTACCAAAATCACATTACACTACCAAAATCTATTTTGAAAAAAGCTATAACAGACGAGCCCTAAATTTTATGGGTGTAATCCGATATCTATGTGGTGTTGATAGAAAAAATGAGATAACATTGTGCTAAGCTTGACTCGGGCATATGTAGTTGTTGATTTTGGGCTTTGGGTGTTGAATTTGGGTTTTTTTTCTTCAATGTATCCTTCTATTGAAAAGGAAAAAAAAAGCTATTTAAACACCATTTCTTAAACAAAGTATGCATTCATTTCTACAATTATCCGTGAGAAGGTTATGGTTGTATCACCTATAAATTGAAGAATACAAGATAGCTAACCCTTCAGTTACTATTAAAAATTAAAGTGGAGAAAATGTATCTTCTTATCCCAACCCTTTTTTGTTTCAAACTCATTCATAGGACTACTAGTGAATCCCTTTGTAAACAACACGAAATCAAGAGCATTTAAATTTATCGAGTCATATGTCTTTTTGAAATTAACTTCTAAATAAAAGAAAATACGTTCTTTCAGAAAAAATAAAACAAAAGAAAATACGTGGTCAATTCTACGAAGTCATCTACAATTACAACATCGATTATTAAGAAAGTTATGCAATATGATTATATATGCAAGGTCTAAAGTGGCAAAGTATTTAGACTTTAGAGTTGATTAAGATTTAAGTATGATTTAAAACTTTAAGAACAATCGATGTATGTTCTCATCATAGGTAGAAGTTCATAGTATTATTTATCCTAACTATTGAGATAACTATAAAACCGGTGTTAGTTCATCAGTACTCATTTATATTTATTTTATGTTGTTTTATCAAATCAACACCTACTAGGTCAATATATAATAAGTAGTCAAAATGTGGAAGATCCTAAACTTCTATATTTAAAAGGTAGCATCGTAAATTTTTTAAAAGATTTTCAAACATTGACTAATCATAGATTATAGTTATAATATGAGACACTTCCTCCTCTTATTTTGTACAACTCATTCTGATTTGTATATGTTTAAAGTTTTGAAAATCTGAGCCTTGGAAGTAGAAAAGAGATACGCCAGAGTAGAAAGTGTCGTTTATGTGGTACTGGCTAAAGGTTTTTTTTTTCTTTTTTTAGGGAGGGTAAAGGTTTTTGTTGTATTTTGGTTTTCCAAACTCTATTTTCTACCAAAGTTGTTACTAGGTTGAGTCACGATCAGGTCGCTCTTTTTAAGATGTTTCGTGGCACTGTCCAAAATTGTGCAAGGCAGACTATCAACCACGTCGCCTCCAGGATAAAACAAGCTCGGCTACAACTGTGCAGTTAACTACTGCACTGTAGAAAACCGTTTGAGAATTACACCTTCAATACGGTACTAAGATCACTCTTTTAATATTGAAACCAATATGGTACTATAACCACTCTATTATGGTGTTGAGACCACTCAAATATGGTGTTACCACAATTCTAATTTTTTAACTTCTCCAAATATCAATATGGTATTTCAACCACTCAAATATGGTGCTACGACCATTCTAATATCTAACTTCTCCATGAATTGAAGAAGAATATATATGTTAAAGATCATTCTTATTATATCAAAAAGGAACTATGATCTTAAAATATTATTTATTCTAAAAAGACATAAATAATTTAGGGGACTATGCTCTTAAGACCGTTCTTGGTTCTGAAAGGACAATAAACAGAAAAAGGACTATGGTCTTAAGAACACTCTTAATTCTGAAGGGACAGAAAAGAGTAGAAAAAGGAGAGGGACTTGTCAACACAAGTCGAAGGAAGGAGAAGAGAGGAAAAACACAGGAAGACTGTGAATTTCGATACATAGAATGCACTGTATGAACTCTCTATTTATAGAGAAAATTCACAACTAATAAGTGAGAAACTTTGGGAATAAGTAATTCACATATTAGATCTAGTACAAAAATATCTCAATTGAGTACCAAAATATATTATATTGAGTACAAAAATATATTATATTATGTACCAAAATATATTTCAGATCAAGTACTAAAATATATTAGATTGCCTACCCAAATATTTCAAATTGTGTTCCAAAATATTTTAGATTGCGTTCCAAAATATTTTAGCAAAACTTGGGGACTAAGAAAACACTTTCTAATAATGATTAAATTAATTTTTTAATTTATCATTTTCAAATAATAAAATATATATCAATATTTTTTTTCTCCAGTGCTTACTTTGTTCACTAATTATGTACCCCCGATAATTAGAGGTACACACCCACTATATAAACACTACTAATGTGTGTGCTCCATCCTATGTGGGACTTCCACTTTTTCAATTCACACAACACTAGTTCTACCCAGCAAGAGAATTTGTGTTTAGTCTTTTAACTCAATTTCCACACATGTTCCAACAATTTTAATATTTATGAATCAACACCCGTTCCTTTTTCAATCAAGCAATGATACATGAACATACTTAAGTGGCATAAACCCTTGTACCTCCACTTAAAAATGCAACATGTGGCATTCTCTCTCTCTCTCTCTCTCATGTGTATTAGGTGTCATGTTTTTGTTGGTTGTGAAAAGAGTAGTACAATGTGTGTATGTTAAAAGAGTGTCTATGTATCTTTATTCTTTTCAATAAGAAAAAGTTAAACTTGACCATAGAATCAAGGGGATTCCACTTGTGTACCATTGAGGTACCAATGGTATATACCATTAGTCAATTAGAGTGTGCCACTTATCAATGTTATTTTATAAATGCTTTATTTGATATATTTTTTAAAGGGTGTGTCATGTGACACATTATAATTGGGCAATGATATATACCATTATGGTTAACAAATTTACTTGTTGAAAATGAATGATATGATACGGATATGTGATTTAAGTTTGAGAAATCCTAATTGTACTGATTACAATTCAATTTACAATCAAACCATTTGAATAGTGTCTAGTCTAGAATCAACTTTTTAAAAGGTGATTAAACCCATCACCATGTCTTAACCATTCAATTTTTTATCTTGATAATGAAACGACCCAATATGGTCTATAAAACAATCAAAGCATGAAGAGAATCAATATACTTATCATTCTTTTTTTTGGCAGAACAATATATTTATCATTAATCTACAATAATAGAAGAAGGAAACATAATATGCGACAAGTAATCACAATAAAGAAAGATAACACACCACTAAAAATTTAGGGGCCTCCTTATCTTGAAAACTACAACTTGCTTTGAAATGCATTAGTATCCACACGAATTGCTAACGATGTCTCCACTTAATACCACTCCATAATTCAACAAATTAACTTATACTAATTGATACATTAGTGGTTTTGTTTTTATTATGATTGTTTAGCCTGTTGTATGTTTAGTTATCAAAAATTGATTTTGAATAAAATAATTTTATGAAATTGTTTGGTTTAAAATTAGTTAAAATTAGGCAATTTAATTAACCATGATAGATTATTCCAGTCGATAAAAATTCAGCTCGGGTTCTACAAAAAAAACGAAGCTTCATATCCCTTGCCAATGTGACTTGTTTGTAGATAACATGTAAGTGTTTGTATCTTTGTTATTCGAGTTATGAAGTTTTCTCCAACTCCTGTGAATTTTGAAATCCAACTTACTTGAACTTTTGTTTAATAATTTTTTTAAGTGATTTATGTTTAACTATACTAATACAAAAATAAATTCAAGAATAAAATAAAGGGAAATGTTAACGAGCACCCATAAATTGGATGTTAGGATTGATTTCTTCTAAAAAGGTTTACAGTTTTTTTTAAGTTAAAAGAAAACTTCAAATACATAAACATGTGAAACATGTGAATTCCAACAAAAAATATCTTGGTGCGAAGATGTGTCCTTCAACCAAACGACAACTTGTGCGTTGGAGGGTGCGGGTACATTGAAGGCGGATCATCTTTTTATCGGATGCGACATCTTTGGTAGTATTTTGTATATAGTGTGGCAATGGCTCGACATTACTTCAGTCTCTTCAAGCATGATTTGTGATCATTATGCGCAGTTTACTCACATGGCGGGTATGCCGCGATTTACTCATTCTTTTTTTAAGGTAATTTGGCTTGCTTGTACTTGGGTAATATGGAAGGAAGGGAACAACTGTGTCTTAAAAAATACGGCATCCGATCCTTATACTCTCCTTAATAAAGTTAAGCTGAATTCCTTCTTATGGTTGAAAACGAATCAGGTTTCGATTGTTTTTTGTTATCTTGACTGTGGCGACACCCGCTTCTTTGCATTGGTGTTCTTATGTAATTTTTCTAGCTTTTGCTTTGGTGGTGCACTCTTGGTTAGACATCAATGACATTGCAACTGTTGGGTGATTCATCACTTTTAGCACACCTTATACGGGGTGAATCACTATTGTTTTGAGTAATATATTCCATTTTAACTTGTTAAAAAAATAATTAAAATTTAATCTTATATTTGTAAAATTACTTCAACTTTTTTCATGAGTTGATCAAATTAATAAATGATCTTATAATTTTGTTTTTGGTTTCAATACACATAGCAGAAAATAGCACTCACGAAACTATGAAGTTTTCTCTAACTTTAGTGAGTTTCGAAATTCAACTTACTTAAATTTTTGTTTAATAATTTTTTCTAAGTGATTTATGTTTAACTATACTACAAAAACAAATTTGAGAATAAATTTGATGTTTTTTTTTTACGGTAGTTAAAATCTTGACAAAAAAAAAAATTTGATGTTAGAATTGATTTCTCCCCGTTAAAAAGGTTTACAGTTAAAAATTTATTTTAAACAAAACATTTCTAGTTAAAAATACATAAACATGTGAAATAATAATTAAATTAATCTTATATTTGTAAAATTACTTTAACTTTTTTCATGAGTCGATCAAATTAATAAATGGTCTTATCATTCTGTTTTTGGTTTCAATACACATAGCAGAAAAAGGGTGATCCAATATTCTCAACTTGGCACTCTTCTGTTAATGCAGGAGGATAAAGGAAAAAGGAGATTCTTCAGTTATTGCTTGTTCCAACTGAAAAACTGTATATCAATATCATTACTCTTTACTTAAAATATTGACATGCATATGTAAACAAAGGATCCTGCCATCTAACAGTATAAAGAAAAAGACAGAGAGGGACCAGTGCCACATCATTATTCAGAAAAAGCATGGTTTGATTTATAGATTGCCTAAGCCCAAAAGGTACCTCAATTTTATTTTTTTTTAGAATAAAAAATGTGTCATTGTTTATTGAATTTTACCATATATTTATTGTATAGTAACTTAATAATAATAAATCAAAATAAAATATTAGTGTGTTTGGTTTGCAAAACAGTAAGTACTGGACAAAACAGTACAAGACAAAACATCACAACACACGGCAGAACAACACAAGATAAATTTTTTATGGCAATGAGTAATTTTTTATTTTATACGATTTTTGGAGGACAAAATGCTATTTTGGTATTTTAGACAACTTGTACGTGGTGCAAAAAGCTGTGTGTGGTTTGGTGAGGGACAAAAATATGAGTTTTTGTTCTGTCCCTTGCCTCCAGTTTGTCCTACACCTGAAGCAGTTTTACAAATCAAACACCGAACAATTAGAGTTGTTCTGTCTGAACAACTAGAGTTGTTCTGTCATGTCCTTCATTTTTTAGCAAATCAAACGCACCCAATTAAGAACAACTCGCAGAACTAGAGTATATACGCAATAAATTAAGGATCATGTTAACTTGTGCCTTAAAAGCACATATTAAGGTTTCTATAAACAACAAGTATTTAGTGAGAAATATTAAATTTCAATCTTCTGAGAAATAAATTGGCACAATCTACGATGCATAATTTCTATCTTTGAAACCTTAATATGCCTTAAGGGTACAAGTTAACATTTTCCATAAATTAAACAATATAAAACAATAAATTTTTCTTATTAACCTATTGGTTAACGAACTTCAATTAAACACAAATTGTTTGGAAGAATATGAGTTTAAACCTTAAGTGAAATTATCTTTTGCCGAACTTTAATCTCTCGATGAAACCGTCGATTAATAGAACCTCTTATATGAAAATCAGAGTATTATGACAAAATGAACAACTTTTCCATATTACAACAAGATAAATGCTAACAAATACTTTTAAAGCAACTTGTAATTTCAAGACAAGATTTCTTTTAATAAAATCCTAAACCAATGTCATTAAGACACTTGTCAACAGCACCTTAAAACAATCATGCATCAAGTGCAAGAGATTGTTATAGAAAAATATCTCAAAAATTTATTTATAAGCATACAAATTTTTTATAAATATAAAAAGCATATAAGAATCTCACATGCATGTCACCATCACCCACCTTTAAATTACCCTTATGTCTTATATTCATTTTGAAACTAGTTTGAGTATCCCTTCTGTCTCAAAAGAGTGTATGGAGAAAAAAAGTGTCACTATTTTGGATTTTGGTGGTCTTTAAATAAGAAGCACATGGGTGAGATGAAACTTTATAATAACAAGAATCACCCGTGACATTGATTTGAGGTACCAAATGAGCAAAACAACACCCCTATTTTCTTCTATTTCAGTGAATGAACCTAAAAAATCATTATGGCCAAAAGAAAGTAAAAGAATTAGTTGATTGTCTCGCTAGACAAGGGCACAAGGTTGTACTGAATACCTTGGTACTTGCATATTAATACTATCTTTGTGATATGCATTTGTCAATGCATGCAATAATGCTATTGTGCCTAGTTCAGTTTGGGCATTGGGGTCTAGTATATAATCTTATTGGTAACATTGTGTCATGATAATTTTTTTGGACAGGATTGCGACATGATAACTAAAATCATTATATCATATGCATGTTACTTAATATCATTTGAGATAAATATAGGGTTTTGAGTTCGTAGATCCATAATATTGAAGTTGGTTTCGAAGTTGTATGTAGTTTTTTTTTTGTCCCACGTCGCTCAGGTCGTCCACATCCAGGTCAGAGCAACCACACAAGTAAGAGAAACACCAACAAACACACAAGCGAGAGAAACATCACACTCTTTTCTAAAACCTTAAGACAATGAGTTACACAAGCGAGAGAAACACCAGCAAACACACAAGCGAGAGAAACATCACACTCTTTCCTAAAACCTTAAGACAATGAGTTACACAAGCGAGAAAAACACCAACAACCACACAAGCGAGAGAAACACCACATTTTTACCTAAAAGAGTAAGACAATGAGTTTATGGGCCAGAACAACCACACAAGCGAGAGAAACACCACCCTCTTACCTAAAACCTTAAGACAATGAATTTATCGGTCATCTCATTTATAAAGTGTTAAACCTTCACTTTTCTATCTGATTCACACTTGCACACAACACATGAAACTTATGATGTCATTAATGTATAGCCTCATAATAATAGAAGAATTGTTAAAAAAAGAGAAGAGAAAAAGGTAAAAGGAATAAATTGAGAAATGATTCTAGGAGGAGGCAAGCAACGACTACTACCAAACAGAAGCAGAGAACACAGAACAGGGTGTGTCTGAGTAGGACCTTGTTGGTGATAGTGACTTAACTTAAACCAATAGCAAGGGAAGGTGGAGTCTTATTAGTGGGCCTCCTCCTCTTTGAATTTTAGGTCCCTATTGCACCAAATCATTCTGCATCACAACCGTTAACGTTATTGGCTAACTGTGGCGGTTTTAAAACGTGTTTGGAGAGGAATGGAAACTCACATATAACCGAAGAAGTCGAGATTCGAATCGAGTTATGATCTCTAACTTAGCATTTTGTAATTTTTATTACTTAAACTAGAATTTATGGACAGATAAACCACCTAAATTAAACAATATTGTGTTAAAATACAAATCTATTTTTAATTTTTTTGAAAAAGCTAAATTAACACACCCAAATTAACAGTGAAGAGAATCAAACATAAAACGTTAAGGAGAAACACACTCTCAGATTTCAAGCGAATATCACCATACCAACCTAAATGGATTAGATCTTTAAAATCGTGGGTGCACTTCATAATAATTTGAACACATCAAAATAAATAAATTGATCAAATGTTCTTCTACAGGTGCCATTTGAGCTGTATTAACTGAGAGATTGTCTTAATTAAACAACTCATAAAAAAATTATCTTAAATATATGTAAGTCAAATCCTCTCAAAGCAATAGTTTACACCACTCTCTATATTTTTTTTTTTCATTTCTTAAACATTACTCTTGGTAGAGTTATTTTTGTAGGGAATACTCTAGTTACACTAGTTAATATTTTTCTTATTTTAATAGTGCCTGTTGAAATCAGTGTTCATGCAAGTATAGACAAAATCAACTATATTTGTGTGTTGAATTTGTCAATTTGATCATGCATGTATATGTACAGAGGTGGCTATTGGTGTGGTTATGACTTATGACCCAGACGTGAGAGTAGTGCTTATATATTTGAGATAATGGTAAGTCGTAACTGCCCATCATGTATATGGGATTGGGGGTGGTGCCATGCCATGTACTGTGTATCTCAAACAAAAATGGGTCATACTCATACCACGTTAGAATATTGTTTTCAATTTTTTATTTACTTATTAATTTATTTATCAATATCTAATAGTGAAAACAATTTTATGCATGTGCAAGATTTGTTATACTATAGACTTGAACTACATACTATACAAACTATCTAATTTTGGTCTCTAAAGTTTTTATCTCTTTTTATAGTTTTTCTTTTAAATTTTCAATTATTTGTTTATCAAAAATATTTTTAATTATTTCTTCAAAAAAATTTATTTTTTTAATTATTAGACATTTTTACTGATAAATATTATGGTATGAAGGTTAATTAATTTTTTTTAATAGGAAAATTAAAAGAACAATATAAATAAATTTATAAATTCATGAGATAGATGTAGTAACGAACTACTATACTTAAAAAAGTATAGTAAAATACAACAATACTGCTGTTAATTAGTGGACTATGATAGAAGAAAATCATTTTTGTCCCGTGAGCATAGCTCAGTTGGTAGGATAATGCATTATTAAGGTGAATTCTAGCCACTAGGCTACCTGACCAAAAAAACAAAAAGAAAATCATTTTTTTTTTGCATATAAATAACCTACTATATTTATCATTTTTTTTGGTCAGACTATATTTATTATTTTAATATATAATTTTAACAAATACTACTTGCGTTCCTCAAAAAACAAATACTACTAGCGTACTATTTCGAAACTTTGATCACTTTCATTAAAAACACTTGTCATGTTTTTTTTTTTGGTTAAGCATTTGTCATGCTATTTGTCCAGGAAAAGAAAAACACTTGTCTCGTTTTAAACTCAAAATCATTTTCATAAAAAAAACCTCAAGATAATGATCTCCATTTACATATGAGTCACAATAAATGGCATTTTTGAAAACTTAATTAACACTACACATCATTGATAAATCAAAGGTATTGCATAATTTTCTTAGTTAATGTGAATTGGACAAAATTGACCTCTGTTTAACAAATTGGTTGGATTATTAAAGTGGTTAAATATAGTTGATGTGGAATGGACGGAAACGGGGTTCATATCATCAGTGGAATAGTCATACTTTATTGGGCATGCTAACAAGTATCTTAAATATATTATTTAAAGAATCTTAAAAAGGAACTTTGTTTTTATAAATACAAATTAAATATATGTAAAAGTAATACATGCACAATTTTTTAGGTAGAATTTACAATTTTTAACTGTTTAAACAATACACTAATGATACTTGATAACATTTTCCATATTTTATTTACTTCATGATTGAACTTATAGTTACTTTTCCGTACAAAATAAAGGGTTAAAAAACGATTTGTATGTAGAAATACTTCCACTTATAAATTAATTTTTTGGCCATATCTCATTCAATACTAGACTCTTCATATTTCACAAGTATTACAATGCTCTACTATTTTATTGAAAAGTAATTTTCCATTTCTTTTGTAATGGTTTTGAAACTCGAACTATATGATGTAAGTTCAAATAAAATAATAAAAAAAGTTCACATACATAATATTCACCAACACAACGCAATCTCAATCTAGTTAGGTCAAATAAAACAGCTGAAAACCAAAGAAAGAAAGCGAAGTTTTTGGAATGACATTCACAAGACATTCTGAAATGCACACAAGTCATCTCTATATAAAAAAAATGACATTATGAAAATGATAATCAAATATTGGACTTTTACTTGTCTTAAAAAAAGCCATTTGTCATGCGTGGGTAGTTAGTGTTTGTGACTTTTTCAATCAAATAAATTTATTTAGACCGTTGCTTGGTTTAAAAAGATCGTGGCATTCGTACTTGTTTTGTCATAAAATATTGTTTTTCTAATTGAACTTTTATCAAGGTTATTATGTTTAAATAAATGGGGTTTCTAACGGTTTTTTCTAATTGAACTTTTAGGCTCAAGAAGAGTATATTGCAATATGAATGGGTAAACTTTAATCAATACATTTGATCGCCCTTAAATCAATACACATGATTTGACCAAAAATAAATAAATCAATACACATTATCATGGGAGGCTAATTTTGTTGTAATTTTCATAAATAAAAAAGGTAGTCAGATATGCAAAAGAGTATACAATTATTAATTAACTCCTAAAGTATGATGATTGATTTCCTGTCTGCCAACACTTCCAGTTCCTACCATTGTGACTCTTCATCAACCACCAAACCCCATCAATCCTCACAAAATCTACACAAAGAGACAATACTCTACATTTAAATTAAACTTTAGATAACGTAGAGCCATGAAAAGCCAAATTAAAAGAATAAAACTCAAGAGTCTGTTCTACCTTAACTAGGTATCATGAACTTAAATCAAGTAATTGTGATTGAAAGAATAAAACTCAAGAGTCTCTTCTACCTTAACTAGATGGTCACCTAACTAGATATAATGAACTTAACCTAAGTAGTTGTGGTCAAATGATTAACGAATTTTATTAAAGGACGAATCGTCTCAGAGAACTCAAATACGATTTTTGAATGAAATAATTACTAGTTAAACTTTATTTACTTTTTTGATCAAACTTTGAATTATTAAAACTTTTCTCTCACAGAAATGAGAGAGTTAACACAAAAAAATGTCATGAATTTATACATTTCTCATAATGCTGCTTTGTTAAATGCATTGTGAGGAATTTTTTTTTTCCTTCTTGTAAATAGACAAAATGCCAAAACTATAATAAACCCATACACATAAGTAGAGGTGTCGGGTTCAAACATCGATCATGAGATTCGACCTAACAAAAAGTAAGTTATTTAATTTATATATTGATTAGTCACACATTAATATAAGACTAACAGATAACAAGCTGCGACGCTGGTGCTTTTTAGGTGTCAAAACCAATCTTCATAAATAAACATTCATGAACCTAGAAGTCATGACATTGTTGTGCATGCCTCTTTGAACTCTAGGTAGAAGGTTAATAATCTTGGATGCTAGAAACGAAAAGTGTCCAAAATAAATGATATAAAAACATGTCGATTGTTAGAACACATTTTTTCATGTTTGATATCTTACGATAAAAACCCCTGCCCCTAAACTCACGAGTGGTGAACCCCGGATCAAGTCTACACTTTCATGTGTTTCTTCTATCTAAATATATTTAATTTATTAAAAAAATTGATAAAAGAATAAAAAAATAAAAGAGAGTGGACGAAGAAAAACAGAGAGAATAGAAAGAGAAGAGAAGAGACAAGAAGAAAGCATTCAATTTCAAACCGAACAAAAATTACGGAGAACTATATTTCATTTCATTCTCACCGGAACCCTAACAAATCTCCGGCGAACATCGCCGTCGTCCATGGCGTTCTTCTCCACCGTCTCCACACAATCCCATCGCCAACACTGAACTTCCCTTCCTCCTCTTCCGTTCACCGGAAATGGCAAATGCGCCACCGTCCGGGAACCTTACTCCGGTCACGTTAATCTGTTGAAGCGATCGTAACTAACCGTCCGTCAATCCCGGAGAGATTGTTAGGGCGGTTATGGCGAAGGGAGGACAATGCTTGTTGGAGAAGCTTTGGAGGTGTATTCGGACGGTTTTCTTTGTTGTTGCATTGGTGGTTTCGCTGATTGTTACGTCGCTTCCGGTGGTTGTTGCGGTGGTTGATGTTCTTGTTCCGTGTGTTTTGATCTCCAATTTTACTTGTGTTAATTGCTATAGTTTCAAACAGCTTCTTCGTCGTTACTCTTTCAAGAGTTCTTTGATGGATGTTCCTCTTGTTTCAGTCTTAAGATCATTCATCATCATTTGTACACTCTCTCTCTCTCTCTCTAACTTTTTTCGTTTGATTTTTGAAGAAATTGTAAAATTTGTGTTTTCTAAGTTTTAATCTTACTCTATGATAACAATTTGTTTGTTTTTATTCTTTTTAATGTTTTGTTGTTTTGTTAATTTCCAATTTAAGTATATGCATGTAGTTTTTAAAGTTTACAATTAGATTTTGCTTCAAAATCTCTAAGTGCATTTTGGATTCTGGACTAATTGGTGTTGAGTGATTTGGACTAATTGGTGTTGAGTTTGGCGGTATCATGGTTTAATTTTGGCATAAGGTTCAAGTTTGGAGATTCAACAAAATCACGGGCTAGCGTGATTTCGCCGAACACACTGGCAATCCAATCATGTGTTTAAATAACTACTCACATGTTCAGTTGCTTAAGCTCTTAAAGTTTGAGATTTTTGTTCTTAGTTCTTGATTTTTTTTTAATATTGTTTACTTTTTGCTTCAACATCTCTAATTGCATGTTTGAATTGTGATTTTGGCAAAAACTATACGTTGGTGCTTCAACAAAATCACGGTGTTACTCTGATTTTGCCAAACTCACCATCAATCCAAACATGCTTTAATTTTAAATAACTGCTCACATGTTCAGCTGCTTTGCTTAAGTTGTTTAAGTTTTAGATTCTAGTTTAATTTTTATTAATAATTGAGGAAAAAATTATACTTACAATTTTAAGATTAAGTTGAAGTATTATTGTCTGGTTAACATTTAGAATGAATTTCATGGGTAGAATATGTAGAAAGAAATAATAATTGGTTTTTCTGTGGTTATTATAAATTTTGATGTTGGGTTATTTCTCTGTTAATTGCAGGTGTTTATTCAATTTGTGATGGCCCTGCTCTTTCACACGGTCCTTATCTTGGAACTGTGACTCTGTGTTCTTTTTCCTCAATTATTCTCCTTTCAGTCAAAGCTTGTCTTTTCACAGTAAATTCCCAGATTGAGGCTGAAGCTTCATTGGTTTCTCTAAAGAGGCAGAGACTCCATTTGAAGAAGTCTTGGGGAATGCCTGTGCTGTTTCTTTCGTCGGTTGTGTTTGCTCTTGGTCATACCGTTGTTGCTTATAGAACCAGCTGCAGAGCACGTAGAAAGCTCTTGTTTCATCGCATTGACCCTGAATCTGTAAGTTTGGAATGGTTATCTAGTCTCTCTGTAATTTCTCAGGCTGGTTTATATTCTGCTTCTTTGGTTTAAATTGTTTTTGATATAAGCAGTTGTAATACTACAAGTACAAGCTAGCTTAAAAGAAAATTTCTAAAATTGTGGTGGTTCATGTGAGTTAAAAACGGCATAAGTTTATTTATGCTTTACTTAAACAGGTCCTATCGTGCAAAAGTGCTTTCAGTGTCTATCCAAAGGTCCCACGTTCTCCTACTCCTTGTGGGGGAAGAACCCCAAAAAGTGACAGTGAAATGAGGCGGAGACCTTTTGGTACAGCTCGTGATGAAGAATTGCAGGCCAGATTACTTGCAGACTCAGACAGCTGTTTCATTACATGCCAAGGACTTACTCTTCATTACAAGCTCAGCTTACCTGGATCACCTCCGCACACTTTGTCCTCAACAGCCTGTGTTGAATCAAGTTCTAGGTGCAGCACTTCATCAATGGCTGGAGGGTTGGAGAAATTTGATAGACATCAGCTAGATATGTCTCCGAAGATAGAGCGTCATTTATATAGGAGCTATAGCAATCAACTCAACGGGTCATCTCTATACACCCCTCTATTAGATAGTACCACATCATCTGTTTTTTCTGAAGATATCCCTATTTTTCATCTAGATGGTATTTGTGAAGAAGATGAAACTAGTAAATTGGATTCTTTAACTCTGGAGCAAAATATTGGTCAATTAGGTGTTGTTTTAATACATGGGTTTGGTGGAGGAGTTTTCTCTTGGAGGCATGTGACGGGGTCTCTAGCTAGGGAGCTTAATTGCACAGTTGCTGCATTCGATCGGCCTGGTTGGGGATTAAGTTCAAGACCACGTCCGGAGGACTGGGAAGAAAAGGAATTGCCTAATCCTTATAAGCTTGAAAGTCAGGTAATTATAATTTACCATTGGTTCAAGATGTATTAGAAGACGTTTTGTTATTTTCTTCTTAGTTTTGAACTCTTGGTTAAATATTAAATAAATATTGAATACAAAAGTCAAGCACAGTTATCTATTTGTGTTATGATTAAAATGTTGTCCTTTTCACTAGAGGGTCAACTACTGGCTTTCAAATTTCAATCTGGTAGCCCATTTCTGGTTCTCCTTTTCTTTTTGGTGTTCTTATTCAATGTCATATATTTTAAGAAAAATGCTAGCGACACACTATTTGAGACACTTCTTTGATTGTAAGTGGATTTTGCATGGATCCTGCCGTCTTATTCAGTGGGATCCGCAATCCACATGATCGACATCTAATGATAGAGTCGGATGGGAAGAGTGTATTGCTATTATTCTTCTAACTTTTTTTCAACCTAAAGTTTATCTGAAATCAGTTATCTGATAGATTTTTCTTTTCTTTTCTTCAGATTGATTTGCTTTTATCATTCTGTTCTGAGATTGGATTTTCGTCAGTGGTGTTAATTGGTCATGATGATGGAGGATTGCTTGCTCTTATGGCTGCACAAAGAATTAAAACATCAATGAATTGTTGTAATGTGAGTATTTATTCCTTCTTGTTATTTGGTAAATAGGCAACTTGTGTATTTGATAAACCTAATTATGCAGCGGAGATTTTTTTTCTTATCTAAATGTAAACAACAATGCATGCTTGCAAATTCAGTCACAGCATACTGTGGTTTTGCAGTTTTGTTTCTGTTTTATTCCTATGAGTCTGGTTTTGTAGCTCTACTGTTTTTATTTTACTTTTTCCAGGGTGTGAATGAGTGTGATCACATACAAAACTGAATCCCCATAAATACATGTTTTAGTTGATCATTGATGATATGCGACAATTGATGTGCATGCGTCATATTTGATTTAGTGTTTACTAAAACTTTTTCTGTGTCAATTTAGGTTACTATAAAAGGGGTTGTATTGCTAAATGTTAGCTTGTCAAGGGAAGTGGTTCCTTCCTTTGCAAGAATCCTCCTGCATACCTCACTTGGAAAGAAGCATATGGTTCGACCTCTACTAAGGATGGAAATCACTCAAGTGGTGAATCGGCGTGCTTGGTATGATGCTACCAAATTGACTACAGAAGTTTTGAATCTCTATAAGGTATGCTTGTTTCTTAACTTAAACCATGTGTACATGATTTAATTAGGAACTGCTTTGTCCTTTGCATGTTTCAAGATGTGAACAGAGATAAGAAACTGAATGTAATTTCAATGACAGTGAACTCAGCAAAAAATGTTAATTGGTTGTCACGGTAAATGATAGCCTAACGCCTTATCCTTGCCTAATCTAGAGATAGAGGCCTAATAATGAGGTATCAGAAATTTGTAGCGCCTAACAACACATGATTTTGTTTCTGCTTTTCTTAGATAGTTAGGCATGGTGCATAAGTACAATTTTTTATTAGTTTTTCTGCATATGTCTAATACCTACTTTTTTACTGAGGGAGTATGATTTGAGTTTTTAAATCAATATTTTCTGTTCAAACCTTGCAATTTAGGATGCTACATTTTTACATCTTTTTTGGAATCACAAATTTATTGACTTGTGTTGTATGTGATTGTTCTTTTTTGTGTTAAGGCTCCACTATCTGTTGAAGGATGGGATGAAGCTGTTCATGAGATTGGTAAATTGTCATCTGAAACCATCCTTGCAGCAAAAAATGCAGAATCATTGCTGCAAGCTGTAGAAGACATTCCAGTGTTGGTTATTGCAGGTGCTGAAGATTCTCTTGTTTCCTTAAAATCTTGTCAAGCTATGGCCTCAAAACTTGAAAATTCTGTAAGTCTCCTTTTCACCATATTTCAATACATTCTTCACAGAACTTGATACTGCATGATAATGTATGATTAAAATGAGGGTGTTTCTAGTCTTGCACCATGTCTATACACGGACCTGGATCCTCTGCAGCTCCTCATCCCACTCTCACGTTACCTCTCTTCCTCTTGCTCTCATCTTTTTCTGCTCTAGAGGATCCTTTCTCATATAAATAAGACTTCCCCAAATACACTTCTACAGTTGGGGGGGGGGGGGGGCCGAAGGAAAAA
>Ga0315913_1004371_pt1 | contig 17110 bp, 6 predicted proteins | sample MpolsnodulesMG_FD_207736 | JGI IMG/M metagenome (GOLD analysis project Ga0315913, IMG submission 207736) | Medicago polymorpha root nodule microbial communities from Los Angeles, California, United States - small nodules | ecosystem: Host-associated > Plants > Roots > Nodule | place: USA... | reverse complement strand
ATATATATATATATATATATATATATATATATATATATATATATATATATATATAGTTTTGCTAGAAGACCCCTTTTATGAAGGTGTCTTTTAACAAGTTATCCTATTGTCATTTGTTAAAAGACACCAACTAATTTTTATGAAGGTGTCTTTTAGCAAAATTATAACTAAAAAGTGGATATCACGCCTTGAGCTGTGGCTTGCTAGGTGTCTTCTAGCAAAACCCATATATATATATAATGTTCAATTTTATGTTTCTTTATATATTTGGGTTAATTAAGTTTTTAGTCCCTACAAATATACTGAATTTCGCTTTTAATCCTCATAAAAAAAATTGACAGGTTTTGGTCCCTATAAAAAATTTCAGCGCGTAGTTTTAATCCCTGTTAAATTAAAATTTGTTTAATTATGCTTAAAAGTGTGATTTGTTTTTATAGGGATTAAAAACAAAACTGCAGATATTTATAGGGACCAAAAACTTAATTAACCCTATGTATTTTTATTTTGTCCATTTTTAACATGATGTTCTAAAAAAGACTCTAAAAAACTTGTCATAAAACAAAACACAACTGTCAAATGGTTTGGTGCAGCCGGCCAACATGCATAAATATGTTCAATATGACCGACCAGGTTGCAACATGGACTAACAAAATTGAGTTTGTCTTAAATATTAATGGGTCAATCTCACTCATATTTCAATCTCATCACTTTCAGAAAATGATTTGAGATGTATCATAAAGTTACTCTATTTTTTCACATACATAAAAAAATATATATGACACGAGTCACAAAATATCTACCATATAAATTTCCATCAAATTAACACTCATGCAAAATATCTACTGCATAAAAATCCATTACATAATATTTACCACATAAACATTCATGCAAATGTATAGAGTATTAGTCATAAATCACAACTTACGAAATATCGTCTTAACGATAATAAAATGCAATCTTGCATAACAAAATAATTATCAACCTAACAGTTCAGAATAGATAACTTCTTGGCATAAGTCTACTTAATTTTTGGTTATGCATACTATTTGGCTTTTTTTAAGGATTAAACATGTTTTTGACCCATATAAAGTTAACTTTTTATTATTTAAACAATGCAAGTCAACTTTTGATTAAAAGTGATACTTATTTTTCTATGTTTTATATACCATTCATTTTACTTTATAACCTTTATCGTGGTCTCTATCGTCTAATATTTTAATGGTGGTTACTTAAGAATGAATGATACAATTTCTTTTGATGCTTAAAGTCCTCTGGTTTTGGAGAAATCTTTTATTTTTGATACATTATGCATGTTTCTATCGTTACCTTATACATTGTGCATGCATTTGTTTATAATTTGAGTTGTCCCAGTCAAATTGGAGACCCTATTCAAATATTAAAATGACATTATGATATATAAATCCAATTGTTAAAAAAGAGTCAGATTCTATATAAATTTTAAATAATATCAAGAACATAAAAATTAGTCATCATTATTAACTAACATAAAAGAAATATTGCTTCAAACTAATAACATTATCAACCTTCAAACTATTTTAAAAGAGCCATTCTTTTAAACATTTTCCTTAAGCATATTCACCGAACCAAGTCTTTAAAATAGTTTAACTTACATTAATAATTGAAAGTGACATTACAAAATTATGGAAAATAATTGATTAGTATCGTAGTTATTATGGACCAATATTTACACGATTAAACCCAATATTTTATTTTGTATGTTGGTAAATTTGATTTGAAATCAAAAGAAATTCTAAGTTTGTTCGATCTTGTCGTTACCATGTGTGGTAATTACGTGTTTTATGTTTTCAGGACATTCTAAGTTGAATATAATACAACATTAACATATGCAAATGTTATGATTTATGTTTCAAAGCATATGAGATATAGACAATTATGAATAACGTTTTGAAAAATATGTTTTGTCTTAAATCAAAAGTTTTTAAGTCACAAAAAGGAGGACTCGCTGTATGAAAGAAAATGTGGTAGTTCACTTTCAAATGGGAAACACAATAATGTATTTTTAGAGTTTTCAAATGTGTCTTTAAAAAGTGTTTTATTATTATTATTATTATTTAATTGTCTTATACTTAAGACATTGTTTTTATTTTCATAACCTCATTATTAAGATCACGTTCATCGAATCTTGCTGCACATACACAAAATTGATCTTATTTGTAATTATTCTCACATACGGTGTGTTGTTATACATAATTACATATAGTGTGTTTATTCTTATCTAATAAAAAATTTCTTTTGCTTCTTAAAAAACTGTGTCAAATATAGTTATTATTATTTTATTTTACATGCGAGCAAACACCAATTCGATGAAAAATAAATTCAATCGATTCATTGTATTTTGGACATGAATATCATAATCAAATTGAATCATGATTCATTCTCTGGATTCATTGAATGAATTATAATTCATTATGATACATATTGATTTAATCTAAATTATAACGATTTCAATCTTGATTTGATAATTATTTCACTGAATGATGTTGTATATTTACTCGTTAACATATATAACATAATAATAATATATTCATAAGTTTACATTTAAATTCGATTAGATGTTCTTTACAAAAGAAGAAACAATTAGACAGTCATCTTATAATACATTTAACATTTATTATCATTTACATACCACACCATCATTTATTTCAAAAATTCATTTTTTTATTATTAAATATAAATACTTTAAAAACTATTATTTGAAGAAGAAAAAAACACAAAATAAAGGAAGGAAAAGTATATTTATTAATATTTTTTGTCTATAGAAATAAATAATTTATATAACTTATTATTATATGTATAATAACATACTTTATCTTACACATGATTGTACGTATAATAACAAAACCATAATCATCTAACATAATTTTTAACTCAATGTCTCACCTTCATTTTACCCAAATATTTCATCTTTATTTAATTAACTATTTAATTACTTAACTCATATTTCTCATTGTTACACTCTGACGAGAAAGAATAAATCCTCCAACAAAAAGCCGAAGAAATATGACCTAAGGGCAAATAAGAAGATCGTCGGTTTGCTCTCTCTTCAAATTGTAATCCAATTCCAAATCCGAAATTATCAAGGAGACAATTGATGATATCTTTAAAACCCAACAAGACATCAAAAAGGTATTCATATTCATTAGTTGTTTATTGATTTTCAGTGTAACAAACGACAATAGATATATGTTGTTAAAACAAAACTAGATATAAGTTGGTTATTTATTATATTTGTTAATGATAAAAAGAATCGTTAGCCAATTTAATTAACTGGAATGCTTTCGCTAAAAAATACTTGAGGACTTAGACATTTTCAAACAAATTATTATGTGTATGTTTCAATCTTATAAATCATCTGTAATTGTACTTGCTTCCATTGATTGAATATGATATGTTGAGACTTGTTATTTTTAATGTTATGTTTGTACGATATTGAAGAGGAAATGATTTTCCTTTTGGACTTAGAACAAAAGTATATAGAGAAAAGGAAACATATTAGTGATGACTATAGTGAAATCATAAAAAAGATTCCTTGGTAAACTGTTGTGAGTTTTTTTAACTTTTTTCACAAATTTGATTGGTGGATCGTTTTTAGGATATGTTTTTATCATCATCGCATAATTGTTAATTTTTAGTTAAGAATTTGATAGTGTGGTGATTTAATCCATCAATTGGATTCAATGGTATCAGTTGTTTTACGAAAGAAAAATCGTTCTGCAGATGACAGATGGTAAAGGAAAGACGGTTGCTTAGATTGATTCGTCTTCGAAAACTAGACCTTTTGAAGAAGAAGAAGGACTTTTGAAAGAGTGATGAAAACTTTTGAAGGGGGAAGGGGGTTTGAAGTTGAGATGCGGCGAAACCAACAAAAATATGATAAGTTATCGTATTCAAGTGTTTTTTTTGGAATGATTCAAGTGTTTATTTTATTCCTGGTTATTATTTAGAAATAAAAATTCAAATTATGACAATTTTCTTATGTTATTTATCTGTCTCATTAAAGCTCCTTACAAATCCTTGCTTTATTGAACTCTAAGACCCATATTAAATAAAACAAACTTAAGCTTCTTGTTTGTGTACGGTTGTGTGATTGTTTTATCATTTTTATGTAATTTAATTGTGATAATTATTATTATTTTAGACTCTCCAAGAGAGAAGATTGCACATGTGCAAGGATAGGTCAGAGTTTTGTTGACAAACCAACTATTCATTGCCATAATCGCAAAGAACAAATTACGTGCTTATATGGATTCTGGTTTAAGGGTGATCCAAACCTTGGTAACCAGTTGAATAAAACAGATTCTGATATTTTAAAGAATCGCCTCACTTCTATTGAAGTTGTATATGAGTCAAATTCAAAACTAGGATTTTCGATCATATTTGATTTCACTAAAAATGACTTTTTTTACGATGATCACATTTCAAAACGTTTTAACTTTCGCGACGGAGATTTAATATCAACATAATCAACACATATAAACTTAAAAAAAGAAATTTCCGACATTGTTTCTAAAGAGAGCGATGAGGAGGACGACGATTCATTTGAAGTAAAACTTAACTCCTGCAAAATAATTTCAATTGGTTCAACTCCACATCTGATAAAAAAAGTTAAGAAATGGAGACCAGATTGGAGATACATTGAAGAAGTTGTAGATTGATTCTCTTAAGCACCTACAAGGTGATGATGATGACACAGAGGATGAAGTTGAGGATTGATATATCAGAATGTTGTTGTTGCTGCTCTTATTTTGTCGATTAAATTTATTGTTATGATTAGTGTAAGTTTAAACTAGAATTGGTATAATTAGTGTAAGTTTAAAATAGAATTGTTATGATTAGTGTAAGTTTAAACTAGAATTGGTATAATTAGTGTAAGTTTAAAGCTAACGCATTGACTCAGAACGATTTACCTCCGAACACTGAAAAAGGAAGGAAGGGTTTTTGAAAGTGTGATGAAAGTTTCTGAAGAGGGAAAGAGTTTTGAAATAATGATGCTGCAAAACCAACAGGAATATAATAAGGTATCATATCAAGTTTTTTTTTTGGAAAGAATTCAAATGTTTATTTTATTGCTAGTTAAATTTTTAAATTACGAGTTTTCTTATTTTATTTATTTTTTCCTAAATAAGCAAGAATTGTGCTAAGCGCAAGGAACAAATTTTGTGCTTACTGGATTCTGGTCTAAGGCGTTTAAGGCTATTCTATTCTTAATAGAGAGTTAAATACCACAGATTCCATTATTTTTTAGAACCATCTCACTTTTATTGAAGTTGAATACAATGCAGATTCAAAATCAGGTTTTTCCATTGTTATAATTAATGTAAGTTTAAACTTGAATTGTTATGATTATTAGTTGTTTGATTACGGTGTCTTTAAATTAAATGTTCTTTGGTTGGTGTCTGATTGTTTGAATTTCGATTATTTGTTACTTGAATAAATGAGTGATTATTGGGGTGAAGGTTATTTGAGTTTTGATGCCCATTTTGCCTTATTTCGATTACAAGTGAATTAGTGTTTAGTTTTTGAGTTTTGAGGTATTAATAGACTGGTATCATTTAACACTTATATCTTAGGCAGTTGATTTAGTTGTTGATTATGCTGGTGGACATTGAACACAAATGATTCTGAATTAGTGAATTACTTAAGGCATAACCTTAATGTTTTGTTTGTTAGAAAAGTAATACAAACAACATTTCAACAATATATATGTATATATAAACAAGTTGGTAATTTTAGTTTTATTTATTTGATGGTTTTAATGACGTTCACTCATATTTCTTTCATAGTCTAAAGGATGATTAAAATTTGAAACACATTTGTTTAAATAAAAAATTATCATGTTGATTAACATATTCGTTTCTATATTCATTTGTTTGATGTATAACCTAAATGTTTTGTATGTTTGAAAAATAATATATATAACGTTTCAAATAATATATATAATATTATCAAGTTGGTGATCTCAGATTTTTTTATTTGATACTTTGAATGACGTTCACTCGTATTTCGTTAATAATCCTTCCAAACTAAATAAAATAAATAAGATAATTAAAATTTTGAACACATTTTTTGTAAATAAAAAAAATACAATGTTTACTTTTTCTTTTTAACACACTATCATTTAATTTTTTACCTTTAATTATTTTCAATAGTTAGTGATTCTCACTTCAATGCCATTGATATAGTTTAAGTTATACTAATTTTTACTACCAAGATTTAGTTTAATGATTCTTACTATAAAGTGAAATTATATTGTGCAAAACAATTTTAAAGTATTTTAACATTGCAACATTATATTACATAAATGAAAACTTGGTAATGGCAAACTTGGTAATGGCAGACTTAAATTCTTTCTAATCTCGTACTCTAATTCATTATAATCTTAATTTTGTTGGATAATGTCATACTTCAGTTTCATTTTTCATATTATATAACTATCAATCTTGTTTAGTGCACAACCTTTAACGATTCATTTGTTTGTTACTACAAACCTTTTTACTGTTCAGATGTCATGACATACTATTTCAATATAATTCAAGTATGGAGCATTTCAAAGTTCACAATAACTGAAACGCATCTATAACAATTGAAATTATTCTCCAACCAACTATGTTGGTTGGTATTTCCAATTCAAGTGTGCCAATTAGGGTAGAAGTTTTCCCTTCATTAATAACTCATGTCATTGTGTCATTTTTAGTTTAACAAAATCCACCATACCTCTCTCTTTTATTTCAAATAAACTTATGTGTTATGACATTTTCGAACTGAAATGTGAAACGTAATTACCCTCTGGAGAATCGCAAATTGTTTCACGCAAACTAATTCATACGTATTGGTTTGCGGAAATTCGCAAACACAAGTGTATCAAAGTACCTACAGAAAAATATAGAAAAATAAATCTACAAATATGGAAGAAATAGTTTATGAAAATGAAACGAATAAATAGATCTTGAGATCCAGATCAGTGCATGCAATAAAATATTTTAATGGAGTATTTTTTATCTTGTTTGATGGTATATCTAACTGTAACATTATTTGAAATTTAATAAGATGTTATATTTAAAGATATTGTGTTAAACTATAACTCAAAATATTTTTCGTAGCAGTATAACTCGAAGTATTTGATGGTGTGTGTGTAGTAAATTAATTTTTAAAAATATCTTTGATCCCGTACCTATAACTCAAAGCAGATAATAGTCATGAACTTTTTCAAAGTGGTGCTTTCGACTAATGCTCACTCACTCTTCTTGCACGACCTACAAAAAAGAACAAACAAATATGATAATTAAAATATGAAACACATTTCCTTTTAAACAAAAAAACAACATCCGTTGTAAAAAAAAAACAACATTCTTACTTTTTCTTTCAAATACAATTTTATTATACAAAGTTTTCATTTCAATTTCATTTCAAAGTAAACATTCAACATTATTGATGCAATGAGACATGATAACTTGATCTTTTCATAAAATCTCTTTGTATTGAGTTTCTTTTGAGTCTTGTTATTCTTCCTTTTAATGTCTTCCAACATCTCAAAGGCATTATTTAGAGTTTCAACAATCTTAATGTTTCCCCAATTGTTGTTGTCTTGTTTGGATTCACCAATCCATCGACAAAATTGCATGTGCCGTGAAAAATTCTTTAGGAAAATTACATATGCAACATGTATCCAACTTGAAACAACACATACCATCAATATCAATCAGAAAAATACTTACATGAAAACGCAACTAAAAGTTAATTTTTAGTAACAACCATTTAAAACACTACAACACATTAATATATATATTTTTAAAAATATTAAATTAAAAAGTGGAAAGCGTTTCAATTTCTCAATTTTCCGTCAACAGTTTTTTCTGCAGATGGTGGTCTATTAACAGACCCAATCTATCTTTCACAGAACCGTAGCACTCATTTGCTTCCACGACAAATCAATCTTGTCTTTAAGTATGAAAAATTAAAACCGATGTATTGTAATCATAACAATGTTAAAGTTAATTATAACAGTAGAATAATGCATGTGGAATGTGAAGTGTGTCATATAGAAAGTATTGTGTGCTAAAAAAAATCTCATTTACTATAAAAAAATCATATTCAGACACAATATTTACTACTTAGGTGCACATATAGATGAGAATGGTTTAGTATGAAGTGAAATATTATTTTTCAATTTGATTTAAGGATAGCTTCAATAAGAAATGGGAAAAAGATGATGATCTGGTGTCAATAGTAGGAAGAAAAAAATAGTGGTTGATTGAAGAGAGAGAAAAGAAACGGTTTGTACTTTTTAATTTAATATATTTTTTAATTTTTAATGCGTTGTAGCGTTTTAATTGGTTGTTCCTAAAAATTAGCTCTTAGGTTTGTTTTCATGTAAGTATTTCTCTATCAAACATCTCTAAAAAAAATCTTCCTTTGTTGGGATGTTTGTTACATAAATGCATAATAGTTCGAGCTCTACAGTGGAATTCCGGAACGAGGCTTTGGAGGCGAAGAAGACGAAGCACGTGAACTTGTTCCTCGTGAATGTGCATCGCGATTTATGGAGTTTGAACTCATCGAGTTGTATGTGTAGCAGACTGGATTTGCGATGGAGGAGGATTAAAGAGGAACAATGAATTGCAAAACAAAATCAATCTAAAGGAAGAAATGAAATCGAGTTTAAGGCTCTGACAAATGATGAAAGTAGAATATAAGAACGAGGTTTTGAAAGAAGGAAGAAGAAAGGTTCGAATGAAACTGATTTAAGGTTTTTTTTATTAACCCTAAAATTTGATTTTTTAAGTTTATGATTTTTTTTTATATTAAAAAAGAAAAGCTGATTATTATTAATTTTTTATTAAGTTTATTTAGAGATGATGTGACATGCTTAGGTGGCGTCCATAACACTTAAAACATTCACATGAAACTCTCAAATGAGATTTCGTCAATTTAGTTGACCTAACTTAAAAGATGAAAACCTTTCAGAGAATTAACTAGGGATAAAAATATTGGATCTTTCTTGTTGGAGCGAAAACTAAAATTCGATAATTTCATGTAATGAAAAACTTATGTAACCCATACAATTTTTAGATTAATATAATAATAAGGGACTTCAAAGCTATATTTTGATAACACTAAATTTTTGTATGCATCTTGGATGCGTGCGTAGAGAAAATGTGAGTATGACACCATGTCCTATAAGAATGTCTATTTTCAGCTGTACATAACAACCCTCTTTTGGTAACAAGTTGATTCAAAGTCGTTAGTTTAATTTTCGCTTAGATGAGTGATCCATAAGTATTTTAGTGCAAAAAAAACCGCAGCACATGAACATGAGGGTAAATCTGTAAAGTACCAAAATGAACTTAGCAAACGCAAAAGCTAGCTTAAGCAATAATCGATTTTGAAACGAAGAATCACGTTTCTAACTGATTCCCAAACATATTTCAAATGCACACGTTCAAAAACATCACAAAAAAGCGATTCTGCAAATAATCCAGCGATGGGGAACAAAATCGCCCGAACGACGCAAGTATCAGCGTCGGAGTATTACCTACACGAGTTACCATCAACGTATAATTTAGTTCTGAAAGAAGTTCTTGGACGCGGTAGATTCTTCAAATCGATTCAGTGTAAGCATGATGAAGGATTGGTTCTTGTTAAGGTTTATTTCAAACGCGGTGATTCTATTAATCTTTCGGAGTATGAAAGAAGGATTTCGATGATTAAGGAGATTTTTAGTAGTATTGATCATCCTCATGTTTGGCCTTTTCAGGTTCGAATTTCCCTTTCTTCTATTTTGGATTTTGATTTTAGCTTATTTTTGAGTTAATTTGATTTTGATTTTGGATTGAAATTTGAATTATAAGTTATGTTATAGTTTTGGCTAATTAGAATTTTGAGAAGTATTTAGTTTGAGTTGAGCTAATTAGGATTTTATTGATTTTAGTTACTTAATGGAGTTGTTGATATTTTGGTTTTTTACTGTGTTTAGCTCTGTGATTTTGAGTGAATTGATTATGTAGAGTACCACTCAAGTTGAAGAGAAAACTTTATCGGACCGCGATGTTGTAAAGAAACTACACGAAAATAAATTAAGCGTAGCAGAGATGAATATGTTGTGTTCGATGTGTGGTAAGACTGGATGGGGTAGGATTAGAAGTGACTACATTAGAGAGAGAGAGAGTTGGGATAAGATTCATAGAAAAAGTGATTTTGTTGCTCAATAATTTACGGTCCTTTTGGTACATAATGTAGAGGTTTTTATGAAAAGCAAAAGCTGTTTTGTGTTTGTCTACCTAAATGAAATAATTGTTTTAATATAAAATTATTTTCCGAGAAGCTACGAAAAACAGCTTCTCTTATAGTTTTCAAGGTTCACCTATTTTTATTTTGGATTTTGATTTTTTAGGTAAAATTTGTGGTTGCGGTGTGTTATATATGATTACTGTTGAGTTAATTTGATTCTGGATTGAAGTTTGAATGAGACGTTATTTTGTAGTTTGTGCTGATTAGAATTTTAGTGTTTTTGGTTACTAAACGTAGTTGTTGATATTTTGCTGTTTTGATTTTGATTGTTGAGTTGAAATTTTGGATTTTGATTTTTCTTGCTGAAAATTGTGGTTGCGGTGTGTTAATATATGCTTAGTGTTGATGGTGGAAACTAAGCTTAGGTGGTTTGGGCATGTAGAAGGAAGACCTATAGATTTTGTAGTAAGGAGTAAGCTAGATGGAGGGTAGTCAAATCACTAGAGGCAGAGGAAGACCTTGGAAAACTATAAGAGAAACTATTAAGAAAAGCCTAGAGATTAATGAGTTGGATAGAAATATGGTACATGATTGAACATTATGGCGTCATTTGATCCATGTAACCAACCTCACTTAGTGGGATAATGTTTGATTGTTGTTTAGTTAATTTGATTTTGATTTTGGATAAAAATTTGAATGAGAAGTTATTTTGAGGTTTGAGTTGATTAGGATTTTAAGAAGTTACTTTGTAGTTTGAACTAATTAGGATTTTATTGTTTTTGGTCACTTAATGGACTTGTTGATATTTTGCTCTTTTAGCGTGTGTTTGGTTCTGTGTGACAAAAGTTGATTGAGTGAATCTATAAAATTGATTCTGTTTAAAAGTTAGCTGAAGGTAAATTGGTTTATGTTTGATGCATTCATGTAAAAGTGAAATAAATACTAAACTTGAGTGTAATCAATTCTAGAATAAAAAACTCAAATTTCTAGCTTCAAGTTAGAATCAATTATGGAGGCAAAATCAATTATGCTCGAGAGAAACCAAACATGTCAAAATCGATTCTAAATCTCTAGAATCAATTTTGGTTCCTCCAAAAGTGGAACCAATTGTTTTTAATTTTTGAATTGAAATTCTGATTTTGATGTGTTTACTTGCTGAATGCTGAGTAAATTTGATTTTAACGGCTTGAAATTTGAATGAGACTTTGTTTGTAGTCTGAGGGAATTTTAATCACTATGCATGGTTACTGAAAAGATTTCTTGATATTTTGCTATTTCTTACTTGTTTTGATTTTAGTGTAGAAATTGTGGTTGTGCTATTTCCTAACTGATTGCTGAGTCAATTTTTATACTAATAGATTAAAATTTGAATGAGATGTCATTGTTTAAGACTCTGTTGTCAATGCGGAAATGCGGCACGGCGCGGCCACTAATAAATTTAATAATAGATACCATACTATTCAAAAAGAAATACTAAAATACCTTAAACATTACTCAAAATTTCATGAAGTATTCATAATATGAAATAAAAGGGATAGCAAAATCGAAAATGGCTAATACCAATTATATACAACCAGTACAAGTTATTGTTTTACTATTTATAGGTCCGCTTTGGCCACTTTTCACTTCTGACACGCGCCGACGCGGCCTGAGACGCGCCGACGCGACCTGGTGCGGTGGTCCTGATTTTTCCGCTCCGCTATAGCGGCCGGCGTGGCCACTATTGACAACAATGGTTTAAGATAATTATGATTACTGTGTTTGGTACTGAAAGGACTTGTTGATACTCTGCTATTTTTTAGTTGTTTAGATTTTTTAGTTGAAATTGTGGTTGCACTCTGTTTCCACACTTATTGCTGAGTTAATTTGATTTTAATGGCTTAAGTTTTGAATGAGGCACTGTTTTGTAGTTTGAGGGAATTTTCGAATACTGTGTTTTGTTACTGAAAAGACTTGTGGATATTCTGCTGTTGTTTTTCCTGTTTTGATTTTGATTTTTAAGTTGGCATTGTGGCTGTGCTGTGTTTCCTAACTGAACTTTAAGCCCATTTGATTTTAATGTTGTATGTAGTTTGAGGGAATTTCCGATTACTATATTTGGTTCAGCGTTGTTGAATAGCAGCTATATCGGCGCTATCCCACTATAGCGTAGCGGAATTTGAACAAACCGCTATTGTTCCGCAATCCGCTTTTTACTACAAAATGTTGTCAAATAGTTGCTATCATGACACTATAGTACTATTGGGTAGCGAAATTTTAACATTCCGTTACCAGTGATTTGACAACATTGATTTGGTTACTTAAAAGGCTTGATGATGTTCTGAAATTTATTTTTACTTTTTTTAGATCTTCTTTTGGATCTACTTTAAATTACTCATGTGGCAGTGTCTGTGATTTTGCAGTTTTGGCAAGAAACAGATAAAGCAGCTTATCTTTTGAGGCAATATTTCTTCCATAATTTGCATGATCGACTAAGCACTCGACCTTTTCTTAGTTTCGTTGAGAAGAAATGGTTGGCTTTTCAGGTCTTCGTCACTTGTCCACTTAATTTTTGTTTTTTATTTTTTTGCATATTAATGTTTTGTATTGTTTTTGACCCATATATATATATATATATATATATATATATATATTAATGTTTTATATTGTTGTTGACTATTTTTTCTTTTTCGGTTTGGGGTTATACGCAGTTGCTTTTAGCTGTAAAACAGAGCCACGAGAAGGGAGTGTGTCATGGTAAGTCTTGCTTTGATTGAAACTTAAGCTTTTAAAGACATACGCAATTAGAAAAGAGAGAATGTAGTGGAGAAGGATCTATTAGTTTCTGATTGTATTTTCTCTTATCATGTGTTGATTGACATTACATTGATGTTAGTTTTGTAAATTTGCATTCTTTTTTTGAAGGTGATATCAAGTGTGAAAATGTGCTAATTACGTCCTCAAATTGGCTTTACCTTGCTGACTTTGCATCTTTCAAACCCACTTACATTCCGTATGATGACCCATCCGATTTCTCTTTTTTCTTTGACACGGGTGGAAGAAGACTCTGTTATCTGGCGCCTGAGGTTGGATCATTTTCTTTTTATATCTATTCGACTTTTTATATTGTCTGTCTTATTTCAATTGGTTGGCTCAGCCAAGATGCTTTTGTGCTATTATTGAGATAGAGGTTTCCTACAAGTCATCTTATGAAACGATTGCGTACAATATTGCTGGATTTTCTATTTACTTTTATCATTTGATTTGAATTTTAGTATAAAGGCGCTAGTGAAATGTGTACCAGGTAATTATCTGTTTAGAGGCTTATTTAAATTGTGAATTAATCAAGTGGCCCTGATGACTTGATTAAACTAGGACTCTACTGGTTATTAAGTTTTGGTTTTACATGTTTAGAAATACTAGTCATCTGTGCTTTAGGTTAGACACCAAGGTTAACAAAAAATCCGTCATGTTCTCAGACAGCCTCTTTCTATATATAATTTTTGGGTATATTTAACAATTTTGAACTTTATGGCAACAATAAAGAGCACATTTTTTTTTCTGTACTTTGTTCAAAATAAAAATAGTGCTAGCAACACTCTCTTTTCAACACTCTAACACTCACTCTCTTATTGGCTTAAATCAAGGTGGATCCCACACTTTGGAAATGGGTTTACACTTAAAGTGGTGGGACATACCATACATGAATTTAATCCAATTAGAGAGAATGTGTGAGAGTATTGAAAAGAGAGTGCCCCTGGTATTGCTCAAATAAAAAATGCAATTAGTGGCTCAAGACATTAATCCTTCCAGTGTGTCACTGCTTAAGTGCTACCTTGCTGGTCAATACTGTTTTTACAGAACAATATTATATTTCTAACTCTCTACTCTCATCATTTTTTGGGGCTGTGTCCTACCAGAGATTTTATGAAAATGGAGGGGAGATGCAGGTGGCACAAGATTCCCCCCTAAAGCCATCTATGGATTTATTTGCTGTCGGGTGAGCATTTGTTGCTCCAAGAATTTTTATCTTGCTGAATATGTTGTTTTTCAACCATGTTTTAGGCTTAAAATACGAATACTTATGTGCACAAAATTTAATTAACTGACTTAACAATGGAGAAAAATAAATTGCTGTGTATTTATTATTGTAGTAATATAATCTGCAATGCATCATATTGTGTAATTATGGTGAGGCAGTGGTGATGTTTAGTTTGCTGTTGAGTTGATTGTCATATAAATTTTTGTCGAACCTGAAGTCTCTAGATTTACTTTATTGAAAAGCAACCAGTGTGGTCATGCAGACATAATGTCTTTTTATTATTGTTTTATTTTTATTGTGTTCCTTCTTGCTAAGGTACAAATATCATTTTACTTCCTCAGGTGTGTAATTGCGGAACTTTTCCTCGAGGGTCAACCACTATTTGAACTGTCTCAACTTCTTGCTTATCGCAGAGGGCAACATGATCCAAGTCAACATCTTGAAAAAGTACTCTATTTGTGTGTTTGTGTGTCTTATTTCGTCCTCCCATGGTCCCATCAGTAAGGGGTTATACCCACCTGGCCATACTCATGACTCAGTTTTTAATATTTTAAATACTTTATTCTTTATGGGTGCAGATACCAGATATCGGAATCCGCAAGATGATTCAGCACATGATTCAGTTAGAACCAGAGTCTCGATTTTCTGCTGAAATGTATCTAAAGGAATACGCTGGAGTTGTATTCCCTACCTATTTTTCACCATTTCTGCATGATTTTTACCGTTGCTGGAGTCCTCTCCATTCTGATATGAGGGTATATGTGTTTACCGAAATATATTTTCTGTCCATTGATTATTTGATGTTTTCTGTAACTTGCTTATTTTACCTTGATTCTGTGGGAACAATCTATGCAGGTTTTACTATGCCAGAGTGCTTTCCAAGAGATACTTAAACAAATGATGAACAAGCAGTCACTCGATGATGCAGGTGTTACCTCTGGAGAACTTTTGGAAGAGATGGTTGCCAAAGAAAGCGCGAGTTTCATGGACTCACGAAGGAAAAGAGAGGACATAGGCAAAGGCTTAGTTCATGATCAGTATGAACTTCTTGGTGATATTAATAGCTTACTGAGGGATGCTAAAAATAATAATAAGAGTCCAGCTGGTCCTCAGCAAGGAATAGGAGATGCACAGAATTCAACCTTTCCTGAAAATCTAAAAAGTTTGCAGTCTCCTGGTGAGCTGCTTCAATCTATATCGAATGCATTTCGAGGAAACGATCATCCCTTTTTGAAAAGTATTACTATGAAAGACTTAAATTCATTGATGTCCGAATATGATAGCCAGTCGGATACATTTGGAACGCCCTTTCTACCATTACCAAAGGATAGTATGAGATGTGAAGGCATGGTTTTGATAACTTCTCTGCTCTGCTCCTGCATACGCAATGTCAAGTTGCCTCACCTAAGGAGGGCAGCTGTACTCTTGTTGAAGGCTTCTGCCCTATATATTGATGATGAAGATCGTTTGCAGCGTGTTATTCCATATGTGATTGCAATGCTTTCTGATCCAGCAGCAATTGTGCGTTGCGCTGCTTTGGAGACTTTGTGTGACATTCTGCCCATAGTGCGGGATTTTCCTCCTAGTGATGCAAAGATATTTCCTGAGTATATTTTTCCTATGCTTTCTATGCTTCCTGATGATCCTGAGGAAAGTGTGAGGATATGTTATGCCAGCAACATAGCCAAGCTTGCGCTCACTGCTTATGGATTCTTGATACACTCAATAAGCTTGAGTGAGGCAGGTGTCCTTGATGAACTGAGTTTGCCACAGAAGCCATTTACATCATCCACGCAGACCTCGGGGAGAATGATGATAAATAGCGATGTCCAGCTTCTGCAGCTGAGGAAATCAATTGCAGAGGTTGTTCAAGAACTTGTTATGGGTCCAAAGCAAACGCCAAATATTAGGAGAGCGCTTCTTCAGGACATCGGTAAACTTTGCTACTTTTTTGGTGTGAGACAGAGTAATGACACTCTCTTACCTATCCTTCCCGCCTTCTTAAATGATCGAGATGAGCAATTAAGGACGGTATTCTATGAGAAGATTGTTTATGTTTGCTTTTTTGTGGGACAAAGAAGTGTAGAGGAATATCTATTACCTTACATTGAGCAAGCTTTAAGTGACATGACAGAAGCTGTCATTGTTAGAGCCTTAGAATGTTTGGCTATTCTATGCAAAAATGGGTTCTTCCGGAAGAGGATATTGCTTCAAATGATAGAGCGTGCCTTTGCTTTATTGTGTTATCCTAGTGAATGGGTACGAAGATCAGTTGTGTCTTTCATTGCTGCTAGTAGTGAGAGCCTGGGTGCAGTGGATTCATATGTTTTCCTTGCTCCTGTTATACGCCCTTTCCTTCGTAGACAACCTGTATCTCTTGCTTCTGAGAAAGCTCTTTTGTCATGTTTAAAACCTCCTGTCTCAAGACAGGTTTTCTATGAAGTCTTGGAGAACTCCAGAAGCTCGGACATGTTAGAAAGACAGAGAAAGATATGGTATAGTTCATCACAGTCTAAAATATGGGAAATGGATTTACTAAAAAAAGGAATTGACGAGTTGGACTCATTAAAGAGCTGGGCTGAAAAGCAACAGGGTTCTGGGGCTCAACAAATTGTTGGAACTGGCATCCAACAGCCAGGGCTAACTGATAGTGACAAAGCTGAGTCTAAATTTAGAGATATGGGGGCCTTTATGCATAATGATAGCAACATGTTGGGACAACGTGATCCGCAGTTCTCGGAGAAGTTACAGTTTTCAGGATTTATGTCACCAACCTTTAGTGGTGCGAACAGTTTGACATATGACAAGCCATCAGAAGGC
>Ga0315913_1004370_pt1 | contig 17116 bp, 9 predicted proteins | sample MpolsnodulesMG_FD_207736 | JGI IMG/M metagenome (GOLD analysis project Ga0315913, IMG submission 207736) | Medicago polymorpha root nodule microbial communities from Los Angeles, California, United States - small nodules | ecosystem: Host-associated > Plants > Roots > Nodule | place: USA... | reverse complement strand
AAAATATTTATTCCAAATTAACATGTAAGTTTTATATTTTATAAAATAAAAAGTGCTAAAAAAATTATTAAGGAATGAATTAGTTTTATATAGTTTAAAAAAAACACTGCTAAATAAATAAATTTATTATGTTTGTTAGCTAAGATAAGTATATGCAACAACACACTCTTGTAAGAAAAGTATAATTAATTTAAAAATATTTTTTTTAATATTTTTGTAATTTTAATGATAATTTTATTTTTAAATATTTTCATTTCAATATATATATATATATATGTGTGTGTGTGTGTGTTTTGAATTATATAAAATAAAAAAATATGTATTTTCATGGTAAAATCATACATCTTTTTAAAATCAATTATTAATATTTATACTTTTAATTTAAGATCAAACTCGTTTTTTTTTAATATATATTTTATTATATTTCATTTTTATAATTTAAATTATATTTTATGAAGATAAGTGAGTAAATGATTTTCTTATATCCTACTTTAAAACTCAGTTTATATTCAAAATAATAATATTAAAATTGCGAAAAATATAATAAAATTTATGATTAACTTATATGCTGGTTTATAAATGATATGATAGTTGTCATATCATGGTTCTCTTAGTAAGACCACCAAATAGTCCCAAGTAATTAACTCCCCCATTAGAATGTCTAATTTGTTGACGTGACCATTAGCAATATACAAGTGTGTGTCTAGTTTTGCATATTAAAAGTTTTTTTTCTTTTTTGAAGGATAGTTTTGCATATTAAAAGTTGATTATGAATAAACTGAATTTATGAAATTTATTTCAGTTAAAAGTGGATGGAACAATAATTTTGAGTATAAAATCATGCATGGAGTTAAAACTACAATTTACAAATCCTATATTCAAAATTAGAAGAAAAAAACACAAAGAAATGGGCTCTAAATGATTGTCATTGATACTTATTTCACGCATCTAAGTATAAGTCTAAATTCACAATAATTGGCACCTAAACTGGTGCAAAAGGTGAAATTTTTCAAGTGAGCAACATAGGTACCAAGCTTGACACCGTGAAGATGGAAATGAGCTTGATGTGACGGAAGTGTACGAAGACATCAAGGAATGAGGGGTTGATGTCATTAAGCTAGAACAATCAGAGAAGACCGAGATAATTGATAAGGAAAGAGTGTCATTATCTTTTGCCTCATAGATAAATTAAGAGTTTAGTGAAGTCGCAAAGAAGAAGATCATGAAAGTTATATGTTTTCCCCAAAGGCATCATTAGCCTGGAGAGGCAATGCTGAGAATATTAATCGGTCTAAAGAGGTGAAAGTAAAAATACGCAAGATTAGTCTAAAGAGGTGGAAGGAAGAATACTCAAGATCAACCTAAGAGGCAGAGGTTAAAAGGTGAAATACAAATTGGATATACACATTTGGAAGTTGAGGCGGATAAAAACTCAACTTGAGGTGGAGTCTTTCACTAATGGGACTAGAAGAAGGCAATTAACATTGACTCACAACTATCTAGTAAAATATATGTAAAGGAGGGATATTGTTGCACCAAAGTGACAACTATAGAGACCTTGTGTGTGATGCTTTAAGTGAGAACAAGGAAATATTCGAGAGGATGGAAATTTTCAGGCGTTGAATAATGCAAGGTACGACTTGTGGGATTACCTCAAAAGTCAAAGGTAATTAGAGGAAAGACAATCTTCAAGAGGGCGAAGAGGCGCACTCCAAGAGTTGAAGAGGTTATGGTGAAACTTGTGAAACTACCTAAAGAGCCTAAGGTAGTTGAGCATAAAATATTCAACATGAAAAGGTGAATCTTATGGGACTACAAGGTGTAGTTAAGTGTAAGAAGAGGACTCAAATTGGGAAATTTTTGGAACAAGCAAGGATTCTTGAAGGCAAATGGAGGTCGATGCAAAGATTAAGGTTCAAGAGGGGGCTGGACTTAATTAATTGCTTTGAATAGTAGTTCAAGAATGGAGAGAGAGTAACAAGGTGGTTGATAGTTAAAGTGGCGTCATCATAAAATTAAAGTCAATGTGAAGAATAAGATGGTTGAAATTTGAAGTCAATGTGAATTCGCGAGAACCATTTATGTAACATAAGATGTATGTCCTAAAAGTTAATTTATTTTTCAAAACTAAAACAGGTGTACAAAGAGAATTCGTTTTCCATATTGCTCGTTTATTTGTTTTGTCTGTCTTTATCACAGCTATAAATGATTTCCTACTCAATTTGAAGCCATAGTTAGTAATGAAAAAAAAAAATAGTAAGAAATAATACCCTAAAAAATAGAAGGAAATAAAAAACAAAATAGAGTATTTTTTTAAAAGAAAAATAGAGTTTTGTTAATGTGTCAATCTTTTGTCCTCTTTCATATGAAAAGGACCTTCGTAATCTAGAATTTGGTCATGAGTTAAAAAAAATCTAACAAATAATTGTTTCACTTAATAATCAAACTCAATTTTTTTTAAACTATTCGTTCTTAGATGAAACTCATTAACCACTAAGAGTTTGGGATATAAAACAAACTAAAAAGTAGGAGTAAAAGTGTAACTAACTAATTAACAGGTTCCATTTTATTATGTATCGGCCAAATTAGGGAAAAGAAAAGTATGAGAAAATGGTGATACATGATGAAATAGATCTCATCATCATGTTCTATGTAACTTTACTTGTTTTTAAAAATCCAAACAATATAATCAAAATTTATTTCATCATATTCAACTGATCCAAACAAAATCTTGATCAACACTATAAAAATTTTCTCATAACTAACTGGTTGAGTATTTTCTCATAACTCAAGTGATTGAGTTTTGACTAATTGTTCAAATTTTATGAGGTTAAATTGAAGTTTCAGCTATTAGAATTTGAGTTCATGACTCAATCTTACAAAACTGTAATGTATAAGGTAAGGAGTGTCATCACATATAAACTTGTGTTCGAGTCTTATATCTTTTAATGTAAGACTCTTAACACACACCTCCCATACTTAGTATTGGACATCTGAAGCGAGATCCAAATAGTCTGATAGTGGCAACATTGGTAATCTGATGTTCAACAAATTTCGGATAAACTTTGATACCATATTAAAACTTAGATTACATCTAATTCAATCTTACAAAACCAACTTATAAAGTAAAGACCGGCCTCATCTATAAACTAGTGTTTATGCCTCTCTTCCGATGCAAGACTCATAACATCAACCACATTAAGATAGGCATCGATGCAAACATGCAACCATAACGAGAATAACCAATTTTGGAAGCATTAATACAAGAAATATATTCCAGAAAGTTAACAGAAGAAAAATTTATTGATTTAAAAAAAGACGATGAAAAAGTCAAAAACAATCCCTAAAAAAAAAGTCAAAAACAAAAAGTAAAAATGGAAAAGTTCATGCTAAACAAATTTAAACCCACCCTTGATTGTTTGTGCTTCCTAAGAAAGTTTCGTGTGTTTCCTCAACTTATACCATTGTGATAGATGTAATAATCTCATTAAACTCATCTTCATTCTTCAGTGTATTATCCTCATGTCAGTATCTAAATCTACCTTATCCCTAATATTAGAATTTGAATGGAAATTTATCATAATAAAAAGGATCATTGTACGGAAACAAAAAAATCCAATTTCAAAATAAAAAGAATTTGAATAACATTTGGATTTGAAGTCCACAAATATAATAATAATAATAATAAAATAATTAATTTAAAGGATCATAATAATTCATACAACTAGAAATGTGAATAAAATATATATAACATAGAGTCATACTATTACAATAAGTCCACACACAAACACAAAGTAGTGAAATTTTGATAAAGAAATAAATAAACTAATTAGCTAAGCAGCTTTTGCTGTTAAAGTATGGTAGAGAATGAGATCATACAAGATATCATTAAGATCTCCATCATCAAAGTATTCTCTTGCAATGTTAATTTGGGTACCTATTTCTTGATTAGCATTAGCATGAATACCAATAATACCCTCTCTTCCAACTGATCTTTGCTTCCTCATCATCATCATGGTCTTTCTCCTACGATCATGATCTACCATCCTACACCCATCAACACAACAAAACACAAAACACAATTATATAATATAATAATATTTTAGAGAAAGAAGGTGAAAAAAAATAGTGAAATAAGAGATCATAGTTACTCATGAGAAAGAGGAAGAGGGTGCATGATCCCTGAAAGACATAGAGGAAGACCATGACGAATGTTTAACATGGATTGCATTATTTTTGGTTAATTTTCTTTCTTTGGAACAATAGTACTGTGTAAAGGACAACACTCTTTTTGTTGTTGTTGTTGTTGTTGTTTTGTGGTGGTGACGTCTCTCTTGTTCTGTCCACGAGCCATTTATTATAGATTCAATAATGTACATACGTGATATTTTGTTTATGCCCTTATCCATTCTTTTTTACCCTGTGTTTTGTCTTTTTACTGTCTTTTTCTAATCTATAATATTGCTACTTTTAAAAATGAACAATGATTTTTTTATAAGGACTTCAAATATATTAAATCTTGGCTTAATATATAAATAGATTTGTTGTGCAATTTAAGTTTTCTTTAAAGGAGTTTAGGTTTTTTTATTTTTATGGATATGTGTAGATTAAGATGCCAGAATATGTATTATACTTTTGAAAAAAAAACAACGCTAAAATCATTATTTTCTTTTGACAATGTTATAGCAAATGGTTCCACAACTTATCATTCCTTCTCTTCTAAGTCCAACATAATGTCATAGCAAATGTGAGTGTCTATCGTTGAGATAGCAGCTTTAACATTTGATAAAAGAGAGAAATAAAACCATAAATAATTTCCAACTTTTCAAAAATAATATTCATAAGTTTGTTCCACTCCATGCCTTTTCTAACTTGGTGTACACAACGAAGTCTCACATAGTACACAAAGATCGGTACAATGTATCCCTCGAGTTTGAAGTCTATGTCTCATGAGGATTGTCCATAATTTCAACCAATTTCCTTGGACTCTTAGCTCGCATTATCCACGACGTGTTCCATGTTATAATGATAACTATGTTTAACACTATAATCACCATCACCATAAAATATGAATTTCTAAACACATTCGTAGTTCAGAAGGGGTGAAATCGAAATTTTAGACGAATTTTGACAATAAACTGCAAATGATTAAATAAATCATTGAATTTTCTAAAAAAAAACGTAATTGATCTCATAAATTTGCCAATTATTTGTAATTTCGTTTCTACTTAAAAACTTTTAGAGCACTGATAAAAAATTGTAAATTGGATTAAGTGTTTTTATTTAAAAGCTTAATTATAAATTATTGACAAATTTTAAAATTTAGTTAATTTTTACTTAAGACTTATTTGAAAACTCTTACTTAATAAATGAACTTAAAATGAAATCTTTAGTTTTGATGTAAAATTTAAAACGGGCTATAAAATGCATCCTTTGCTTTAATGAAAAGAAGAATAATAGATAAAAAAAAAAGTATAATTATTGGGCTAGATTGTTTTTTTTTTTAACTAGACAAAATGAAATACATTACAAACAATGAAACATTCTATCTTGCACAAGATGTGCCGTTGTAGAACACAAAAAGTCTAACGGTCAAATACAATTATGAAACATACAAAGCAAAACGGACATGGAATGAAAACTAAAATAGACTTATTAAACAAGTTAAAGGATTAAGCCACTAGTTATGATAACTGAGTGCAAAATTAACGTTGTTTGTCTTCAACCTCCAATAGGAGAGAAACTTAACTTTATCCAATAACTAATGCATTGAATCCTCTTTATTGTCGAACAACTGCTTTTAACTAAAAAAATCGCAAAATCTATTGCACAAAATGATCTCTCAAAATTTATATATTTTTGAATATCAGGGCAGATTTTAAGTTGTAATAAATTCAATTGAATACAATCGAATATTGCTGCTCTAAATTATTTATTTTTACTAAAAATAAACAATATTCATTAATTTATTCAAATTGATAGAGTACATCAATACACTACAAATTTGCTAAAAACAAAATGGATGAAAATATCCGAACCAACTCACAACATTCATGTTAATAACATGAAACATCAAAGTATATAAGACTACAAATATGATTAATTCATGCCTCCAGATTTGTATCGTTGACGACATTAAAGTCATTAATTAGATCTGCACTGTATCAAAACTTATCTGATAATCTGAATTGAACAAACAATCTAACAAGATAAAAAAGACAAACATTGTCGCATATAGCTGACAAACATACCACAAAACTTTTTTCTTTGAAGGAAAAAAGCTTATAGCATTTCATCATATATCAATTCAATAATACATGTCGCTACATCAATAATAACGTGGGGATTAGTTAAGAATGTGACCTCTCTAACTGATGTATGAACTACCTCATTTGTTTGTCTCTGACTAAACTCGACATGAGAGTTTGTGACAAATAAGCTACAACAACGTCTGCATTCATCTAATATAGTGCCAAATTATGTGATCTTGTGATTACTACTATTGTAGTAGTACCGTTAAAATTCTAGTCAATTTCTCCCTATTTTTGTCTCTATAGGTTGTCCCTCTTCAACAAACCGTCGCAAGTTTTCTTCTATCTAGATTATGTCTTCCATATTCTTGGATAAGGGAGTGAATTTGGTCACAAAAAAAAATCCAAAATCATGCATCTTTGTCTCCTTTTTAAAAAAGGAATAAGTGGTTTTCACAAAGATTTCGCATTTAGAAGACAAAATCAAAAAGAAAAAAAAAGTAATTATATTGAAGATCTCTTGTAAATAATAAATAAATAAATTTTATATTTTAGTTTTATAATTAATTACAAAGATAGCTCAAGATAGAATGTAACTTTGGTATAATTACCAATACAGTATTTCTCAACACTTGTGGTAATATAAACATTCTTTTGATGTATATTTTTATGGATGTGGGACTTGTCAACTTTCATTAGCCAAACAAACGAAAATGAAGAAGTGATGGAGCGGTTAACTTCCGTCGATTCATCATCTCTCTCACGCCGAGTTTTACGCACTTTCTCTCTATGATCTCTTCCCTCAACCTAGCCACCGCGCACAAAAATCGTCACTCCCAAAATTGATCCCTCAACTTTCACTTTAGGTTGGTTGGTTGGTTGGTGGGGAAGTAGGAGGAGGATTGCTGATGCTGCTGATTTTGGAGATGTGTTGTGTTGCATGGAAACTTCTCCTTAGTTGAAGAGGAAAGATGGTCGTACTTGGATTTATTGCCGCAAATATACTAGGTCTAATCTATTTTTTTGGTTTTTATTCTTATACCTTAGGATAACACATTTATATCATTTGCATCACGATATTGCAAAATTTAATGTAAGAGTAATTTAATTTGTTTGTTGTTAATTTGGAATAGCATTAATGTGCTTTGAAAACTTTTCTTGTGGTATGATGAGCCCATGTTAAGATAAAAAGTTTAATCAAGTGCTTATGTTAAGGTAAAGATGCTTAGTTTTCTAAATAACATGTATTTTAATTTTTTTTTAAAAGCTAAGAGAATATATTAATAGATAATACATACTTGTTATCTGTAAATAAGAAAAATGTTGATATCCCTAGCTCAACTAGCAAATGCCGAAATTGTTAGGTCGGATGCCATGACCGAGGTTCGAATCCCGATACCTCCACTTATGTGTGTGAGTTTATAATGGCTTTGTCATTTCGTCTATCTACCAAAAAAAAAATGTTGATGCACGGGAAAAGGTAATTTGGCGCTGACTGTTGAGGGGTTTGACCATTCTGGGACTAATCTGCTAGTAGGGGTGTTCGTGGTGCAGTTTGGTTCGGTTTTGAAATTAAAAGTTATCTGAACCGCAAGATAAATAAGTATGCGGTTTGGTTTGTTCAGTCGACTTTTAAAATAAAATTCGAACCAAACCAATGCGGATTGGATCGGTTGGTGCGGTTTTTTTATACAATTTTTTTTTTGTATTTCCAACATTAAAATCAAATCAAAAAGCTAAAACACAACGTATTTTCAGTAATATTTTAAATTTCTTCCAACATTACAATTTTATTTTCATCCAACAATGTTCCCAACTACGTAGACCAAATATAAACACGAACAAAAAGTAATCATATTTTGTAAGAAATACAAAAGACTAAATTTTTTATCATTCTCTTAGAGTTTAAGTAGTACATAAATACATTTTTAAAAGAAAAAACAATGAAAAATCTTAACAAGAGAAAAAATATGTTATTTTATTAAAGTTTCCATTGAGTTTCTATATTTAATAGCATATTTTTTCTCTTGTTAAGCCTTAATTTTAGGCTTCATAAAATATACGTTTTTTTTTATAAATGGAAACAATATTTATAATTTTAAATAAAAATATACAATAGTAGAAGTTAAAAAAGTTTAGTTAAATAACAAATCTCACACTTATATAACATATTTACGATTCTAAAGATGAAAAATAATTTAAAATAAAATAGAGAATATATTATGTAAAAAAAAGTACAATTTCTAAAAAAACTTAAACAATGTGTACTTTTATGTAATTTTGTATTTGCAACAGCTAAATTTACCAAACACTATAATTTAAATCAACTAGTTTTTAAGCTATAAGTTATCAACCATGAGCTATCAGCTAACTTTTCAGCTATAAGCTAGTTTTTTAGCCATCAGCCAGCTTATAGCTTAATTTTTCCAAACAGAGCCTAAGACCCACGCCACACATTGTGTGAACTGATTAATGAATTTGATATTGTAGAGGGGTCAGGACATGGCCGTTTCTGAGATTTTGGTGGCCTGAGACGAACCTACAATTTGGGTCATAACCTAACTAATAAATATATATAAACATCAAGAGAATTACTCTTCTCCCATTTATAATTGTCCATTCCCATAAAAAAAAGCCGAACGTGAGTTAACTCATGTAAGTTATTTTCAACGTGAGTTAGACATTTTTCAACGTGAGTTAACTCACGTAGCACGGGAATGAGAAAAAACAAATGGGAGAAGAGCAATTCTCAAACATCAAATTTGCTACAAAAACTAAGCAAACATTTATAGGGCCTAATAGACCCCTAAAAAATTTGGGACCCAAATTTCATACTTATTTTTTGGGGTCTAGGGCGGTCGCCTTGCCTCAGATACGACCCTGGGTCAGGAGAGATTATTAATTTAGTTAAAAAGAAAGAAAAAAATAAGTAGCTATTATATTAATTTTTTTTAAAAGAAAGTAGCTATTATATTATATTATAATAATAATAATAATAATAACTGTGGTATAATTTTTTTTAGGTTTAAATGCACATTTGGTTGTGCCACGTGAGCAGGTTTTTCTCTCTCCCAACTTTGTATTTCATTTGACGCTCACGCCTAGCAGAGTCGGTCATCGCCATAATGTTACCCCTAATGTGATCGACATGACATGTCTGTCCATATCTGGAACACATACAAAATCATATAGAAATTAACAATTTTGCATCTCTGAACACATTTAAGATTCTAAAATCTAAACAATACCAATTTCGGAGATAGAAAACGCAATTCAAATGTCAAGAATTTGAATAAATGTGTATTGACCTTTAGTGTAGTAGTTGGAAATCATTAAAATGCAATGGATTCGAGTCATAGATGAAAAATGACAATATTGTGGCTTTTAGATTTTGGAGGGTTTTAAGAGTTTTTTGGGTTGAAAATGGAAATGTAAAGATGACGAGAAAGAATATGAAACAATTGGTATATTGGCATGATTCGAATTCTAGAATCCATAGCATGTTTTTTGAATTCAGATTTTATAATCCAGATTTTATAATTCTGTTAAAAAAGGAGGTGAATTATGTTCAAAATCTCAAAAACACGCTACAAATTCTAGAATGTGAACAAATATTAAATTGGAAAAACATAGGGCGCGTATGAGGGTAAATATCATCTCCATTTATAACTTTTTCTATTTGTTGTAATTTGAAGAGAGATAGACACACAAAAATAATGATGGTGGGATCCACTTGATGATAAGACCCACCACTTATTTTTTGTGTGTCTATCTCTCTCCAAATTGCAACAAATGGAAAAAGTTATAAATGGAGAGGATCTTAACCCCGCGTATGAGGCTTGGATGGTGACAAATTTCACAAAAATAATTGCATCTCTAGAAGACCCAAATCGAGTAGCACGAACAGAAAATTATGTCAAGCTTCTTGGGTTAAAGACACTTAAAAGTAGAGATATACATTAAAAAAAATAATACTTTTAACTTTTAAAAAAGATGGATGCACAATTTTTAAGACGATAATCATATATTGAATCCTTTGAACAAGTTGTTAGAATTTCTTCTAATATTTTGTGGGTGGAATAAATTGTTGGTTTTGGTTTTAATAAAAATGGACTGATGTTGTGATCCATTTGGTGATGCTTAGGTCCTTATAAAAGGAAATTTGTTGTTGACACGTGTGTTAAGGCTGAAAAACACCACAAAAGACTGAAATGCCCTGGCGGCAGTTAACTGTCGATGGCCAATGCAAAAAGAACCGACGGTAGTTAACTATCGCGGGATCCATCGGCAGTTAACTACCGATGCGATCCTGATACAAATTGAGACAGCAGCTCTCTCATCTATTATTACTCTCAAAATCTCTCAAAATTTCTCAAATCTCTCTAAAAATCTCAACCAAATTTATTCAACAAAATCACAAATAAGTAATGATAGTGTTATTAACATACATTCTAGTTGTTATAATTGTTTTTCTTTTTTTATAATTTTAGTTCTATACTACACCCTTCACCCTCCTTCGACTCCCACCAAATCACAAATCTATTGACTCTATTCTCTGCAATAACTCTACCGGCTCCATTCTCTACATATATACCATGTGTGTGCTTCCATTCTTTATAACCATTTCAATTTTTTCCAACTCTTTGTTTTCGTAATCCATGTCAGTTCTTTGTTTTTCAATTGATGAGTTACTATTCAATTGTATACAAAATGTTTTCCTTACTCAAAATTGTTTTGCCTAATCAATTTTTACTCAAATGTTTGTTTTCCAAATTTCGATGTGCTTCCATTCCATCCATTCTCTGCAACTATTTCATTTTTTTTAAGGAAACCATTATCCGCAACTATTTCATTGTTTTCCCAATTCCTGTTCCGATACTTTTTTTATTTGTGATAATTTTAAAAATTTGAAAATATGAAATTTATTTACTCTTTTTTTACGAGATGAAAATTTAGTGTTTTATTTCAATACTCACTATTTTTTTTTTACAAATTTTTATTTCGTTACTTGTTATTTCGATTACTTTTTTAAAAAATATTTCATCACTTATAATTTTCTTTTTCTGTCAATTAAAAATATGAAAGTTATTTTAAAAAAAATAATATATTTATTTGTTTTACAATCATAATTTTATCCTTTAAATATAATATAAATATCATATCAATATCAAGTGTGCACCAAACACATGATATGACCAAATGTTGCTATCATGTTTCTTATCATGTGTTAATCAAACATGTGATATGATAAGTGTTTATCCTGTTACTATCATATCCTGTCATTATCAAGTTCTTTATCATATCCTATCTCTATCATATCATGTGCACCAAACAGTCTCTGACTGTTTTAATTACTCTAACAATATAACTAAATGAGCAGAATTGACTATAACAATATAACACGTTTCAACATTGATATTATAAAATATGATGATATTTCTACCATGGTCATATGTTGCAAAAATTTCCATATAATTGTATAGCCAATTTGATGTTTATATGTCAAACTCTAAAAACCCCGTGCATCGCATGGGTTAGGGTCTAGTTTTGTTAATTTTTTTACATGTTTATGTTATAGTTATGATTTTTAGGCTTTATGTATAATTTGCATCCTAAGTGTTTGATGAAATGTTTGAATGAGTTTTTCATTGATTGTTTAATTTCTTATGGTGTAGATCTGAAACAATGGACCCCTCATTTGTTTAAAGCTCAAGTACGTTTCAACGGTGGAACCCGTCATTCGTTCAAGGTCCGAGTGGATATCACACTAAAGGATCTCAATGATCAACTGAACGAAATCAATCAAGAACTCAACCCCGGAGACACAATGAGGGTGGAGGACCTTCAGTATGCACGTCCCGGATATTTGCAGGGCCAAAAGATAATGCTGACAGACGATGAATGCGTGAGGACTATGTTCTCTAGACATTATGGGCAACGCATGTTCCCGATAATTGAGTTTGAAGCTACGTTGATATTCTCAACAATTTGGTTTTGCTAGAAAATTATGTTTAGGCAGTGTCTTTTTTATTGGAATTTAAATTAAATTCTTGTTAGTTTGCTAAAGATGTTGGTATTGAAGTTTCTTATACTGAATGTAGTGATTTGCAAGCCCCTTTGAAAAGTCAAAAGATTAAGAGAACACAACATGTATTATACAGAATCAGCTATATAGGTTTTCACATCAAATTCCTTCTTATAGGATGAGTGTCACGGAAGGGAATGCACCTCTGTCAAGTGAAACTTGTCAGTTGGCAGGGCAGTAAGATTAAGTTCAAAGCAACCTGTTGGAATGCATTCCTTTCTGTGATGACTCATCGTATATGAGGAAATTCGATGGGAGAATTTATATAGTTGATTTTGTAGAATACATGTGTTGTGTTCTCTTTATTCTTTTGCCTTTTCAAAGGGTGCTGCAAATCACTACGCTAAGTATAAGACATTAATGTCAATATTTTTGGCAAACTTTCAACAATTAAATTTAAATCCAACATCATGATGATACCACATATATTTAGGGAGAATGTAATGTAATGTTGATGAAATTAAAACTAAACAAAATTGTGTATTTTTTAATTGATTTTGTGTATTTGTGCAACTTTATTCGAATTTATTCAATACGTGACTTTAATCGAATTTATTCAATACGCAACTTTAATCGAAATTATTCAATAGGCAACTTTATTCAAAGTACCAAATGTAAGCCAAAATGTACTAATGTGTGAGGCATATAAAAAAACATAGAAATAAAGATAAAAAAACAATTAGAGTATTAGACATTAAAAGTCATTACATTCATTCATCATCCTCTTCACACAGGTCAATTGGATTATCATCGACAGTCCCTGGAGCACCTGTTTTTGGTTGAGGACTGAAATAACATGTCCTTCAGCTCCTCCCTAATCTGGAATGGTTGTACACCGACACTTTCAATTGCACTCTCTGTGTTGATTAAACATAAAAAATAAACACCACTTGAAGAAAGAAGTTTGTGTGGCAATCATATTTCACCATTAACAACAAAAACAAATATTGAAAGACAACGAACGTGAGTTAATTCACGTTGAATTTCAGTGCGAGTTTTCAACGTGACTTAAGTCACGCTGTGTGAGTTAACTCATGCAAGAGTATTTTGGTCTTTTCAATTGGAAGCGAGCAAAATGTGTTCAAATATGCGTGTTCTAATTTCATATAATAACGGGGTCTTTGATCTTGGTGATTTAATTTTTACAGAAGTGGCTTATGTTAGCAAACTTTTTATTTTTTTTACAATTGTTTTGGTTAAAAAAAAAAACAAAGGAAAAACAAATTTGATGTGATAAAGGAAAAGACGTTTATTGAACCTCGCATGGTGAAAATGAGAAATTCAGTGAACAATCATATTGATGCAAGATGGCATGAAGGGTGCAGCTTTTTGTTGACATTGATGTAACAGCAAAAGACGTTAAAATATGAGCTCATCAAATTCGACACTTTCAAGTACCATGGAAATTGGAATTAATCCATACCACATGCAGCAGCAGCAAGCATATTTTGAAATTAGTGGAATGAATCCAGACCACATATTTAAGAAAAAGAAACGTGCAGATAATAATGATGCATCCACTGTCACTATGTACTACCAATTAATTCCTCCATCTATCTGTAATTATAAAATCCAATTAGAAAATTAACTTGTTTGTATATATTTATTTATTAATTTTTTTATACTCTTATTTTTTTTATTTCTTCGAGTAATCTAGTAGTTAGAATTCACCTTTTTCAAGATGAATAAGTGGAGTGTCTGGGGTTCGAACTCCTACCCCTACATATAACAATGCATGTCCCTGTCAACTGAACTATGTTCATGAAAACTTTTTTTTATACTTTTATTAATATGGAGAGATCAGTTTATATAGTATAAATTTTAGATTTGTACGGGAAAACAAATTATGAAAATTGGGTAATTTATGTATATAACATCAAAGTATATTTTTTTTAAGCTGTGTTATCTCTAATAATGTTTGAGGTGTGCCATGATTTTGAAGAGCATTTAGAGGCTAATTCGTCTAAACTTGTGTTCATAAATAAAAAGATAACAATTGATTGAGATTATATTATATAAGCGGCCAATTTTATGGTGCACAAGTGAAACAAGTTTTATATCATTAAATTTCACCATTAAATTAAATGGTATACAATATGACTTATTGATCAAATGATAAAAAAAAAAACAGTTGTATATGATGAAAATACCATTTTATTTGTACATTAGACAAAACCTATACAAGCACTAAATGGTACCCTAGAAAAAGCACTTAAAGGTGTCTAAACAAAGGAACGACCTTAGTTCTGCATTTGCATATTAATATTATCAATTTGTATTGAAATATGAAAATTTAACATTAATATGTTATCTTTGAATCATGACTGCAAAATGTGAACCTAACATAGACTAAGACGGTCTGTAATATATAATTTTGTAGAGATTGAAAAGTGCAATTTATTTTTATAGAGACAAAATTTGGAAATTTTTTATACCAGAAACATATTTAACTTTATTTAAAATAAATAAATTTTTACGAAATTATTTGAACTTTTTATTTTAGATAAATGCTAACAAGTGACATTAAGATACTTGTTAAGAAATTTAAAATAAAAACTTTGTCTTAAAAATTACGCATTCAACATGTTGAAACAACAAAAAGTAACTTTCTATTCTTCAAAAAAAAAAAAGTAACTCTTTCTACCTAAATTTCATCAATCATTTTTAATTTTGAATCCTTAATTTTATTATTCCTTGGCTCCTTGCCGAATTTATACAAACAGGCTCCATCACCATGCACATTTGGTTAGGATTTATACCAGCATTTAGTAAGAGAATCGCAGTACACATCAAATATGGACAAAATGAAAAATCTACAAAACTAGTGGGTCTATATATTATTGGTTGGCCTCTTTGTCTGCAATTCAAGAAATAGTGGCAATGAATATTGAAAGAGTAATAGCATGTGTAAAAGGTTTGCTACGCAGGAGAGATGATGCCGTCGCTCTGCATCCTTTGGAGTAGGTATGAGAGCATCGTATCTCCTTCGTAGCAAATCTTGCATATGCAAAATGAAACACTAATATCGTTTTCCTTCAAATGGGTTGGAGAAGAAATATGAATACAAAACAAAGGTAAATGCTCTAGAATGATGATATTTTAAGTTTTTCATGGAATTGTATTATGAATGATTAGGCTAATAACAAATTTCTGCAGTTTGTTTGGTGGTTGATACTAAACAAGATGATCTCTTAAGTTCAAGGGTTTTTTCAGGTACTGCTAAGATTCCTAGCTCATGCATGAATCACTAAGTTTGCATCCTCAATCACTAACCCTCCAATTTGTTTGGAAATAGTAGGAAAGAGGGAAACTCAGAGTTGTACAAAAGTGAAAATTAGGTTTGAGAAATCTTTATTTTTTTTTGTAATGAGTTTGAGAAAACGTTAAGTTAAACGCATTTCTGCTTTTGTTCTCGATAATTGGTGCATTTTTTTTGTGTAACTTCTCATAAGTTCCATAATATATAAACCAAAGACAATATCAAAATCTTGGAAATTCACTAAAGGTAAGCGTCCTCTTGTCTCATATTCAACTTATGCTTCGTATGCCTTATATTTTGAATCTACTTAAAAAATGATCGTATTCTATTATTGTATGTATAACTTATACGAAGCCTATAATTTTCCCTTTGTACAACTGGAATTTAGAGGGTGTCATTAAGATTTAATAGAGTTGGAAAATCAATGTGTCACCATGTTGCGTATACTTGAGGGCAAGTGCAATTCGTTGGCAGCATTAAAATTTAGGACAATTTTTTTCAGATATTGACATATTGTACTCAAATAATTTAAAGTTTTTTTTTGAAGGAACAAATAATTAAAAGTTGAAGTTAATAATTACTAAGTTAGTCGAATCCCTATGTTATTTAGACAGTATAAGTTATAATTGAGAATTTAGAGTCAAAATTGTTTACCAATATACTCCTGTTAAAAAATGTCTTTGAAGATGTTTAGTCTATTATTTACAAGGGTAATGTTAACTTGTGCCTTAGAGCACATGTTAAAAAACCTAAAAGAAGAAATATTCTCCAAAATTTTGTGTATTTAAATGATTAAAAAATTAAATATTAAATGCAATGCACGTATTCCAATAATTTTTTTCTAGATTTGAATCATTAACCTTATTTATAAATAATTAGCAAGAGGGCATATCTAGTGAGAAGACTCTTATTATGAGAGATAAGAGGGTTAAATCATAACCTTTGGATCAATCTTTATGGTGGTATTTAATTTTTAAAGTTGCAGCCAAACTTTTCACCTCCTACATCTCCTCTCTCGCCTGTTACAATTCCACCTTCTTCGAATTCCATTAAGCGTGAATCATAAAAATAAAAGGCTGCAAGATTACCCATAAATTAATGTAACAATATCAAAAGCTAGCAGCTAAATATTTGTTCATAAAAAAAAGTTGCTCAATTGATCATGTCCCTTAAAAAAATTGTACAAACGTGTTCTTGTATGGTGTTAAAGTTAATAGGACAAGTTCAGATATGTTTGAATATGTATACATAAAATATTAATATTTTTGGCTAAAATATGGTTTTAGTCCCTGTAAAAAAAATATTTTTAAAAGCCACAACAAATAAATACATAATCCTAACCAATTGAACTATGATCACGGAGACCCAGAAGAAAAAAAAAACTAAAAACCTTAAGAAACATAGAAAGTTATCAACTTAACTTAGTCGATACATTCATGGTCTATCAAAGGAGTTAAAATCCTCTCCTTTTGCTACGATAAATGGCAATGTCCATTACTATAGCTATAACTTTGTTATAAA
>Ga0315913_1004368_pt1 | contig 17124 bp, 15 predicted proteins | sample MpolsnodulesMG_FD_207736 | JGI IMG/M metagenome (GOLD analysis project Ga0315913, IMG submission 207736) | Medicago polymorpha root nodule microbial communities from Los Angeles, California, United States - small nodules | ecosystem: Host-associated > Plants > Roots > Nodule | place: USA... | reverse complement strand
CCTCCAAAACTCTCGAACCAAACGGACCCAAAGTAAATAGTCAATTTTCTCCCGTTTTTCATCTGCTTTAATCTAACAAATAGTTTTTTTTTTCTTATTTTCTTTAGCCGAGAAACATTTTTAGGGTAAGTCTTGTGTGTCAGTATCTACTTTACCGATTTCCATTGACGTACCAAAGACGCGAAAATCACATTTTCCTTCCACTTTCTAACATTCATAGAATTAGCTTTAGCGTGAATCTCATTTGCCTTTATCTATTTTATCAATTTCCATTTACGTACCAAAGACGCGAAAATCATAGTTTTCTTCAAGTTTCCGCCATTCATATAATTAACTTTAGCGTGAATCTCGTGTGTCTATATCTATTTTATCAATTTTCACTTACGTACCAAAGACGCGAAAATCACATTTTCTTGAAGTTTCCGTCATTCATATAATTAACTTTATCGTGAATCTCGCGTGTCTATATCTATTTTATCAATTCCCACTTACGTACCAAAGATGCGAAAATCATATTTTCTTTCCACTCTCTGCCCTTCTTACAATTAATTTTAGTCAAAATGTCGTGTGTCAATATCTACTTTACCAATTTCCATCAACATATCAAAATCGTAAAATTCACACCTTCCTTCCACTTTCCGTTCTCCCTCTTACACTCCTCTATCTTTTCATGAAAACAAATATCTTCAATCTTCAATAAAAATAGACCTAATCTCCAATACCATCCATTAAGAAAAGAAAATTATTTCTATCTATTTTCATAATCATAGAAAGACACCCTCATTTTTAAGAATAAAATAAAAATAAAAATTGTCTAAATCCATTAATTTTCAATTTTCCATTCCCGTTAGAGGTGACTTCAAAACAATTAAAAAATTGTAAAAAAAACCGTTGGAATCGATATTGACTTTTTTTTTTTGAACGGCAATCAATATATATTTGACCGCGTGAAACTATTGAGATTAATACGTTGAATCGAGTGAAACCACAATAAATGATAAAATTCTCTTAAAATATTTAACAATACTGCATTTTCAATGCATTTTCAAAGTTGAAATCAAAAATTAAAATTCAAAACCGCTGGAATCGAGCTCAAAAATCTCTTACCATCTCATCTCTTAAGTGATTTTGTTAATTGATTAATATATATTATACATTATTATTATTTTTGAAATAATTATACATTATTATTATAATATGTAATTTGAGGTTAATTCATATATTATCCTAAAAAATGAAATTATAGAAGGAAGAAGTATGAATCACATATTTTCTTGTCATCACAAATTTCTCTCTCCGACCGATAAGAAACCAACAAGACAAGTCCCATGTGGTTTCTTAGGATCCACTCACTTAACTTGTGTTTTCTTTTACCACTTCACCAAAACTTGTGACCCATAAAAAGAACCCTTTTTTCTGTGTACTCTTCTCTTTTTCTTGTTCTCTTCCATTTTCCATAACACCCCCTTCTTCACACTTCTTCTTCCAATGGTTGCTATTTAAACCCCCCTCTTAAGCTGCTTCATTTTCCATCTGGGTTTTGTGAATTTTCACTTTTACTTCTTGAATGATGTCTGTCACTAGCAAAAGCATTGATTTTTTTGGTAAAAACTTGGTTTCTTGTGGCTGTTCTTCCAATGCTTCTTTTCATAGGTATGAAGTCAAGAATTATGCTAAGGTGAATTCTAAAGGGTGTGGTAATGGAGCTCGTAAATTGGTTTGTTGTAAGAAGAGGAATACTCATCATTATCGTGTTTCTTCTATGGATACTGCAGAGCCTACTTTGAATGGTATAGTGATTTTTATTTTGTTTTTTTTTAATAAATTGAAGTTTGTTGTGGAGTTACTTCATGTTACTAGTTTGCATGAATGATTTTGTATGTACTATGTAGTATCTGATTGATTGAAAGTGCGTCTGGTGTCTGACAGTATCAGAAGTATCTGACAATTCTGATAGTGGTGAACTCCATACGCATGTTACATTCAGTCATTTCATTTTGTATGTACTATGCAGTACTGATACTTCTGATGGAAAGTGTGTCTGGTGTCCGACAATATTAGAATTGTCAGATATTGTCGAACGTCAGGCATATGTAACATTCAATCATTTCATTTTGTATGTACCATGTGGTATTGATACTTCTGATTGAAAGTGTGTCTGGTGTCCGACAATATTAGAATTGTCAGATATTGTCGAACGTCGGACATATGTAACATTCAATCATTTCATTTTTCTTTCAAATTAGTATCTGGACATGTAAGTGTGTCACTGCGGTATGTGTATTTGTGTCAGTGTTTTATAGTGAATGAATGAATATATGTTGGTATTGATTTTAGAAGTGGGACTTTGGCATTAAAAGATTTGGTTTGGTTTTTGAATAGGTGGAACTCAAGCAATTAAAGACCTTGCAAAAGGATTGAACTTGAAGAGTTATCCAGAAACCCCTATTTCACCTAATAGGTTGTTTGAAGTAGTCTCTGATGATCTTCTAACACTCAATAAAAATCTTCAGTCTGTAAGTATTGCTTTCTATATTCATGTTGTGTCCTGTTTTTTACTACTTGGCTTAGTTGCTTATAATTGTGTCCTGTCTTGTCTATTTGAGTATTTCTGTTGTTCTATTGACTTCAACAGACCAGAAAAATGTGAATGATATCCATTGTTCAGTAATTTGAAACAGAACATTCTTTGCTTATTGTACTTTTAATTATCCGTTTTTTAATTCTGCTACACTATAGCGCTATAGTACCGCAATAGCGGCTATTTGACAACACTAAGGCGCTATAGCTGTTATTTGACAATACTGGTCATTCTTATTGCCTGCCGAGCCTTCTTGCCTTTTAGGTTCTCTTACATTGCAAACAGTAATGATTAGATTTTTGGTGCCCATATGTTAGTGTATCTGATGAAGATGCTCTTGATAGATTGTAGGCGCAGAAAATCCAGTTTTAATATCTGCAGCTGAGCAGATCTTTAGTGCTGGTGGGAAGAGGATGAGACCGGCGCTTGTGTTCTTGGTGTCAAGGGCGACCGCAGAGCTACATGGCCTTGAGTAAGTATACAAATCTCTTTTTATCTCTCTCACACTCGCGCACACATACAGAGAAGTCATTTGCTTGTCCTGAAAATTCAATGTATATGGCAATAAAAAATTGAATGCTTCATCTTGAAATGAATGATTGCAGGGATCTTACTGTAAAGCATCGACGTTTAGCTGAGATAGTTGAAATGATTCATACTGCAAGTTTGATACATGATGACGTGCTAGATGAGAGTGACCTAAGAAGAGGTAAGCTAGTGATACTTATTTAGAAATGGCTGTTTAATGTTCTTTACATTACTTTGTTTTTCTGCTTATTATCTTGTCAATTTTTCTCATACTTTACAGTCGTTTTGATTTTAATCTTGGACAACCATGTTATAATTTATTTGATCAAGAATTTCCTTTACATCTCACACATATGTCCTGAAACTTTGTTGTAATTTGGAATCGAACATTATTGTTTGTTGTATGAGTCATTACATGTTAGTGTTAAGTACAAGTGCAAAGATATATCTGCTTTGTATCACCTTGACAAATTGGTATATACATTCATAAAAAGGTTTCGAGTTTCCAATCTGTGACATATGATTTCCATGTTTTGCTTTCAATTAATAGGGAAGGAAACTGTTCATCAAATGTTTGGAACAAGAGTGGCGGTGCTGGCTGGAGACTTCATGTTTGCACAGTCATCATGGTATCTCGCCAACCTCGAAAACATTGAAGTCATTAAACTTATCAGTCAGGTGAGTTCCATCATTATACAGCTTTGTAAATATCCTTATCATTCACTTGCATCTGCAAAATCATCATTCCAAGATTCAACCGTGGCCGGTGAATATGAAAGAACATATGTTAGGATAGGTCAACCCCTTAAATGGATATCGATTATTTCAAGGGATTGGGCTCTACACTTGCACGCAGGGTTATTTTGGTCCAATGAAAAAAATCAATATTTCGGAAGTGCTTAGCATAGTGTATGAAAAGATGCATTATTTCATTTTCTATACATTGTTTTTATTTTTGCAAAAATTTTGGTGTGACAGGTGATTAAAGATTTTGCTAGTGGAGAAATAAAGCAAGCTTCTAGCTTGTTTGATTGTGATGTTCAGCTCGACGAGTATCTAATCAAGAGTTATTTTAAGACAGCGTCCTTGATTGCTGCCAGTGTAAAAGGAGCTGCAGTTTTCAGCGGTTCTGACAGCAGCATGACCGAGAAAATGTTTGAATACGGGAAGAATCTCGGTCTCTCCTTCCAAGTTGTCGATGACATATTGGATTTCACGCAATCGGCAGAGCAACTTGGAAAGCCTGCTGGCACGGACCTCGCCAAAGGTAACCTCACTGCTCCTGTAATTTTCGCGTTGGAGAAAGAACCAAAATTGAGGGATATCATTGAGTCTGAATTTAGCGAGATTGGTTCGCTTGACGAAGCGATCGAGTTGGTCAAGAGTTGTGGGGGAATCGAAAGAGCACAAGAGTTGGCAAAAGAGAAAGCTGATCTTGCTATTCAAAGTCTTCAATGTCTTCCTCCAAGTGTGTATCGTTTAGCTCTTGAGGACATGGTGACATATAATCTTCAAAGGATTGCATAAGTTTGTGCATGATGAGACACATTAAGAAAATCAAGAATAATACATGATTATTTGAACTTGTCATTTCAAGATTTTCCAACAAATCCATCAACACCTTCCTTTTGTGCTACTTTTTGGGGTACCAGTGTATAGACATTGAAGAATCAAGAACAAGTAACATAATATATTCCATTATTGTATTTATGATCTTATACATGCATCAGTATATTCTTTTCCCCATTTTATTTTCTTGGATCTGGTTGTAATACAAAATTTAAAATGAAAAAATAATGATTATTATTTTTCTGATTTTCTTGCACTAACTTACTACTAGGAAGAGATTTTCATATTTTCTATAGTTACAAATGTCATTCCTCAAGGCTGAAAGATGTGTTTCAAATTGCATGGCAAATCTCCTTGGATTAATCTTGTCTTTTGAAAAAAGCAAGAAGCAGCATGTTTGTTGGAATCAAACAATTGGTAGATTTAGACCCTAAATAATTTTGATGATAACTCACACCTTAATATGAAAAATTTATCTTTTACTATTTAACAATGTTATTCAAGTGTACAATTAGATATGGTAGGTGTACATGATATAAATAACTTAACTAGATTCAATCATTTTTTAACTCAGTAGAAGCAAAAGAAGATAGTATCATCTGTCTCTGGTTGAAAGAAATCATCATCTGGTAACACTCAGAAGTAAGTGTGCATCTAGTCCAAGAGGAGAAATCATCATGAGCAATGAAGAATCTAGTCAAGAAATGAAGCATCCTCTTATCAAGTCCAGAAACATCTATTGACCAATACATTAGAAACAACATCTTATATTTAATGAAGGGCTTAAGGGGTAATTGTTCTAGACTGGGTCTTAACCCACGTCGCCACCCTAATACATGGTGGTCAAAATAACCCTAACTTTGGACAATTTGGCGGTCAGGGTTTTAGAATGTTCGCCCAACCTCTACTTGTCAAACAATCTTATGATTCTTAAAGGTATCCTATTTTCTTGGCTTGTGACAATTTGGCGGTCAGGGTTTTAGAATGTTCGTCCAACCTCTACTTGTCAAACAATCTTATGATTCTTAAAGGTATCCTATTTTTTCTCTTCGTTTTGTTTTCACTATTTTGTTTTCGTTTATCCTCGTGAGAATGGGAAATTTGAGCGCCTTGGGCAACCCAGGATACTCAAACCTTAATTCCTTCGGAGACGCTGAGAATCTCATCAATGAGGTGGAAAAAATTGTGGATGTCAAAGGTGATGATAACTGTGAATTCCACATGGTTAATTCCTTCCGTTAATAGTGAAGATGAAGAACCAATTTCATTAGATATGATATGACATGTATATTGTATAATTTTACAAGTATTCTGACAATTTTTTTTTGGTCTATGGTGCACCGAAACTTTTTTCTAGTTCATAACTTACCAATACTTCCTGTGGTCTATACGTGGTTAATAATTCACTAATGCTTTTTTTTTTTTGAGGGGAATTCACTGATGCTTATAGTATAAACATGTCTTTACGTTTTATGAGCAAATGAATGTTTCTCGCCATTTGACTTTCTTATATAAATATATCTGTTTCATTTTATACTCTCACTACATCTCTCATGTATCCTTCAATCAAATCTCATGTCAAATTCAAGTCAAGTCTTTGAAAAAGATGGTGGTGATGTATTTAGCTTCCTTTCTAAAAAATAAATAAATTGTATTTAGCTTCCACCAACGAGATGACTAAGGGCCCGTTTGAATTAATTTATTTTAAAACTTATATAAAATAGCTTATGTAAATAAATAAGTTTTTATGTATTATTTATAAGTTTTAAAGGTAGTTTATGAAAAAACAGTTTATGAAGATATGGTTTTCATTAGTGAGAGCTTATAAAATAAAATAAAAGCTTATTTATTTACATAAGTTATTTTTCATAAGCTTAAAATAAGCTCAAACCAAACGGGGTCTAAGTTGAAAAAGACAATTTAAACATTTCTTTCATAAAGCTCATGAAAGTCAAACAATATCTATATCGCAGTTAACTTGTCGTCATAGATCTGAACGATGATAGCGACAAATGTACCATATGTCATTATCCAAATTTTTTTAAAGATGATTCTGACGTATGCCACATGTTTTCGATCATGGTATCTAAAGAGGGAGTGATATATCCCCGGATCCGTTCAAACTGCAAGTGTCATAAGTGTCAATAGAGTTCGGTTAAATTGTGTTGTCACTTTGCGTAATGTTTATCATTGTTAAACTATTGTTGTTAAAATATGAGTGTTTGTTATTATTGTTAAATTACGAGTGGTTGTTGAATAATGATCGATGATACTCTATTTCTGCCATAATCATAACATACCGGGTCCTAACCCTCAAAGTGTTCGTGTTGTAAACCCCAATCCTTGATAAAATAAAAAGAAAATTGCTTTTTTGACATACAAAAGTTCACAATGACAAAAGTAAATTACGTTAGAGTCCCCAGCGGTAGTTAACTGCCGTTGTTTTTCCCCCCCCCAAAACCAGAAAACCCCTAGGTCCTATTCACTCATCACTTTACCTCACCATACCATTCCACAAAAAATCCCCATTTCAAAAATCTTTTGTCAAAATCTTGATTCCAAATCATTGTTGATCGATTGTTAGGATGTTTCTACACACAATATGCATCAAAGAACAAGTACTGCAAGTTTTAACTCGTTTACATTTGATTGGTTTTGCTGGTTTTTTTTATCCTGTCACGAACTTGAACGGCAGTTAACTGGGAGTCAGCGGCTGTTAACTTAAAAAATTTTGAAATTTTTTCAAATGTCAGTGCTACTGCCTAAATTTTTTTTCCCAATTTTTTTGTTTGTTTGTTTATGTTATTATATGATATTAGATACATGTTTATTAATTAGTTTAACAATTATATGTTGTTTATTTATAGATATGGTTGAGAATGCGGATGATGATCCGAGTGATCGAAAACCTAGCGTTGTCGATTCCGTTAAGGTTGAAGCTCCCATTAAGGTCGAAACTTCCGTGAAGGTTGAAGCTTCCATTAAAGTTGAGGCTTCAAGCGTCAATTCCGATGTGTGGAAACTTCATGACAACGAAGTGGACATGCCTCATTTCTTTTCGACCCGAGGTACACGGAAAGATAAGGACGAATTGCTCGGTTGGGTCCGTCGATAAGCAAATAGGGCTGGATTTACGGTTATCATTAGAAGATCTTGTGAAGGTAGAAATGCTATGTTGGAGTTGGTTTGTGAACGGAGCGGCGAGCACAAAGTACTAAATAGAAAAGTGAAGCATGAAGCAACGGGATCAAGAAAATGTGGGTGTTTGTTCAAGGTGCATGGATATGTTGTCAGGGAAGACAATGTTTGGAAATTAACTATTCTTAATGGCGTTCACAACCATGAGATGGTGCCGTATGTAGCAGGGCACCTTCTTGCCGTAAGATTAATGGAGGACGACAAGAAGATTGTACATGACTTGGCCAAATCTTCGGTGAAACCAAAAAATATGTTGACAAATTTGAAGAAGAAAAGGAAAGAGTTCACGACAAATATCAAGCAAGTCTACAATGAACGTCATAAATTCAAAAAGGCAAAAAGGGGTGACTTGATGGAGATGCAATTTCTAATCTCAAAGTTGGAAGAGAATGAATATGTTTATTACGTAAGAGAAAAAAAAGGAAAGTCAAACTGTTCAAGACATTTTTTGGACTCATCCAACATCGGTAAAGTTGTTTAAAAAATTTCCGACTGTTTTGATAATGGATTCCTCGTACAAAACCAACTTGTATAGGATGCCATTGTTTGAAATAGTTGGAGTCACCTCAACCTATTTGACATATTCGGTTGATTTTGTATTTATGATGTCGGAGAAAGAGGATAACTTTACTTGGGCTTTGCAAATGTTACTTAAACTTCTTGAACCAAACAGTGATATGTCTAAGGTGGTAGTGACCGACAGGGGCACGAGTATGATGAATGCCGTAGCAAATGTTCTCCCCGATAGTAGTGCAATACTTTGTTATTTCCATGTTGGCAAAAATGTTAGAGCAAGAATCATCATCGATTGCAAAGTTAAACAAAATGTTGTGATAGTGGATGGGCAAAAGAAGATTGTTGACGAGGCGAAGCATAGTAAGTTAGTTGATAGCATATTTGATGCATGAGAAAAATTGGTTGAATCTCCTACTCAAGAGTTATATGCGGGTAATCTATTGAAATTCCAAGATGTTTGTAAGGATTATTCAAAGTTTCTTCACTATGTTGAAACTACCATTTTGAAGCCTTTTAAGGAAAAATTAATGAGGGCATGAACGGACCTTGTGTTACATCTTGGGTGCAGGACCACGAACAGAGTTGAAGGAGCTCATGGTGTGGTGAAGGAATATTTGTTCACCTCCAAGGGTGACTTGGGTACTTGTTGGGAAAAAATAGATGAGATGTTGGCAAACCAATTTGGGGAGATACAATATCGTTTGGTAGGAGTATTACGGTCTTGGAACATCGATACAAAGATGTCACTTTGTACTCTAGGTTGGGGGGTCACATGTCTAGACAAGCCATGAACTTTATTTTTTTGGAAGAAGAGCATGTTAGGAAAACCATGTGCATTGACAAGAGAACTTGCAGTTGTGTTATAAGAACGTTGTATGGCCTACCTTGTGCATGCTTCATTGCTATAAAAATCCGTCACAACAAGCTCATTCGATTGGATGAGATACACCCGCATTGGCATAAGTTGTATATGGGTGAAGAAGAAAGTAATGAAGATTTGTTTTCGGTTGCGGAGGAGTGGAGTGGTATTCAAGAACGTCTCCAAAGAGTTCCATTCCAAATGAAACTAGAATTCAAAGAGGGTTTGCGGTTGTTAGCGTTTCTGGAGACCACAATGTTGTCACCACCTCCAAGAACAGTACAAACCAAAGGAGCAATGAAAAAAAATCAAACCTACACCAAAAACGACACGTAGGATCCCATCTTCATGGGAGACTATTGATTCTCAACATCCGAAAAGTCAATCTTCACCACGAAAAAAATCTCCACAACCTAACAGAAAAGGTGCTCGCATTGGCATTTCTCCCGTTCCAGTTCCTAAGCCTATCTTGGTTTCAAGAAATTATGATTCATTGAGTCCTATGTATTACATGCCAAAATTCATGAGACCATACATTGAGGGAATTGTGGATGTTATTGGCGATGGACATTGTGGGTTTAGGGCTATAGCCGAATTCGTGGGTTTGACGGAAGAAAGTTATGTTATAGTGCAGAAAACACTTATTAAAGAGTTGAACGAGCATAGGAACAAATACATCGAGATATATGCGAGCGAGCGCCGTTATAACTACATCTTAGATGGATTGCATCCTCCCAAAAATGCTAGTAGTTTTGCACCTCCCGATAAATGATTGACATTGCCGGATATGGGACACATCGTTGCATCTTGTTACAATAGGCCGGTGGTAGAGATGACTACCCTTGATATTGGAGTCTCCGAGACTTTTTTCCCACTTAGAGGTCGACTTCCGGTTAACCCGAAAAGTAACATGATTTGCCTTGGTTTAATCCCAAATCATTTTGTCATTCTTTCCTTGAAAGATGGTTGCCCACTACCTCCATCATCCACGGAGTGGAAGCTACACAAGAGCGAAGAGGCGGCAACATGGGAGGATTAATTCTTGGATCAACTTGATCGTTTCCGAACACTCATGGAGAACTATGAGAGAGATGTTCCACCAAAAAAACCAACAAATCAAGACAATCCTATTTTGTTGAATGACACTCCGGTTAAAGCAACGAAGAATTTGAAGATGTTGTGGAACATTTAGAAGATTTAATTTCATTAGGTGAAATATGACACTTTTTCGTCGGTGTTCATCCGCTTTTTGGTCGATATGCGCCGACGTATTTTTTGGGATATATAATGTAATGACCAATTTTTTTGGATAATATGTAACTAACCTTTAATGAATTTTATATATATATATATATATATATATATATATATTTGAGTTTTGCATTTATTAGAAATTAATGTACTTTACGTGCAATGTGTTGCATATTGTGGACAATTTGACGAATTTCAAACAATTGTGAAACGTTAACGCATTATCTGTTTTGGGTAATGTTACCGAATAATTGATAAACTATGAAATGTTGATGTTTGTGATTGCTGGATGTTGTTGTTTCGGTTTGATTTCATGCGGAATTGTCGTTTGAAATTATAGGTACAAACAGGCCAAAATGGCTGGAAAAATCATTGCAGACTGCACTGGTTCTGTTTACTGGTGTGAACGGCAGTTAACTGCCGTTGGTGCCAGCGACAGTTAACTGCTGCCAGTTACTTGAGCGGCAGTTAAGTAATTTTAATGTGTCATTGTGAACTTTTGTATGTGAGAAAAACAATTTTCAAATAAAAAATGGTAGTGTTAATGTTAAGAAATCCACAAAAAGAAATATTACCTTAAACTTTGTGCATTCAATTCATTAAAACATTAAAGATTAAATTTAATGCACGCATTCAATACATTATTTTTACATTTGACTTACAATGCACAAGTTAACATTTTACAATAAAAAATAGATGATTGGCCGTCTCGTCCGAACCTAACCGATGAGGAGTTATGAACCGAGAATGATATTTATATTTTTTTATTTTTGAAGGGTTTATGAACATTTAACTGGGTTTATAGCCGATTCAGAAATATCTCTCTCTCTCTCTCAGACACACTCACAACAGAAAAATGCCATTTATGAATTACATCGCACAATGGAGAAGCGTAGCAAAAGAAGCCTTAGATCGTTCAGCAATAATCGCAAAATTCCTCTGTTACCTTCACTTCACCGGCAACTACCTCTGTTCACCAACACATGTAATCTCCAATCTTTCATCTTTCTTCTTCATCTTCGTGTTTTTCGGATACCCTTTTGACTCAATTGCTATAATCCTCTGTTTGCAGGCGTATGGACCTAGTATGCTCCCAACCCTAAATATCGCCGGCGATGTTGTTTTGGTGGAGCATGTTTCTCCGAGGATTGGGAAAGTTGGTCATGGTGATTTGGTTCTTGTGAAGTCACCTTTGAACCCTAATAGGAATTTGACGAAGCGGGTTGTTGCTATGGAAGGGGATACTGTTACTTATTTTGATCCTTTGAATTCTGAGGATTCCAGAATTGCTGTGGTGTGTTTGCTTAATTAATGGTTTGTTCTTTGTTTTCACTTTTTTGTGTGTTTGTTTTATTAGTTCTTTGTGATTTTTTGTTTTGTTTTGTTGAGTACATTGTTGTGAAAATGTGGCTACTTGATTGTTGTCATGTTAGATCAGCTATTATGAACAAGGTTTTTGTTCCGAGTTCCGACCTCAATCTGCTGCACTGAGCACTGCTAGGGACACTCTCTTTTCAACAATCTCCCTAACACTCACTCCTTTCTTAGTTGGAATCCATTGTAGTTCCACTACCAATGAAGCACGGACACGGACACGGGACATGACACGGACACTGACACGCCGACACAGCTAATAATTTAAAAAAATCACATAATTCAGTGTAATTACAAGTGTCGGTGTCGGACACGACACGTGTCCGACACCGGGACACGTCTAATCCGAGGAGTATCCGTTCTTCACAGTGTGGGACCCATTTATAATGTGTAAAACCCACATTCCAATAACAGAGTGAGGGTTGGAGAGAGTGTTGAAAAGAGAATTTTCGTAGCCGTCTCTCTGCCGCACTAATTAGGTATTGTCAGCTTAGGTCTTATGTAAGCAGTAAGTCCTCATGTTTGTCTTTGGTTAGAAAGGGACTTGGTGAGTTGAGAAGAGTGAGTTTTTTTATAAAATTTTCTTAGTAACAATTCTTAAGAAATGCGAGACTTTTGGTGTACCAGAAGCCAATTTGAGGCTAAAGGGCTTATCGGCTCTTTGTATGGCTTAGACCGTGTCATCCTTCGTGCGTGGCTTAGGCTCTCCCAGCGTTAATATTTCGATCTCAACTCTGCTGTGCCTCTTTTTAGAGATATTGTTCATTTTGGGGCCATCACACTTTTGTCTTTAGTTAAAATGTGTTTGAATGGGTTGAGGAGAGTGAATGTTTGTAAACTACCCTTAGTGGTTTGTTCTTTGTTTTCTCGTTTTTTTGTCTGTTATATTAATTGTGATTTATGTCTTGATTTTTTAGTATACACTGCATTGTTGTGCAAAATGTGGCTACTTGATTGTTGTCATGTTAGATAAGTAATTATATGCAAGTTTTAGTTCCAACCTCAACTCCGCTGCACTAACTAATTAAGTATTGTCTGCTTAGGGTCTTATCTAAGCCCTTTAGTCATTAGTTTAAAGGCGTTTAGTGAGTTGAGGATAGTGGGTGGTTATAGGCTATCCTTAGTCTCGATTCCCAAGCGATGTGAGATTTGTTGCTGTACTAGAAAAATAGCCCATTTGCTGTGTATGGCTTAGGCTGTGTCAGCCCTCATGTGTAGCTTAGGCCGTATTAGCCCTTGTGCGTAGCTCAGGCCCTCTTTCTAGTGTCAATGTTTCAATCTCAAGTCTGTTGTGCAACTTTTATGAGATATTGACCTTTTTGGGGCCCGCACACTTTTGTCTTCAGGGTCTGTTTGGGAGTTTAGGAGGGGAGGGGAGGGCTTGGAATAAAAGGAAGAAGGAAGTGGAATGAATAGAGAAATATGGGAGAGGAGGGTTTTGGAGGATTTAGATATAATTCTTCAAACCCAATCTATGTTGTTATAATATTTTTAAAATTTTTAAAATATATTAATTATAAGTTTTCATTTACCATTCTCTACAAACTCACTTAGAAATGTTGGAAAATTTCTTGTTCTTTTCCTCTAGCCCGCTCTCTCCAAAGCCCTCACCTCCCCTTCCCTTCAACCCAAACAGACCCTTAGTTAAAATGCAACCTCGCAGGTTGAGGAGAGTGGGTGTTTTTAAGCTACCCTGAACCACAATTCCCAAGTAATGTGAGACTTTTTGGTGCATCAATACAATCTTTAAATGGAAAATGCTAATTATTACTGAACATTTTGAGCTAAATGGAAAGTGCTTATTACTATGGAACGTTTTGAGCAAGAAATGCACATCCGTTTTGATTGGCTCGTTTTAACACCACTTACCCAGCCTGATTTCCGTAAATGAGGGAAGTTATAGTAGTTTTGGTTTATTTAAGAAAATAACACACACTTGTCCCAAAACAAATGAGAAATACACACACATGAAAAGGATGTTTAACATTGTTCTTATGTTTCTTTTGGTTAGCCTTTCATAAAATATAGCATAACTCTTTTTAACCATTGGTCGTTGTAAGGGTTCCAGTCGCGATTCTTGATATTACAGAGAATAACAATTAAACATGGATGATGCAGCTGTAACCACAGTCGCGGCAAAATCAAATTTCAAAAACGATGATGTTGCGATCTATATTGTTGCTGTGGACCTTTATTTTAAACACTTATTGTGGGTATTGGAACTTTTTCCAACATTTTTTTTTCTTCTTTAATATTTGTAGTATGCAAATATGTTATTCTGGAAAGTACCTCTTGCTTGTTTTATTGTTAGGATATAGGATAAAGGGGAACTAGTTACTTGATTATTAGAAAGTACTTATTAGAAAGTATCGTGTATAAATAGGAGAACACATGGACAGGCAAGGATTATTATTGAGTATTTTAAATTCTTAGTGAATAGAGTCGTGACTCTATTGTAGAAGGGGAAACTCTTGGGGGAGAGATTTCTCCTATTCTCCCTCTCTCCTTTCTAATCTTTCAATAAAATAGGTCTTCCCTCTGAATTCAATTACTTAGTTCCTAACATTTATCATGTTGGATTATAGTGAGTGGAACTGGAAGAAGGTTTAAGAATTGTTTGGTCATATGAGATTGAAGTCATTGATTAATGCGTTCAATAAAAAGATTATTACTTGTGTGTTATATACCAATTCAACCGAGTTGTATGTGTTGGTGATATTTTCAATGAACGGATATGCAGAATTAAGAAAATGATTTGATGCAATTTTCTACGTCTTTCATATATATCATATATGGAATAAAAAATAGTTTCATTACCAGGTTTCTTCAAATTAGGTAATTCATAAGGCGCTACATAGGAGCTATGCAGTTTATTTTCAACAAGGCTTGATAAAATGCATTTATCTGATTTTTGCTCACTTTGTCGTCATCATTCTTTTACTGTAACTGCTGTGGTAAAAGATCAGTTATTTGCTTATGATGTCTGGTTATATTACTTGAAATTTCTCTATATTTTTGGCTGAGATAATTGATATTTTGTTTTCAGATTGTAATACTTATTTACTTAAGTTTTACTGATATCCTTTGATCCAATTTGCATTATTGCGTCTTAACACTTCAATTAATTATTAAATTTTAAGATAAAAGATAATCAGCTATCTTGTCTGTGTCCCATTTGCTTGGAATATATGGTTTGCAGGTTGCATTGATTTTTCTTGTTTTATTAATATTAATATTATTATTTAATTTATGTTGATAGGTTTGATTTATTGCTTTATTTATCAATCTTTTTTTACTTAGGTGCCAAAGGGGCATGTTTGGATTCAAGGAGATAACGTCTATGCTTCCCGTGATTCACGTCATTTTGGTCCTGTTCCATATGGTCTTATAAGAGGAAAAGTGTTTTTCCGGGTAACTGCCGTGCCCAATATATATTTTATTTTTTATAGTTTGTTTTTGGTTCATTGGGTTTCTTCCCTATTATTTTGATAGAGGTTAGTGCAATTTATTTCTTACATACTTTCATGTGGTTGAATATTAGTTTTCCTGAATAGTTTAGACCGAGCTAAGGTTATAATGATACTGTTCTGTTAGTACATGACTGCTTCTATTTTTCTTTTTGGACTTGTACGTATACTTGCAATGATCTACTGATTCTATATTTGTAGATTTTTGTTACTGATATCTACATATTTGTTACACACAGTGTTGATATTTCAAATACTTTTTTCTACCAGGTTTGGCCACCCAGTAGCTTTGGACGGTTAGATAATTGAAGATATTTTAAAGAAGGTATGGTACTTTCTATTATATGCAATGTCTGTTTTTCTCCTGCTAGGGTGTTCCTTTATACCTTAAGTTATAGAGAATGGGATAAGTAACAAAAAAGTGACGAATAATCAATTAGGTCTGTGGACAGCGTTGCTTTCAATGTCCCCTTTGTCTGTAATTTACAAAGCATGAAATTTTAATATTGAGTCATGGTTGTTTGTAACTCCGGATGAAACAGCACCTTGGTTTTGCTAGACCTTGTTGTATAGTGTGATAATCTAGCCACATTTTGAATTGTAATATTTCTTCCCTGGCATAGATACTGTGTCTCTTATAATTCAGGTTTAGAGACTCAGCTACTTGAAAAAATTTAAGGGCTTGTTGGGTTTAATATTTTATATTTTCATCTTTAATTTGAAAAATTCAGCTTCTTAATACTTCATTTCTTGTTTTCAAAGTTTTTTTTTTATAACAAAAAGAAATAGTTTTTAGTGTTTGTTATAAATTTTAAAAAGTGAAACAAAACAAAAATAATGTTATATTTATTTAATTATTAAAAGTAAAAATGAAAATGGAAATGTCTCAAACCAAACTAGTCCTTAGGCTATGGATACATGAATAAAATTTCAACATCCTACAATGTTATATTGGAAATAATTTATCGTCCGGGTACCAATAATTATTAGTGAAAGCATGAGTGCACTTATGCAATGATTCCCTTACATAAATTGGATTTTAAGAATTTCTCAAGATTTTATCTATGTTATTATGGCTTGATATTCAACACTTTAACATCTTTTTCGTTTGCCAATTAATTGAACAGTGCTTATGGTCAGCCATCCCTTAAAATGCTACTTGGATGGAGCTTCAGTGTTTTCCATGAATGTGGCTGTTTTCAAGGGTAACACCTGAAGGACCATGCTCCTTTTCGCTGCTACGAAAGATACATGCTTTGGGGTTTGTTTGAGCACTGTGTTGTGTGCTACTCTATAAACTTTGAAAAAGAGCAGAGTGCACATTTATATGCAGAACAATTGGTTGGAAACCAATCAAACCATGCATTTTACCCATTATTTTTTATTTTTTTTCTTCAAATTTATATGCAGGGTAGACTTTCTTTGTTATCGATTGTCACATTGTGAATTTATACCTTGAAAATTGTAGACATATAGATTCAAAGAAGTATTTCATCCATCTTGCCTCATTTGTCAGGTTGATTGTTTTGTTTTTATGTCTGAAATTATTGATTCGTTTCGTGAAAATATACACTCAGGCAACTTGAGTCAGGCTATGAGGGTTGTCAAGGACTAAGTCATGAAGTAAATATTTAAGAATGATTGTATGCATGTGACAGGCTTTCTTGTTAAAAAACACTGCAAACAACGTGCTTATGTTGTGCTGAAATTATTTGTATTTTTATTTTACACCCTTCCTCACCTCCGTCCCATTCTCAAAAGCGTATTGTTATAGAGGATTG
>Ga0315913_1004364_pt1 | contig 17129 bp, 7 predicted proteins | sample MpolsnodulesMG_FD_207736 | JGI IMG/M metagenome (GOLD analysis project Ga0315913, IMG submission 207736) | Medicago polymorpha root nodule microbial communities from Los Angeles, California, United States - small nodules | ecosystem: Host-associated > Plants > Roots > Nodule | place: USA... | reverse complement strand
AATGAAGCACGGACACTACTTGGATTAGACGTGTCCTGGTGTCGGACATGTGTCGTGTCCGACACCGACACATATAATTACACTGAATTATGTGATTTTCGCAAATTATTAGCGGTATCGGCGTGTCCGTGTCCAGTGTACGTGTTCGTATCTGTGCTTCATAAACTCTCCCTCACATAAACAACAAATGTTAGGCAAACTAATTAAGTCATTAATCTGAAGTTAAACCACTCACATTGTTTAATTACATTTTCTAATCACTAATTACATATTTCTAATCACTATAATTAGGTTAAACTGTCAAAAACGAAATTAGTTATCATACATAAACATACTTTACCATAATAAATGCATAATTGCGTAATTGAGAAAAAAAAACGCGCGAAAATTGAAAAGAGAAACGAACCTTGATCTTCAACGGAGTCGGGAGTGGAGAAGAAGGAAGGAAGAAAACGAGTGGCTCCATCAGCGATGATGCGATAGGCAGGATCTACAAGCTTGGAAATCCATCGGCGGTTGGATGAGGGACGGGCGTAAGGAGTGGACGGTGGCTTTCTCGGCGGTGGTTTACGAAGTTTGCCGCCGGCGCCTCTTTGTTCCGGTACGGTTGTGATTTGATCCATGGAATGGAATCAGAGTTGATGGAGCAGTCGATAGTGGGAAAGAAAGTAAGGTAAAGTCTAAGTACGATGGTACTTGCAAGGTCGAGTAGCCGCGGAATTTTTTGTTTAAGGCCATGTTTGGAAAAGCAAAAAAGCTAGCTTATAGATTATTAAATTAACTTATATGCTTGTTTTGAAAAATATAACAAGCTTCTTTGATTAGCTTATAGCTTTTTTAAATGTTATTTTATCTAGCTTTTAAGCTTATAATTACATATTTTCTTCCACTTTTAATCCTTAGTATTAATTAAAAATGTTTATAAATATAATTTATAAAAACTAACCTACATATACATTTTTATTATTTTATATTTATCACTCACTTCAAAATCTAATTTTATCAAATATTTTAGTTTCAATTATAAGTTTGTAGCTATCAACCATCAGTTATAAACTAGTTTATCTGCTATCAGATAACTTATAGCTTAATTTTATCAATCAAACCCTGAAAGAAAAATCACGGTTGTTATATATCCATCTAAATCATGAATATTCTCTATTTATTTGTGTTAGGGTTATGTTAATTAGTGCCTCTAGAGAGAGTTTGGGTATGCTCCATTTAGGGAGCTATCCATTTACTTCATTTATGAGCTTTGATGCTTGACACGAGTTAAAAATTAAATAACAAAATATCACTTGAAACCAAAATTCACCTTTTTAGCGCTAAAAATCATCATTTTTAAAGAAAAAAACGTGCCTTTAGACCAAAATTAAAAGAAATCTGAAAATAGAGGGACATTAAAGTTCAATTTCAAAAAAAGTACTAATTTCGTGAGCTTAATCAAATAGGGGGACCAAAATAAGATCTTAATGTTATCAATTATCATTAAAAATAAAAAACAATCTTTTTTTCAAGATATTGATCGATTATGGAAAATTAATTAATATATTAAGAAATAGAATAAACAGTTCTTGAAATTGGATTCATCACATATGATAAATTAAAATTTTCATTTTCGTGAAACAGTAACAACAAAATCAGGAAAGAAATGGAAAATGGCGTTGAACTTTTACCTTAGAAGAAGAATGCGAGATGAGAAGAAGAACGAAAAGCCGAAGCGGGGATGGGACCGGGGAATTTTGGTGGGAATGGAAATGGTTGACGGAGTTAAACAATGGAGTAAGAAGAGAGTTGAGTCTCAGTGTATACGAAAATTGAAACTGAACGTTACTTTCAAAATTTGAGTTTTAAATACTCGAGAAGTATATAAAATTAATTAATTATGCATGAGTTGGGTATACAGGTTCATGGGTCGAAAATGTTGTATTTACTAAAAGAAAACAATTCATATCTGAATGTATAGATGTTGCTTATGTGTAAAAAAATTTGTCAGGTAGTCCAGTGGCTAGAATTCATCTTATAAGTGGGGAGTTGGGGTTTGAACCCCGACCCCTACATATAATAATGCATTGTCCTACTAACTGAGCTATGCTCACGGGACAAGCTTATGTGTAATTTTATAAGGGTCAAAATTATCATATTTTATACTTTAAGGTAGAATTTAATTTATATACATTGTGAATGCGTGTATGATATTTTATCATATCATGTAGAGTGTAGGAAAATTTTATTAGATGTTATAAGAAATATATGTTTTATTTATTAAGGTTTTTTATAATGACTTGTTTCAAAATTTAAACAAAATTTCAAGATAAAATCAATTTAAAATTTAGTTAAAAAATATTTCAAATCAATGTTTAATGATCGATTTGTGAAGGAGTAATGATAGGCGACTTTTCTCAATTATATTTCTTAATCATTAAATAGATATTGTTTTTTTGAAGAAGGCAAAATGAAATTTATTAAAATCGCAATGAATCCTAACAAGCACAAGGAATGTTAGACTATGAGACGTAAAGTAGCAAAATACAAAGGAAAAATAGTACCAAAACCCTCACCCAACATACATAAAAAAACCCTCAACCAACATCACAAGCTACCACAAAAACAACTTCCACCACCTACATTCTGCTGCTCGCACAAAACCCCCAAGCAACATCGTCAAGAACCTACACAGCAACCTTTAAAAAATAACCAGTAACTATAACGATTGAAACAACAACAACCATTTTCGCCACAACAATCGATGTCACCTTAACGAATCCACCTTTACAACAACCAGCGCAACAACAAAATCCACATTCACAACAGCAACACCAACGTTCCACATCGACAAACCACCAGATAACAGAGAAGTCAAACCGGATGAGAATGTTTTGATCGAACCTAATCGTTGAAGACCCACCAACACCTGCTCACACCACCAAAAATGTGGCCTACATCACCACCTCCCACCACCATAACCTCCTCCACATAGATATGGATCGGAAAGAAACAACCACTACACAAAAACACCAGACAACCTTTGTTTTTGTAACAGCCGCAAACTCAACACCCACAACGAAGAAAACAACACTGCCGCAAATACAGTGCCAAAAGAACCACCATCACCTCCTCTTACCTCCAAAACTGAGACTTACCTCACCACCATCACCCCTGTCACCACCATCACTTCCTCCACACAGATCTAGGACATATCGAAACAAAACACAAAACAATTGTCAAAGAGGGATAACCCCTTCTTCGACATAAAAAACATACCAGAAGATGAACTTATACAAATTGTTTTTCCACCCCAATTCAAATATGCCACCACAAAAATCACCATGAGCCACCACCAGCACGCCACAACCACCATGAGATCTACCACGAAAACAAATACAAACATCCATAAAAACCATCCAAATCTACCCCCATGAACTACCATGAGAGCTGCCACAAAAATCAACGCCAACATATACGAAAACCACCAAAATCTGCCACCACCAACCACCACCGTGATCTGCTACTACCACCTCCTAAAGCCACCCACCCAAAGGTCGTCGTATAGCCGGATGTGAGGTATTGTGAAGGACGCGCCTCATCACACCACCGTCGTATAAATCTACATTTTGAAGAAGAATGGTTAGATTTTAGGGAAAAAGGAGGTTGTGGTGTGTGGCGGCTAGCCAAATAGATATTTGTTGGCACAAGGGTGATAAATTAATATATTTTGTACTTTTTCTTTCATCGTGAATATTGATAAGTCAATTTTTTTTTTTTTTAAAGAAGTAAGAATTTTGATAAGCCAATTTTGAAACAAAAGATACTACACTCTTTTTTCCTTTACTAGAAAAAAATTAAAAAATGTTTTTTTCTTCAACTTATTCATAAATTTGTTAAGAATCTTATGTTATGTTGGATGAAATTTATTCTAAAAATGTGTTTGTAAAGGATAGATATCTCCCCTCTTACAAATCCGGTTTATATTAAATCCAATTCAAATTCCAAAATGGCATCAATACATATCAATAAAGTTTAGAGGGCATCTCTCACCATAAAATCTAAAAATGTATTTAAATTTTCCTACATTTAATTTGTTAAGATATGATCGAAAAATGTATTTAAAGTTTGGAGGAGTCTCTCACCATACACTGCTAAAAAAACAAAAATTAGTGAGGGATATTTAGTGAGGGAAAACGTGAAATCCCTCTCTAATTTCGTCACTAAATTTTGCGACTAAGGAATTTGTGAGGAATTTCATTTTTTCCGTCACTAATTTTCCTCATTAATTTTGCTTTTTCTAGTAGTGCAACTCCACGCCTCACCCCCTTCCTCCCAACCAAAAGCGAACATATTAGGCAGAGTTTCAATTATACATTCACAAGTTGTTAATCATATTTTTCCGTGTCCGACAAACGACAAGGTAGTTATTGTACCTATTAACATCTAAAGTCTCTTTAAGTTAATCAATACAATACTACTAAGTTTCGGTGGTGACTTGCGATCGTAAATTTAGCCATATATCTAGCAACTAGAGATAAAATCATTCTAGATAACTTAATTAAAAAGTATATGTCTGACACTTTCTAAAACAAAATTCAATTTGAAGTTTCACATCAGAAAATCATTAAGAACGTAAATAACTTCATTGATGTAATTAAACCAACATTATATATAAAAAACATAATCAAGAGTGTGCATCAAACTCATACCTAACTGTATATAACCCCAACACAAAAGGACAGTAGGTACATACACTCATGGAAATTAAATGCAAAGATATGAAAGTGAGATGAAATTGCATGAAATCATGATGATTCAAGCTTCTATGGGAATAGGTCAGGTTGGCCTACAGGGGTCTATGGCCTAGCCTACGACAGGCTAAACTAGACTTTTTTTCTAAGTAGAGTAGGCTTAGGCTTTTTTAAAAGCCTATTAACCTAAAAAGGCGAGGCCATAGGCCGTATAAAAAGCCTTCTAGGCCTAACAGGCCGGCCTACTTAAGTAATATATGAATAATATTGTTTATCATTAATATTATTATATTATATTTTGCATTTTGAATTAAATTATAAATTTGTTAACCTTTTTAGTAATTTAAGTTTATTAGTATACTTTGATTTTTTGCATATTCAAATGTATTATTATAAACTAGAATTGAAAAATGATATATACTATATAATCAAATTCTCTAAAAATTCTTGTTAAATATAAAAAATGACTTTAATTTCATTGATCATTAGTTCGTTAACCGATTGAAACTTAGATCACATTACTTATTTAACACTACTAAAAAAACAAAAATTAGTGAGGGATATTTAGTGAGGGAAAACGTGAAATCCCTCTCTAATTTCGTCACTAAATTTTGCGACTAAGGAATTTGTGAGGAATTTCATTTTTTCCGTCACTAATTTTCCTCGCTAATTTTGCTTTTTCTAGTAATGATACAATCAAGGTGTTGTAGAATTCAGTTAATATCTATCCTAAAATTCTAAGATAAGTAGTTGGGGAAGTTATTCTTAAGTTGGCTTGGTCTAATCTACTTATGTCGATTACATGTGACATTGTTTGAGATTTCAACGTACCATCACTATCACTTAGCATGCTCACACTCAACCATCTCATGTGCATCACCCAATATAAGCCGAACACTTTGGATTCATTAAAAAACAATGATTTGTGTTTTTAGAGTAGTCACTATCTACTCCTAGAAAATCTCTAATGCATACAATTTCAATTAAATACAGAAGTTAATTTGTTTTTCTAAATTGCATATTAGTGTGATTTTATTGTTATATATAAAATATGTTGTGTACAACTAACTATCTATTTTGTTCGAGGTAATGAAGTACATTTAAAAATTGTTTATCACAAATAGGAAACTCTATAATCAATCATCTAAATTCGCACTCCATCCGACCTCAACCATAAACAAAAAAAAACTATATGTGTTTGTTGGTCTTATATTTTAGGCAAATGTCAATAAATATATCCATATTTACGGGGATGTATTGGATTAGATTTTAAAAGATATAATTTTTGATTAAAAAAGTCTTGAGGATTTTAAAAGATTTGGAAGATTTTAATGACTTTGATGATTTTAAAAGATTATCAGAATTTATAATTTGAATTTCAATGGATTTACATCATAAGATTTTAAAGGATTTGAAATGATTTTATGGATTTATAAGATTTCAAAAGATTTTATGAATTTTGAAAAGAAATAATCATACACACTCTCTTTTACAATATTCTGGATACCAACTCTTTTATTTATTTATATATTTATTTTACTTGGATACCAACTCTTTTATTTATTTATTTATTTATTTTACTTTTATGTTTTACGAGAGAGGAGAGAGGGGGAAGAGAGAGGAAGAGAGGAGGGAAGATACAGGGAGAGAAAGAGAGAGAGAGAGAGATAGGAAGAGAGAGGGTGAGAGAGAGAGTCTGGAAGAGAGATAGTAAAATCTTAAAAAAATAACAATTCTAAGAAATCTCATGTTTTCATGAAAGATTTTTTCATGTTAAAATTTCATTAGAAAATCTCTCAAAATCCATCAAAATCCAATTTATTAAACAATCCTTCGAAATTTGAATGATTTGAATACCACAAGACATTTTTCAAGTGATGAAGAATCTTGATTGAATACCACAAGCCTTATTTTAAATGACAAATAATCTTCATTGAATACCACAAGACTTATTTTAAATAACAAATAATCTTGATTAAATAATATAATACTCTTTTTAAGTTACAAAGAATCTTAATTGAATACCACAAAAAAATTTCGTGATAAAAAGGTCTTATAAAATCCTTTAGAATCCTAATTCAATACAACTACCTTAATGTCATTGTTTCAAATATATCGTAAATTATGTAACTAAATGTTGTGATGACGACCATTACCACGAGGGGTTTGTCGATAAATTTATTTCTTTTTTACATGAAATCATAAGAAAATAAAATAGATTTAACTATCATCCTTAATTAATAAGTGTGAAAGAAAGTTTTTTTTCTTCTTATAATTAAGGTTGGAGGAAGTAGTCAAGTAAGGAACTTAAACTACTTATATTGGTTTGGTCACATGATATTAATACAATTCTTACATTTTTTAAATTAAATTTTAGAATAAATGCGTAATTTGTTCTCTCGTGATTCAATTCAATCCATCAATAAAATAATATTAAATTAGTCTCTGGCATTTTAATGTAAGACAATTGGATACAAAATTAGTTTTTTTTGTTATAGTGAGTCAAAATCAGCATAGAGATCAATTTGTCTCTCTAATAAAAATGTCATAGACTAATTTGAGTATTATTTTTGTGAAAGAATTTCGAGAGACCAAATTGAATCTTTCCCCTAAATTTTATACTATAATATTAAATGTGAGAAAAATTAATTATAGATAAACAATGAAAGTACAACTTTGTTTACCAAATTGACCATTAGAGGAGGTGAATCATCATAAGTACATTAATGACAATAAGTTATGAGCTGGAAGGAGATACCGTGTGATGGATGGAAATTGAGCTGTAACAGAGAGTTTCTCCTCAATTTCCCTTCTCTTCTTACTGTCATATACTTTCACTTTCATTCTCTCTATAAATATATCTCAACTTGTTCAACTTGTATTTGTCTAACTCTTAATCTTCTTTCACATAGTTACCTATTACAAGCCATTCACTTTATGTGTACATGAAATTCAACACCTTGTTTTGCATGTTTGCTACTCTACTCTTCACTGTTCTGTTCTAGTCACACCTCAAAATCAAATCCTTCATTTCAAACACTACTATACTAGAAATCTTTCAAATGTGTTCTTAACTATGAAGCACGAATATTTCTCAGATTAAGGATGTCCTGGTGTCGGATACGTGTTGGTGTCTGACACTGACACGACACCTATAATTATACTGAATTATGTCATTTTCTCAAATTATTATCCGTGTCGTGTCCGGTGTCCATGTTTGTGTATGTGCTTCATAGGTTCTCAATGTTTTCACTTTCACTCTATATTCTTTTTCAAAGTTGAAACTAGTTCATATGATGGTCTCTTCCATTCTTTGTTTGATCATTCCTCTTAAATGATCATTATGTGAGTACTTGTTCAAAAATTTGAAAAAGAATGAACCAATATTTAAAAACCGAACTAGACCTTTCAACTAGTCGAACTATGATTTGGAGGTCTCGTCAGTTCAGTGTCTGGTTCCGTTTTTAAAATATTGGAATGAACAATAAAAAATTGATATGAAACATATTATTTTAAGGTCAGTCCATGGAATTAGATAGTTGAAGTAAGTACTGGGGTTTGATTTTGAATGAAGGATTCAATCAATGAAGTACTTGAACAGAACAATGAAGAGAAAAGGAGCACACAAACAAAACATGGTGATTATTTCTAAGTTTAGTATTTAATGTGAGTGACTGGTAATAGTTGAATATGTAAGAAGGAAAATTGGTGATATGTGAAATTATCTCAGCAAAGTTTCTCCAATGACTAACTTTTTATGAGTATATGTCTTATCTATTTAGGGTATTAGTCAGCTCAAAAAGCTTAGTTACTTTTTATAACTATTTGATAATTTTAGAATTCGAGTTGGTCATGACTCAACCCTGTAATAAACTCTGCTTGTATGATAAGATATACTTCTTGCTTATAAACATATTTTTAGGTTGTATCTCATGCAATGCAAAGCAGGACTCTCAATCAATAATTTATCAGGTACTTGAAATTTTGGTTATTATGTTTCTTATTATTGTGACATTAAAAAAACCGCTTTGTATGTAGTTGATACTTGGTGATACCATTGCCAATAGGCAAAAACATTGCAAATTTAGTGAAGAGCATTTCTTCAAAAGACATGACAGGAAAGATCCTCTGAAATGTGAATTAGCTTATGTTTGGAAACCATCTTCTTCGCAGAGGCGTCATGTCTCAATGTTATTCTAGGGTGACTTCAAAAAGCTACAAACTTGATCTTCAAGCATGCAGCGCGTTCAAGATCTATTCACTGTGTAAATAAAACAAACATGCACTTTTTTGCATTGCATCTTGTCATATTGATCACCTTGGCTTGAACCAAACTACCAAAGTACTTAATGCAATATGGAAATTCAGTAAATAATTTAATTTGAAGCAGAAGTGCTTGAAGATTCAAATTAATGTTCTGCTATAAACTATGTATTCTATTGGTTTTTGAGTGTGAGATTTTAGAATAGTTGAAGATACATCATTGTAAATTGTGCCAGTTTTGAGATGCTGAACTAAATTCCATTTATTAAGTGTTACCATGGTGATAATGAAATGCTTCCCGGATCCCTATTTTTTCTGTCTCCTAAGTCAGGGCCTCATTTCTTTGCAGAAAGGAATTTAGGAATATTTAAATTAATTTGATTAACAATTAACTAGCATTACTACAATAAAATGTGAGTTACTGAATGCCTCTTAGAAGGAAGTACTGATATATCTAAGTTCAGCTAAGTTGCTACTTAGATTAGAAGTATTTTGTCTTACAAACAAACACGAGTCTTTTCAGTATACTTTGTCCTCAATCACATGCTTTCTAGAAAACTTTTCATAAGGTTGCCCATCCATAATTACTCCAAGGCAAACACATTTAGCTAGAAAGTTTTTATTTTATGCTATCAAAATGAAGATGCATCTGGTTGACATAGGTATTACAATTTCATTTTTATAAGTTTTCTAAAGTCGCACAGTTCCATACTTGCATGGCCTCTGGTTTCCTCTCATTCCAAAGTGAATTTGGTTCAATCATTTGACACTTTGCCTAAAAGCATGTTAGAAGCCTCTCATTGAACATGCCTCATAACTCACAATCACTCCCCACCCTCGTCCTCGTCCTAGGGTGTCACACAATCAAATGTACCCCATCTACATTTTAGGTTCTGTTATTCTTCCATCTGGTTCATTGAAGAATTTAAGATGCTAAGTATGAATACTGATACAAAGTTATACTGACACAAATTTCCTTATATTTTTTCTTGTTGTGATACAATTCAATTATCGGTAAACTTATCATTACAATATAAAACAGGATACAATAACATTCTAAATTACATTCTAATGATAAATAAATAACTACTAGAAAACCAACAGGAAAAAGAGAAACCTCTTGCATTTTGCATTGCTATAATGTAGTAAAGCAATACACTAGATACATTAAACAGCCGCGACACAAATATTCGTATCGTGTTTTGAAAATCTTTAGGAACTACTGATATCAGAAAATTCTATCTTGCAATTGTTAGAACACTTTGGCAATGAGCGTATCTGCTCCTTAACCTTTTCCAAATCAATATCTGCATATCGCAGCCAAAAAGCCAGTGATATCGTCATCTTCTCCAACATTGCTGCATTTTCCAACATGAATTTAACCAAACAAAGATCATACTCGTTCGCATTGAATGCTTTAAACTGAAATACTTTGAAGCTTGACAGAGAGCAGTGAGGTAATATTGCAGAAGTGAAGACATCTTTATGCAAATCATCTACTCCCTGAAATTTTGTGTATCATGAGTTATCTATCATCGACATTATTTTGTTAAACGTAATAAAGATCCTGATTGGAAAAACAACTTAATTAAGCGCTTATAGTATAAGCACTTATCAAATAAGTGCTTACCTATAAGTTATATCGGTAACAAAAAATAAAATTAAGCTAAACTTTTTTCATATACTAAGCTGTAATCTGCTTTTGTAAGCTATTCTAGAGAACTTATGGAAATTAGCTGAAAATAGTTGCTTATGGACATGTCATAAGTTGTTTTTATAAATTCTCTTAAACAGTCTCACAAGTGTTTATACCAATAGATAAGTTCAAATAAGCCAATCCAAACAAACTTTAAATTTCTTTGAACAAAAAGCTAGAGTAACTAAACTTACATTAAGTAAAACAAGAGTATTAAGAATAGGGGAATTGCGGAGTAATTGCAACAAAGCTTCACCAGTGACCTCATTTAGTTGCAGATAAGTTAACCTTCCAAAGACAGGCAGATTGGTGAAAATATCTTTAGCATGCCTTAGAACCTGTAGGACAAGGAAAATTTTATTCAAATTCTGAGATTTTTTTTTGGTTCAATTTTCAAGACTATAGCCATTGAACTATCACAAAAGAAAAGCATACCTTGTAAAACAATAATTTTAGTCGTTCCACTTCATCGATTTGTCTTCAAAAATTATATGCTCGAAAACCAAGTTCATCCATTCTGTGCTTTTTATCTTCATCAACAACAATCACAATAGAAGCATTAGGAACAGACGATAAATCACACAGAACGATATCCTGTTCGAGATCACCCTCATAAGAGAAATTGGCTAGGTGTGGGCTGTAAACTTTGATGGCAAATTTACATAATTCATTTGAATGACGGTTCCATATTGCTATGGAAAACTTCTCAAGTAAAGGTAATTGTAAACTAATGTTCTGTGTTGTTGGCCATTTGCACCCTCTAGCTTCAAACACTTTGAGAATTGGGAAACTAAGATTTATATCTTTTGAATAATTGGAGGAATCACTAAATAACTTAATCCCAGAAATGCTAAGTTTTTGAAGGTTTTGGAGACACAGATATGGGAAGACTAAGAGTACATCCCATTTGAAGCGTCAATTCGACTAAAGAATTGCAGCTAAAAAGTGAATTGGAAGGATTTATCAGCATATTGAATATGAAGCATTTGAACTTTTCTCTCTAAGATAAAGGAAATCCATTCACTTAACTGAGATGAATCATACTGATGACTAGTTAAGCAAAGAGAGAAACTTTGGATGCTTGAGTTAGTAAAGTGAATAAGCACTTTTTCAACAAAATTCACAAACTGTTCCTTTTGCATCTTTTTCTTCTTAGAACCGAGCAATCTATCATCAAACTTTAGATTGGTTATGGATGTCCAAACATCAATCCATCTTCTTGACAAGACGCTAGTGCTAACCGCGTCTACGATTGGAATGAAAGACAGGATTTGACTAAGAATGCTTTCATGTAATGTGCTAATCATGTCTCTTTTTCCTACTGATGTTTCCCCTGTTGTAAGGTATTCTGTTTCATTGTTTGAATCCATGACTACCTACAAAAGCACCTGATTCACAATAAATGACAGTGTTCAGCTACTATGTTGTAATGAAACAAATCAATTGTATCATATGTAACCATAAGTTTACCTAAACAAGTAGTTTAGGCTCAAGTGATTAATGATATTTCGTTAATGATGAGTTTGGATCCTTGTTAGAACTATCTATGGTCGGAACTTACTTACCTCCTGGCCGAACTAGAGATTATTGGAGTCCCTTTCCCATGGAAACCAAAGCTATAGAAAAATAAATATATATATAAAAAAAAAGTGTCTATAACCCAAGCTTGCATTGCTGAAAGTCCCACATCGAATAATAATATTAGCTGAACAATGGTTATAACGTATGAGCAACCTCTTTTTATCAAAAGTCAATGCGGGGATTATTAGAGAAAGTAAGAATACATATCTTAATTGACTTTATTTTTCTTCCATTTTTTTTTTTTGACAAAAATCTCCAACTTACTTCAAAAGCTAGCTTTTTGATATTAAGTAAGGCTTTATAAATCCAAATTAATTCAAATTTATGCCTTAGAATTTCTAGGTTGATGTTAAAATTTGTCACTAAAGCTCCCATCATTTAAAATTGAATACATAATGTAATGAAAAAGTTAGACATAGAATAAGTGAGAATGACAATAAATAATAAATTATTATAGATTACGAAAAGAAAAAGATGAAGATACAACTCCCATTCAACATAGATTCAGTTTGTAGTAACTAACATAAAACTTTTCAAAATTAGTAAATAATAAGAATAAGAACAAACCTTAACAATGTGATTTGGAGAAGTTTATGCAGCATATGAATGAAGGATTATTGAGTCCCTCAAAATGAATACTATAAGCTAGAGCTTCACAAAAAATTCACACATCTTGGACTTGAAAGAGAGAACTTTGAGTCCCCTTTTCAATGAGAAACGGTATTTGGTCCCCATCAGTTAATAAATTAAAGTGGTTGTCACGTTGAAAATCATTTGAATTTTTCTATTCACACCCCATATATTTTTTGTTACACCCAAATTTTCTTAAAAGTTTTTTATAATACTAAAATTGCCCTTTTATATAAATTCTCTCAAAACCTTGATTTCATTCATTGTCACTCTAAAGTTTCACTCTCTTTCACCCACAAACGATCAAACAATCTTGATGTTCAATCAATCTCTATGGAAGATTAATCAATGACATCTTTCATCCATACTCGATTTCTTTTTCTTTTTCAATAATGCTAGTTTCAATTTTCTTCTTCTTGTTCAACTGCACTGTACGGTCAAATCCATTTTTTTCAAATAAATACTTTAATTAAAAAAAGCTTAATTTTAAATTTAATAAAAAACTCAAATCTTTAAATAATCTCTTGCAAGTAGTCTTTAATATACTCACTCCGTCCCAAATTGTATGTCGCTTTAGAGAAAGATATTTGTCTCAAGTTATATATCGTTTTTCAATATCAATGAAACATCAATGTTAATTTTCCTATTATATCATTAACTAATTATTAAAATCTCTTTTTTCAATTCTTTCATTTATGTTTCTCATATTATTTATTAAGGACAATTTTGTAAAACAACTTATAATATCTCTTTTCCATACAATATTAATCAGATTTCTTAATACGTGTGAAATGCCCAAAACATTATACAATTTGGGACGGAGAGAGTACAATTTTCATTTTCCAGACATAATAATATATCGAGAATGCTAACAAAGACATTGATTAAAGTAATAAAAGTGGTAAATTTATATCAAAAAGTGTGTAATTATTGCATTAACTAAATTCATTAAGCAACAACTTGTATTTTCAAAACAATTTTTTTTCACAAACACTAAAGCTTTCAGTCTTTTAGCTTCTGATGATGCCAGCTTCTGGTAAATAGCTTTTGATGAGAGTGATTCTGATGACGTCAGCTTCTGGTGATCGTCAGAACCTCTTTTCTTCAGATGCTTTCTTGCAACACAAGCTTCCTTTTTGTAGTTTCCATTGCTCTGATTTGTTCTTCCTGAACCTATGCTTGATTTAAAAGACACTCAAATTTTTATCTATGGTCGTGCACACTTGAACAAATATTAGTATATCCAATTGACATTTTTTAATACATTGTAATCATAAAAACTCAAAAGTGGTATTGTTAAACACATTTTGTTCCAACAGAGGAAACTTTGGCTCTCCTTCCACCAATATTGAAGCAGTAGAACACTTCGGCGCTCCTTGAATCCTCGCAAAAGAATCCTGCCATTCTTTCTTAAAATTCGAAGCAGAAGGAGGAAAAAGTTTTTTACCTGGATGGGCGCCAATAGTAATCAATGTCCCTTTGTTAACATCTTTGGTTCCATAAAAATGAAAGAAGACTCCAACTGAAGCCTCCAAATTCAAAGCTTTACATAAAATCTCAAATCCTCGAATAAATGCCCAACTATTGGGGCAGATTTGCGATGGCGCCACATTCAGAAACTTCAAAACATCCATCTCAAACGCCGTAAAAGGTATTTTTACACCGAAGTCGTCTAAAACCGCCTTATACATCAGAAACGACTGATCTAGGGCGCCCGCCATATCCTGATCGCACACTCTTTCATCTACGTCACATGATAACACCACCACATCCTCCTCGTTCCCAGTAGAAGAGATATTATGCTTACTCCAAAAGAAGTCGATGTCTGGCATGTCTGTATAGAAAGAATATTCTTGGAGGACCTCATCTGCAAATTGTTCCATCTCAAGATCGTCCAAAAGCGACGAAGACAACTCTTTTCTTTCCGGATAGAACAACGAAGGGTTATAGGGACAAATCTCGCGACAAACCTCCTCCTTAGGATCTATTTCTGAGGTAGCATACAGAAACACACAATCACTACCTGAATTATCACCACTATCGCTATCACTAAACAAATTTTCACCGTAAAGTCCTAAATCATACACTTCCCAGTCAATCACCCCATTTGACCGAGTTGAATGCCGCAAGCAATCCCTTTTCAATTGATCCTTCTCAGAAAAATTAGTGGGTGAAATAACCTGACTCGTATCGTCACACTCCCTAATCAAAACCATTCCTAAAAAGATAAAAAAAAACTAGAAAAGCTAAGAGCAAAAGAGTACCTGAGAAGCTTTGGAGCACGATTTGACGTTCCAGGAACAAGCTAAAAACGAAGAAGCGCGCGTGAGGTCAGGAGCAAGAAATGAGAAAATGAAATGGCAGAAACAATGAACATACACACTTTAATAGGAGAAGAACTGAAGCCACCTAGAAAAATGCGCCTAAGACATCAATGAGTGGAGACACATGGAGAAGATAGTCATGATTTGGACACGTCGACACCATTGAAAGGTCACGACATCTGGACCGTTAGATATCTCATTAGATATGAAAGCTCGCCTTGCCACTATACGAACACTCGCCCTAAAGAAATCGCCCTGATTATTGCAAAAACGCGAAATCATCATATTGTTACAAACCACTCCGCCTTCTTCTAAAAGACTTGTGCTTCGGGGGCTATACGTGGTTAACCTACGAGACAATTCAAATGTTCACTACCTAAGGGGCTCCGAAGAAAAGGCAACACCATCCTAGGGGATTCCTCCAAGTCCGAATGACAACATCTAAGGACATAAATGAAATACGAACCAAAACATATGCAAAAACTTTAAACAAGTAAATCACTTCCCTTGTCCCAAGACTCGTGCTTGGGGGGCTGTGGACCGTCATAATATTTCTAAGGACCTAAAAGACCTCTTGAAAGGCTTTTAGACCCTCTCAGAGGCCTCAACGTCCTTCATAAGGGCCCTGAAGCCCAAGGCGCGCCCTTCTCAAGGCGCCGCCTTTACTTACTTCTAGAGACCTCTAGAACGCGCCTAAAATACCTAAATACCCTTGTTACTTGCTGCCTCAGTAACCACAAATCAGACCCATAGAGAGCTATAAATACAACCTTTGAGTGTCTTCTCAAGGCATGACTAATACAATACAAACCCTAATTACGATTATTGTACTTTTAGCAAGTACAGTAGACTTTTCCATGATGTTAATAATCTACTTTTTCTTTTGTTTTTAAAATTGTTGCTGCTTTGTAGTGCACATCATTTGTGAAGCTTGTTGATGTCTAAATAAGTAAACAATTAAGTTGAAGGCTATGGCAAATGTAGTTGTTATAACTGATACTATTTCTCTTGAAGCGGAGAACTATTAGAGCTTAGAAGTAGAAGAATATTTTGAGAATGTTCTCACTTTTGATTATTGAATTTTGTTGGGTTTTTTTTTCTTCTTCCTTTGTTACTTATATCAGTTTTAATTTTCGATATTTTTCTGCATATCTATGCATCTTTAAATTTTGTACAATTCAAGTCTATCCTTTGTATGGATTTTGCTTTCTTTTTTCTTTTTTTTAAAAATAAAATTTAAAAGGTCAAAGATCTATAAATTTTGATATTTATTTTAAAAAAAGATTTTTAAAAGGTGTGATTCGAGCAACTGAACTGAACCTAACGAGCCGAACCGAGCTACTCGCGAACTCAAATTGAGTCGAGTTCGAGCTAAAAAAAAGTTCGTAACGAACTCGAACCGAGTTTTGAGCTGAACCAAATTTTATCAAGTCGAGTCGAGCTCATATGAGTTCAGTTCGACTCGACTCATTTCCAGCCCTATATGCAGCATATGAATGAAGGATTATTGAGTTCCTCAAAATGAGTAATAAAAGCTAGAGCTTCTTAAAATTTATGCATCTTGTCTCGGACTTGAAAGAGAACTCTGAGTTCCCTTTTCAATGAGATACGATATGTGGTCCAATCACGTAATATTACTTATAAAAGTGGTTGTCACGTTGAAAATCATGTTTTGTTTTGAGAAAATTGTTAAATCGAAATCTAACACAACTCCACAAAATAGTTTTTTTTTTTAGAACTACACATGCGTTAAAATTTGAAAATCTATTTTCTACAAATGCATACTTTACTTTAAAAAAATAAAACCACAAATATATTTAAATTTTATATAAAAACTCTAATCTTAAAATAATAATATTTTATATGTATTTTTTAACTACCATGATATTGATATGT
>Ga0315913_1004361_pt1 | contig 17134 bp, 9 predicted proteins | sample MpolsnodulesMG_FD_207736 | JGI IMG/M metagenome (GOLD analysis project Ga0315913, IMG submission 207736) | Medicago polymorpha root nodule microbial communities from Los Angeles, California, United States - small nodules | ecosystem: Host-associated > Plants > Roots > Nodule | place: USA... | reverse complement strand
CCAACAAAGTCAAATAATCCATAAAATTAATCGACTTTGATTATTTGTAACATGAAAGAAAAAGAAAAAAAAAACTTACATGTTAATTCTGAATTCTAAGGCAGAGGGCTGAGAGAGGTTGAGAAAAACTAAACAATGTGGAAACGAACTATGAACTGTGAGAACCCTACTTATTAATATTTAATATAGTGCTTTGTCAACAAAAAAAAAATTAATACAGTGCTAACAAAAAAATTTCTAAAATATTTTGAGTCCTAATCTTTTTTTAGAGGATCTAATTCCAATCTTTAACATTATTTTTTGCTCACGTTTGTTACTAATATGTTTTTGCAGAGGATTTAAAGTTCAATCGTTAACATTATTTTTTGCTCACGTTTGTTACTAATCTTTTTTTTAGAGGATTTAAAGTTCAATCTTTAACATTATTTTTTGCTCACGTTTGTTACATTTGTTTTAATATTTAAATTTACTCTTATATATTTGTTACATGTGTTATTTGTATTGAAAATTAAGGATATTTTAGAAAATAAAAATTCAGCCCAAAAGTGTTGAAACAGGTAGTTTTCTCTTATATAGTATAGAATAGTATAGATATAGTATAGATTTATAAAATTTAATACTTTCTTTTTTTGTCATAAAAAAAGTATCAATATTTGCAAAAAAGAAAACATTAACTTTTCCATTGTTTAAGAGAACAAAGAAAGCATTAATCCGTTTCTCTTAAAGGCATGGGAAAATTAATCCATTTTTTGGTACAAAAAAATTACTCATTTCTTTTTTTGAATAAGAAATGATTAATTTCTTTTTTTAAAAAATTAATCATTTCTATTTAATTATTTGCAGATTATTGCAACCAAAAAGTATATCTACATATTAGTATTATTTTGTAATTTAATTTAATCATTTTCTTTTAAAAACATTGAAAAAAATTTTGCCATAAAAAACATTACTTTTGTAAAATTTAAAAAAGAAATCATTAAGTTTTCATCCTTTAAGATATATAAGTTAATTGTTTTCCAAATGATAATACCATTCAAGTTAAATATCAAAATGTGTGGGTTCCGCTCCGTGATGTATACTTTCTATACTAGTAAGTTATGGTGCGCTTATTTTTAACTTACCTGATTGTTAATTTTTGGTCTAACTTAACTAAATTATTTTAATAAGATTAAAATAGATTTTGAAGTAATGATTGATGAATGTTTATACGATAGGTCATAGCAATTGCATGAACTATTTGACACATTTGATTTTATATCATCTAAAAGTTGTGAGTTCCGCTTTTAAAAATGTTTATGTGTGTCAATCGCCAACCAAGGTGAAAAGACTTGTGACTTATTTGAACCATATACATGTAAAATTTATATAGATCATACGAATATGTTGTGGTGGTAAATAATTAACTAAGAATTACAATAGTTCGATCTGAAATGGTTCAATTATAACTCTACGACTCTTTCTAAAATTTTCTTTAATTATAATTATTCTCTATCCACGAAAGATTCCAATTTAAGTAATCATAAACTCAACATTAATCATTAACTCTTTGTTGCTGTTATTACTATTTGCATGTAGATCTCATACAGTTTTTTTGATTTTGTTTTTAATATAAAACAAATATGAATAAACAATGTTTAGGTTCGTTGTTTTTTAGGGTTACGATGTTTGGACGTTCAAAGCACAACAATTTTTTTTTTATTTGGGAGTTGACTTGGGGTTTCAATTTGGTGAGATGAGCATAAGTTTGAGGTTTTAAATTTGATAGTTTAGGGTTTTAATTTGGGAGAGATTCTTATAATATTTTAAACGTTTCTGAAAATTTTCATTCAAAAACATGGAGGCTACACATGATTTGACTTAAAATAGAGATCAAAAGTGGTGTTTGAAATTTTTTTGGGGACTAAAAATCAAAGAAATTATTTAGTGGGATTAAAACAAAAGTGTTGATATATTTGTAGGAATAAAAAACATATTTAACCATAAATATATTGTGGCAAGATCCGAATATAATTTCTTTTGGTTTGTCAAAAGAGATATTTATATTTTTATCTTTTCCTTTTTGATGAGCGAAAATATATCTTTATTAGAGAAAATGAGAGAAGTATAAATGGTACTTGACCCACCAAGATGGTAGAAGTACAAGAGCTATTCTACCCAGTGGTGGTACATTAAAAAGAGTTAAGTGAGTCTCACGCGTATATACCATTTATTTTTATTTTTTAATGAAAGTATTGAAGTAGATAAAATAGTCACAAGGAAGGGGGAGTTTGAATTGTGACCCTTTAAAAATTATCCTGAAACTTAAAAACAATTCTCAAGCAGTTTACTTGGAAGTGTTAAGTTAATTTCTGGGCGTGTCATATGCTTTTCATATGAATTTCTGGGCAATAATCAAAGTATGGGTTTTTCCACATACATCAGAATGTTACTTTCCTAGATTTGCCCTAGGACTGGTGTAGGAGAGATAAAGTGGATTCTGCATCTTCATGCCCATGCTTTGAGGGATTGTGTGGTCCATGTACTGTACCAACTCCCAACAATTAAAATCTGAACATAACAACGGCGCTGGAAGATCTTTACAGAACGACGGTGGCGGGAGACCGGAGTGGAGGAGATCGACGTTGGGGAGGTGACAGTGAGCAGATGGGAAACGAAAGTGGAGAGATTCGTAGTCGGCGGCCGACGCTGGAGAGATCTCAGTGGTGATAGGGCGATAGAGAGAGTTGCAGCAGAGGGAGGTGAGAGACATGGGAGTCAGTGAAAACTAAAGGAAAAGGAAGAAAGAAAAAGAAAAAAGGAAAGGAAAGGACAGAAGAGTAATCTTGGGTTTAATCAACCATTGGATTTAATCCAATGGCTCTTACTCATTTTGCAAGCAAAAAAAAAAAGGAGGTCTCTCACCGGTAGGAGACCTATCAAGGTCTCCCACCGTAGACAACGCCCTCACTGATATGTACTTTAAGAAATTGAAGCGAACAAGAGTCACATGAATTTAAAATGGTGGGGTTAACTTTTGCTTCTTCTCATGACACCTTGGTGCTTATCGTGGTGTTTAATATATCCCATCTTAACTTGTTAAAAAAAAAAATAGATATTAATATTTTCCTATTTTAATTGTGTGATATGTTAGTTCTTGAAGAGAGATAAAATCCTTATACATATGATGATAAATAATAGATATCTATTTTCTTCAATTGAAGTCCTTAACAAAGATGAAGTCCTTTTAAGTTAAATTAAAGGGCAGTCATTTAGCAAATAGTACAAACAAAGTCCTCCTTTCCCCTTGTAATTGCGTAAAAAAAAATCATATGTATGCACTATTATACATCATTAATTCTATTTGATTTAGTAGTTCTGACTTAATTTAATAAAAGAAAGAAGAATAAACTTATACATCAATGAGGAAAGAGTGACTTAGAAAGTGCACCAAAAAGGGATTCGGGTGATGTAAAAGAGTAACATGTTTAGAAGAAAATTCCACAAGCAAATAATGAATGATGGAAACGAAATTGTTTGTTGGTTCACTCATGAAATGAAGTGGATTAACAAAATCACATATAGTTAATGATACATATTACACATACCATCCTTCGATCACCCAAACTTTACCTACTTAATAGTTATTACAATCATGTGTCCAATTTGAAATGAATTATCATATTCATATATTTACCATTTAAAGGATTGACAACGTGGGAAATTGCATATCAATCCCTTACTTATTTTGTTTTCATGTCATATTGCCAAAAGGATCATTTTCTTGTTGATGTACCAATTTGATTACTTCCGTCTGAAATTGTCATCAAAACTATTCATTATTTGTTCATAAGATCCTAATAATCCATTTCATTAATTGCATCCCATGCAAAATTCGTTTTTTCTGTCTGCATGTAATGTATACAGGCCACGCAGAACCATTAATTGCTAACACTTTAAGAAACTATAACTAAGATTACCACGACCACACACACACGATACGCAAACATGCACGACCACAAATCCACTTTTGGAATTTTGAGTTTAGGCTCAACGTGTACATGTGATGTGAGCTTCAAAAGCATTGATTAATTAATTAACCCATTTTATCCAATTTGTTTACTTCGTGTGCACTATGCTCATCTCTTTCCACTTCTTTACGTAATGGCCACTTGCCATAAGAAGCAATAATTAATGTTTTAATATATATACACTTAACGATATCTTCGTAATAAAATTTAAAGGTAGGTTTGTACCATAAACTTAATTGGTAAAGACATTGAATTATATATGTAGCATTTAGGGATTGAAGAAAATAAAAAATTAAAGGTAGTTATTATTAAAAAAACACATGGAATTTAAATATTTATTATTGATAGAGAGGTAACCAAGGAAATACCAACGAGACCAAAAGGAAATTTTCACACACAACTAGTAAATAAATGAAATATCTTTGATAATTACATTTTTGACATAAAAATTTTGCTAAAAACACAAGTAAATGACTAAACTATCCCCAACGATAGTTAACTACTACTGGGAAAAACGACAGCAGTTAACTACCGTTGGCTCCAACGGTAGCTAACTACCGCTGAATTCCTATCATCAATGTTGTTCTCTCTCACACAGCCACAACTCACTGTTCATCTTTTTTCTTCCCCATCTTCTCTATGAAAAAACCAAACACAAGTGAACATAAGACAATTTGCATCACACTTAAAAGGGATCATCAATGTAGCTAGGTCCATCAATCAAGCTGGTTAATGATTAATGAGTACTCCAGTCTGCAAAACGAAGATGGATCCCATGGAAAAGCAATTTTTGGATTTTTCATCAGAACAAGATTTAAGATGTAAAATATTTAAATAAATCAACTTTATGTTGCTAATGATGCAAGGGATATGCAAACTGTAATCCAAACATGTATAAACTCGTATACTTTAAACACCAAAACCATGGTTTGGATCAAAGGTACAACCTGCAAGATTCAAGCTTTTACTCAAACCATGATAATTCAGGCATGTATTGAAATGAATTTGGCGGTAGTTAAGGGCCAGCGGTAGTTAACTGTTGTCGGATCCTTAACGGTAGTTAACTGCCGTTAGGAACATTTAAGTATTTTACTTGTATTTTAAAAAAGTTTTTGATGTGAAAAAAGCAATTTTCAATATCGTTTGATTGTAGACCAATAAACAACCCAGCCCAAACAAACTTTTAATAAACCAAACAAGCAAAATTATAAATAGAAGATGGAAATTTTACCCTATACCCTTATATCTTCATCTCCATAAAACAAAAAAAATCAATTAGCGGTTTAGATAAATTTCAAAAATCTTTTTCCTAAATATTCTAGTCTACTATTTTGGCTATCAGAAAACTTAACTCAAATTGGTTACTTGGTGCCAATTTGAATAGGTTAGTTTAACTTGTTAAAAAAATGTATATTAGTTGGAACTTTTTTTCAGAAGGAAGGTAAGAGGCGTATTCAATAAGTCAGCACTGAAACACCACCAAAGAATAGTACACCATTCGGAAAAAACACCATAATTCAAAGAACATTTGAGTGGTCACGACTTAAGAGTCTACGTATACATAATCAAATGGAGGTTTACATTTTAGTCTACTCTTAGATTGGATATTGAATTTAAAAATAAAAATTAAGGTTCAACCCTCCCTTCATTTTCGGTAGTAACTAACTCGATTGTCTTCTTCGACTGAAGCAAGAGTTTGTATGGTATGAGAAACTTCTTACTTATCTATACGATGTATAAAAAACACAACCTTTTTCAAATCTTTTGGGCTGACTTTTTCTTTTCAAAAATGCCCTCAATTTTCAATATAAATAACACGTGTAACAAATTGATAACAATAAATTTATATATAAAAATGTAACAAACACAAATGTCAAGTTTTTTCTTTTATCATTTAAAAAGTGTAACAAACTAGATGGGTGATATATACTTACTTTTTCATTATCTCAATTATACCCTTAAACAACAACTTTTTCTATATTAAAAATTGTTATTAAAAAACAATAATATTACTTTGTTCCATCAAGTCCTCACGTAGGAAGTTAATTTCTTTGTTAGGATTAAGATCCTGCTTTGTTAATTTTGTTATTGACTTCTATAATATATTTATGTTGTGTTTTTGACCCTTTTTTCAATCATTATTGTTGATCTCAAAATAAGAATGAGAAATGTCTCAAGTCAATTTGATTCATCTTTAAAAAAAAGTCGATTTGATTCTACTATATTTATTTTAATAACCTCAACGATGTTTAATTTTTTGTAAAAAAAAGCATGGGCGATTGACAACTCTTTTACTCTAACCATATTTGAACTACCGTTTTCCATATTTTTTTAAAAACCAGGATGCATAACCTAACAGTGTAAATCTGAATACAAATTTTGAGACAAAAAAGAAAATTTAGGGTGCGTTTGTTTCAACTTAAAAAAAAAAATAGATTTTGAGTTAAAAGAATCTAGAGATTTTTTTTTAGAGATTTTAAAAAAAATCTAAAGGTATTTATGTTTAGAAAACAAAATAGATTTTGAAAAAGCTGCTTGAAATAGCTTTTCATTTTGAGGCTAAAAGTGATTTTTTTAGACAAAATTTTTTTTTCTTCAAAAAAATCCAAAACAAACGGGCCCTTATTTTTTTTTTTTATAGTAAACAAATTAAAAATGAGATATGAGGGGGGCGTGTAAAAACAAGAACAGGAGGTGTGAATAGTATCATCCACTGTTATAATTTTTATACCTAGGCCCAAATCAAAAGTGCCTTGTGTCACTCTGAAGACACTTCCATCTCGTATCTTCTCGCGCGCACAATATTTTCTCTTTACTTCAATTTCGTGGAAAACAAAAGAACCTATATCATATCTCATCTTGTTGATTGCACCAACGAAAGAGAATTAAGAACTAGGGCTTTAATTTTCTTTTTTCAACTTCGATTACGGTTAGTACTTTCACATTTTCTACTCTTTCTTTAATGTGCATATAAACTGTTTGTTAAATGTTCTGTGTGAAATCTATTGTCCTTTTAAAAACTGAGCAAGTAGAAATTCGTGTTATTTTGTTATGTTTTGATTGAATTTGAAGTTGGAATCATATATGGAACGATTGATGAATTTTAGGCAAGATCCTTTATAAATTTGTTGGGAATTTGAATTTCAATGATAACATTTTAGTTAGTTAAGAGCTAGGTTTAAGTCATTCATTGATTATTGGAGCACAAACTATGAAGCACGAACACTCCTCAGATAGGATTACACTAAATTATGTCATTTTCTCAAATTATTATCGGTGTCTGTGTCTGTGTCCATGCTTCATAGAGCACAAAAGCTTGTAACGTAGGCCCATTTATAAATACTTACTACAGTCTCCGGTTTTAGAGCAGTAGCTTGGTCCGAATCATTACTCAATTGTTTGAGTAAAAACACATTATTTTAGCTTCGTAATCAGGGTTCTAATTAGTGTGGTGTAACGACCCTTGATTATATTATATCACGAGACAGAGCTTGAGCCTGGAAAAATGACCTACGTTGTTGAAGTTAAGTCCAGCCATATGGCGTCAAATGTGTGATCAAGCTTAGCTGGGCTAGTTTCTTTCTGCAACATTATGCCACTGTATTATAACCGTAACGTCACACTGAGGCATCAACATTAGAATACTAGATGACCTTATCTCCTAATATCAGGAAATATTGAAATTTTAGTAGTGCTTATAGTGGACCCTCAATTTTTGTAATGTTTTCCCAAATAATATGACATACAGCAGCGTATCATTTTTTTAGTGGAGTTGCTGCCTTGTAACTAGGATACCACAAGTTGAGCTGTGAAATCAGCCTTTTGCAAATGCAATGTAAGGCTGCTTATAGGAGAAAAGATACCCACAATAGGGACAGCCCTTTTCTAGACCCTGCAATGGTAGGGGATTTATAGCACCACCAAGTTGCCCTTTTTATATTTTTTGTGATTGTATGTGGAAATAAAGTGCAATGTGTTTAACTTCTGGTTGATTTATTTCATGCAGATTATGTCTGAGATTTTCGTGGATTGAACATTTTAAGATAATTTGACCAAGTGATTTGTGATTTTTTTTAATAGGAAATTAATAAAAATATTGAGAAGCCTTGCCCAACAGAAGTTCAACTTCTAGGTGATTGACTTGATTACATTGAGAAATCGCATGCCACTCCTATGCTTCAGGCTCCCGGGAGTAGAACTGCGTAGTCATTTTCCTTGGAGAATGATTGCTGATTGCAGACTCTGATTAGTGATCACAACTTGGTGTCAATTTGAAGTGGCTTGAGTATTATCTGAATATACCGAAATATCAAATACCTGCATTTGCTATCTGGACCCAACACCTTGGACTGGAACTGAAATACTAATTTCTCAAGGAGAAAATTGCAGTTGGTAATCAAAGGAAAATAATTTGTTGGCTCCGGTGTTTGAATAATGGCAGATACCATTGTTACATCTGATCAATCTTCTACTTCCTCACTGAACCCTGCCCGAATAATCTGTCATGTGTATGTTACTCTGGAACTTATCATAGTTTTTTTAACATATTAGGTATTTTATACCGAGATCATGAATAAATAATGTCTCCTGCTTTTGTTTTTTATCCATCTATTTAATTTTCTAAATCTCATCTTATGTTAGAGAAATATAATTCTGTTTCTTTTAGCTATTTTTATAAGTGAACTTTATTAGGACTGATGAGCTGATATTTACTCATTTTTTCAATAGTTTCATTTTCAGTTGCTAAGCACTTAAGCTTGATAGTTGAGTCATGCAGCATGTCATGTCATGTCATGCGTAGATGAAATGAATTTACTTTTACTAATGGTTAAAAGGAATTCTGATTACTTATTGAGGTAATCTGTGAGACTTACCAAGAGATGGACAGTTATTTTCTAGAATAACTTTTGAAACTTAAAAGCATTCTTAGCTTTATCACTGAATGTGTATGCAAAATAGTTTGGATTTCACTTCCTTGAAAATCATACGGTACTAAGACCATAGACCCTAGTTTTGGAAAACTGGTTTGATTCGAGTTCTATGTCGTGTTAGCCTTTGCAATGAAAATTAATCATTTCATTTAGATTTTTTCAAATATTCATTTCTTAGTAGAAGTACTGATCGAACTACTCTCTTTTATACTTTTTTCATACAAAAACAGATGTCAGAAGCAGTTCTCCCAATACACATGTCCTCGATGCAATTCGCGATACTGCTCCCTCCCATGTTATAAAGTAAGTAAAGCTACCTCGAAGTAGATATGAGCTGGTTATGTTTAATTTGTGTTGCAAATCTGTGTGTGACAAGGTCAATGGTCCAAATGGTCAGAAATCTGTTGTATTAAGGTCAATGGTCCAATTATGTGATGGCAACTCTTTTATTTTGCAATATTATTCTTTAATTTGATGTATATGATTTTGTAAAATTGTTAATGTAATCATCAATTTGATTGCTGAAATTGTAAAGGGTTGAATCATTTGGTCCTTGAAATTAATGAAATTCCTAATCGAACTGTGGAATTAAAAACCCTTGATCACATTATCCCCTTCAATCGAACTGTGGTCAAGGTCTTTAATTTCAGGGATATTTTTTAACTCCATTTTGATGATATTGTTTTTATAACCTTTATTAAATCTTGGATTGGTTAATTGGATAATATTACCTTTAACACTAGCCTTATTTTTTTGTTTTTCAAATCTCTTTTGAATTTTTACTTTATTGATCATTCTTCAATGATATCTTGAGCCGTGAATTTGAATTTCTTCACTAAACTTGTAAGAGATACTCAAGGAGAAGAACAAAAATTGAAAGAGAACCAAATGCTATGTTCTTTGAACATGGTGTAAAGTTCTAAGTCAAGATCTGGATGTTGTAATATCGACCTATGCGGTAAGGGAAATATGTCAACATGTGATCTGCTTCATTATATCTAGAAACTTAATCAAGTTTCAATGATCTATATTATTGAGTCTTTTCTCTGCTTTAAAAGATTTCATAAAACTTCCTAAAAAAATGATTTTATAAAATTTCTGATCGTATCCTCAAAATTCTCTAATGAAAATTGTCAATCATTACATTTCTCTCATGAGGAATATATCATCAAAGGAAGAAAAATTAGGAGACCAAAACCAAAGTTCATCTTGTGGACGTGAAACTATATTAGTAATTCACTCCTTTCTATAGATACTCTAATTTTAAATATTGTTCCTTGCTTGTTATGAACTTCTTTTGATCCCTTTTATTGTAATTTTTACAGTCTCATAGTCTTCGTTGTACTGAATCCTTCATGAAAGAAAATGTAGTTCAAGAGCTCCAGCAAATGCAACCTAATGAACAAACCAAACAAAAAATGTTGGACATACTGAAGAGATTTCATTCAGAAGAGGAAATGGATAGCATGGATGAGGATTGTAAGTCATCTATATTTTTTGCTTTGCTTTCAGAAATTCAGATATTTCAGAGTTGTTTCACTGCACTCTTTCTGTTTGATATTAATCTTTGCATGTGAATTTATTTAGTTTTGTATTTTTTTCCGAAGGATATATTTTTAGTTATAATAATGACATAAAATTCAACAACGTCCTAGCTTTTCCCTCTAAAATATAGAACTTCCTAGCTCTATCCCAAAATGTGGAGCACGTTATTCAACGTGTTGGGCTCTATTAAAACCTAAATTTCAGTGAAATATTTGACTAAACCTCCAAATCGGCCACTGAACTTGAAGGATTATGCCCCTGTACATCCTGAGAGATGTTACTGTCATTCAAATTAGCCCAGGCAAGATTGCTTGAGAATAGAACATCGTGGGCCAAATATGTAAATCCAATAATAATTTTTAATGTGGCAACTTGAGAATGGAACATCGTGGGCCAATAATAACTTATAGCTCTGCAAATCTCACCCAAATATGTAAATCCAGGAACACCCCATCCCCTCCCTTCTCTTCTCCATTTCAGAGTTTGTTGTAATCAAAGTTGTCTTGTGGAATGAGCGGCCATTGTCATCATACACACATATAATACACGTTTCTCTTGCTGCATGATGAGTCCAGCTTCTGGTTTGATTTTACTATGACACTGGGGGACTTGCAGCACCAAATGGCAGATTGTGTAGGGCAGCATAAGTCCACATCACTATCCATCTCCCTATTTGTCTGGATATCAGCATTCTATAGCTCCTCCTACTCACATATCATAGCATACCTTGGACTACTACACTGTCCAAGAGAAATCAAAATGCCACGTTTTCAAGACAAGGAGCCCAAAGAAGCATGAAATATCAAAATTCACAATGAGAATGTGGTCTCATGCCCATGTGTCATCTGCTTCACAACATCCTTATTAAGTTATTATTATTGAAGTTTTGGAAAATTAGTGTTAGAGAATTTGATTGTAACTGAATTTCATTTTTATTTGCTTGTTGAACTTAACAATGCATGAACAACAGTATTAACTGTCACTCTGTCAGTTATTTCTAGCTGACATAGTTAACAGACACTAATCTATAAAGCTCTAAGAACATAAGTTAGCAGTGCTCTGCTCACTGTTCAGTGAGAGAGACTAGAGAAGGAGTATTTCATGTACTCCTATCATACACGGAACATGCATCATTAGAAGCACTTGGCCGATAATTATGATAATGACGCCTATTTTGCTGTGTGTTATTCCCATAAGATGGGTAGGGTTTTCCAGAGAGGGCTGACTGGCTGAGATACAGAGAAAAACTGGAGAGAGAAGATCAATTGAGGTTTTTTATGCGTGTTATCCCGCTGCTCATCCGACCCTTTCATAGAATCCTTTTATTATTTTCAATAATAGGTTGATGAAAATCTGAAATATCCCCTAATGAATAAGATGGGCTACCCTCCTCTCTCAGCTTTGTATTGTCGTCCCAGTATACCTGTTGCGGTTGATGTGTCACGTGAGAACCTTCGTGCTATTCTAATAGTCAGACTTATTAATGATCTAATGTAGTAAATTTCAAGAGGTGGATCCCGCAAAAAAGTGTTGCACCACCAATATAAAAGGAGTTGCCATCAGTTTACTTTTTATTTTATTCTGTCAGTGAAAAACATCTGTTTGCTTTTGCTATTTGTTACGGGACCACTAAATGTTTGTGACTTTGTAAACAAGTTAGTTTTTTAGAAGATGGTCTTTCATAGTTGCTGAATGATGTACAGTCAATGAAGCATTTAGTTTAGTGGATTTTAGAATAACTACAACCTAGCATTGTTGATCATTTAACGAATGTAATTTTGTAAACAAATTATCACATCATAAGTGAACTCTTATTGTTTTATGTTTGATATGTTGGAAGAGTTTTTGAGGTCATAATTTTTAGTTCCCTAATTATACCAATAAAGAAGTGTACTAAATTTCTATCTAATTGTTTTCCCAGCTTTTGAAGATTCGGCTTTGTCAGAGGAGACGATGGAAAAAATAATGTCAGGTATGTTCCTATTGAATACATATCCTTTATTGCGTGTGTTTTCTTTCTGCTCTACCCCCGCACGCACCACCAGTAAAACAGATTTTTGTCTATGGTTGGGTGAGGCTGATTTTATTTTCATTTCACTACAGGACAAGAAATCAGTTTCGATGATTTATCTCTTGAAGAGAAGAAACGATTTCACAGAGCTATTGCTACTGGCGAATTGAGCAAGATGATCACACCATGGGATCCATGGTGGTCAAAGCATTCTGCCAATAAAATCTGTCTCAGTAAGGAAGGAACTCAACTTGTTCAACCTCTTTCAAAGCAGGAACCGGTAGATGAAATTGGAAGTAATGAACCAAGTGAAATTCCTCTTGGCCCTGAAATTCCGCTACCTCCTCTAAGTAAGCTTAGTTCCAAGGAACCGTCACCCCTTTTAACTGTTCACCTAGTTGATATATTATACACCTACTGCTTCACTCTTCGCCTCTACAATGGTGATTGGAGGTCAGATCCGATAGGGTCAGTCATGGTTGTGTTGAGTGTGTCCTCAGTTTTGGGTCAAGGTAGGCAGCCAGAGACTGTACTAGAAGCCCTAACTCATTGCTTGGAGAAGGTATGCTCTCCAGCTTACAAACACATGGGGGGGCTGCAATTCGGTTTAGGTGTTATTGATGATGTGATCAGTCTACTTTCATTGGGAAGTCCTGCTATGGTGTGTGCCCTTAGCGACATGCGTCGGTTGATTCAAGAAGGAGAGAAGGAGGCCAAATCTGAAAAGCCGATAAAGTTGAGGAAGAATGAGATTAGAAGTAGTATTAAGCAGGCAGAAAGGAAGATATATTTCATCATGTGTTGGGTTCATGAGCAGCCAGATGAAGTTTGGTCCTCTTTAGCAGCTATTGTAACGGCACAAAAGACATCAGTCATGGAATTTGAGGGGAGCAATAAGGCTGAAAAACTGAACAATAAAACAGAATCCAGAGGCAAATGTTTAATTGAGGAGATTGAATGATTACACACATTACTGTCCCCTTACCTTTTAACCACATTTATTTATCTTTGGAGGTATGGTTTCTTGAAATGGCCGTTCTGAACACAGATGTGTAAAATACTTTTAGATAGAAATTTGCATGTTCAAGGCAATAGCCTTGAAAATCAAAAGTTGCATTCATTTTGGGTCATTTTTTACAAATGAACCATTCATTGTGACACGGAGGACGTAATCATTTGTCGGACTCGGGGATTGCTATTGTAGGCAATCGAGCTCTACACATCAAGAGGGTGTGTTTACTGCGCGGCTTGGATCAGTTATGAGACAAAATATCTGATCAAAAAATTTAAATACCTGCATTCTGGTTGGTTTGGAAACAAAAAAAGTCCCTTCCGATCCAATTTTATGTGGTTTGGTTTGGAGTGTTTTTTGGATATTCAAATTACAATTTTGTGAAAATAATCTATTAAATTAATTTTATTAAGGCACATTAAAATCATAAATTTGATGCAAAATATAACAATCAGAAAAACAATCGATTATGTTTGAAAATTGTGAAATAATAAAAAAAATGTATTATTAAAGAAATTAAAAACTAATAAATAATAAATTAATGTAATATAATATATTATACCAGTAGAAAAATAAATAAGTATTAACATCTTTGTTTACAGTTTGGTTTGGTTCGAATCTGATCCCATCCAAATAATTGTTAGAAAATCACATCCAATAAATTTTAATTTTGTGCGGTTTTTTCGTTATCTAGATTGATTTAAGGTTTTATGGATTGAATTAGATGTAAACACATCTACTAAGATGCACCGTAGTCACTATTTGATGCTCTCACTTATGTGAAGTTATTTGATGGGAAAAATATAAAGTATATAAAGAGAAAAGAAAAAGAGAGATAAATGCATGGAAATCTTATTCTTTGCTTACAGAGGATTTTCAAAAAAAAAAGAGAGAGGATGTAGCAGTCACATAGGTCCAATAGATTACGTGTCCTAATAGGAAGCCTTGCATGAATTTAACGGTATACTTAGGTTTGACCAACTGCAATTGTTTGTCTCAAGTCTGAATGCAGCAAATCCAAATTCCACGCATTGGCTTTTGGTTATGTTATGTGTCATCTTTAGAATTCACCACGTCTCTCTCTAACACATTTCTAATTTTTGTACCCAATGATTAAATTAAAAACTTATTAACCTCATATGTTAAACCATACAAATGATCAAAATTGTTGGGCAGATACTTCGATTGGAGTTCAACCATTCCTATGTGAATTTTAATGATTATTTATTATTTTTTTATCTAAAAAATATAGTAAATCAATAGTGTGTTGACAAATACCAAACTATTACTTATCTGTTTTAAAATAAATATCACTTTAACAATAAAAATTTATTTCTAAATAAAATTTCACTTACATAAAATTATTATTTTACTTCTAACTATTTTGACGGATATTTTACTTTTAATTGTATGCTCTAACTAATAAATATAATATACGTTACTTCCAAAACATTACATTGATAAATAAAATTGACATGTCATTCAACATAATTATATTTTTTAATCCATGTGAAATATTAAACGACGATATTTTAAAATTTAACTCAAAAATTTAAGAGCACCTCCAGCGGTTACTTTTTGAGTTACGTCTGCCAGCATGTAATTACAAACATGGTTATTTTGCAAAACAAAATACCCTTGGAGTTCGATAGGCTGACGTCACTATTCTCTCAGATGGTAACGGTTACTTTGAATAAACAAGTAATAGAAATTGTTACCGTTCTGAAAAATATGATAGCATCTTGGATTTTTACTTGTTCTCTTTTTGTTACTTTGAAACTTTTGTACCTATAAATTGTGTTCATTTAGAAAAATTACATTCACTTTTTTTTATCACAATTTCATCTCGTTTCTTTTATTTTTAGCCATAATTATTCTCTTATAATTTTAACTTCACAATTTTATCTCTTTGATCTTCATTTGATAACACATTATATTCAATTATTCATCTCTTCACTTTAAAGTTATTTTTATTTATGTCAAATGGATCCCAATCAATATAATTATCAACAATCTTTGTTGTAATTTACGTAAAATCAACAACGCCATAGTTCTCAAAATTCTCAATTTTTTTCACCACCAACAAACTCCACCGTGTTTCCATGGCCACCACAAACCAACCCCAACATATTTTATAGGCCTCAGATATATAGACAAGGTGTACAATTTACTCATTACGAACCTGGAACACCTATTGGGACTATGTCTGAATGTCAAGTTTCACAATTTCCACTCAAGTTGGTCTTGAAAATATTTCACTTGCGGAGAAAAAAAAGATGTTCAGCTCAAAAAAAGCCCTGGGAGCTATTCACAAGAGATGAGGATATACTTCTTATTCAAATATGGCTCAATATTTCAAAGGATCCTATTGTAGAAAATGATCAAAAAGCAGAGAGATTTTGGTCAAGAATCGCTACTAATTATAATCAGTATCGCGGCAGTTGCGAGAGAAAGAGCCTAGTCAATTAAAATCTCGATTTAATCGAATAAGTGGTCCCATTCAAAAATTTGTCGGGTGTTACAGTTCAGCGTTCAGCGCTATTAATGAAAAGAAAAGTGGGACCTCAGATAATGATATCATGGATATTGCACATGCTTTCTTTTCTCAAGATGATGGTGCACCATTCAATCTTGAGTATGCATGGAGATTGTTGAAAGATGAACCTAAATGAAAGGGAGCATAGATTGAAACTTCTTCAAAAAGAACAAAAACTTCTATCTGTGGGGCACACTCTTCATCACCAAACCCAGAGACACCTTCAAGTTATGAATCTAATTCAACATCTCCAATGGGGCAAAAGGCGGCAAAAAGGAAGGCAAAGGCAAAATAAATGCAAGTGCGACTAAAACATCTTCTAAGGTCGTGCTTGATACAATGGATAAAAGAGTGGCAGCCAAGGAAAAACTCGCACACCTTAACGAGGAAGAAAACATTTTAAAGAAGGAGGAGATGGAGTTAAGGCAAAGCAAGTCATCATGACAGACAAGTCCACGATGAATGAGAGTCAATGTCAAGTTCATGAAAAATATTGTAATAAGCTCAAAGAAAAGTATGGATTTTAGTTAAGATGAAATGTTGTAGTATTATTAAAATTTAATATTATGTAGTATGTATTTTAGTCAAACTAGATGTTAGTAAAAGACACTTATTTATTTTTATCATTTTTAATTATGTATGTCATGGATTTAATGTTAATTTTCAATTATTGTTGTAAAAATTTAAATTTTATTTTATTTTTAATTATTTTCATATTAATATTAATTTAAAATAATTAAATTAATATTTTAAATTGTAATAAAATTAAATAAAAATATAATATTAATATGTGATGTAAAGTTGTGGGACCCTATATGAGTTTTTTTAGAGTTCACCTTTGAAATTCAAAATGAAAGAGTTGCTTGAAGATGATGTGTGACAACGAAACCTACAAAATAATCATTTGTATGGATCATCATTAGAGTTGCTTTAACTTCACTAAACTCTTGCATGTTTACTTATATGTCACGTCATACCTCAACAAATATTTACCGATATAAAAAACGGAAAAAAACTTAGGTACAATTTTTTAGGTGTTTTTCGTATGGTTCTTAACTAAAAATTACAACTTTTTTGGAGGTAACAAACTTT
>Ga0315913_1004360_pt1 | contig 17134 bp, 7 predicted proteins | sample MpolsnodulesMG_FD_207736 | JGI IMG/M metagenome (GOLD analysis project Ga0315913, IMG submission 207736) | Medicago polymorpha root nodule microbial communities from Los Angeles, California, United States - small nodules | ecosystem: Host-associated > Plants > Roots > Nodule | place: USA... | reverse complement strand
ATAACATAAAACTCAATGTGAGTTTTGTCACATAACTTCAAGCACACTCTTGTGTAGCTTGTGATGTAAGTTCTTCCATCATGATACAAGTTCTTCCATCATGATTCTTGAGTTATGAATCTTCATGGAGATATGATCTTGTTGTTTCAACTTATGATATACTCATTCTTTCATTGTTGAGTAGATATAATGCACTTATCAATGTCGGTGGCTTCTAGCTTATCCACTTATGTGATTCCTGTTCTTTAAACAAAAACTCAAGTGCAAACATCAGTAGATCACCATTCATAAAACTTATCATTTATTCCATGAGGTTTGTTATCATTAAAACATTCATCAAAAAGATTGTTGCTTCAAGGGTTGTTTTGTTCGTCGTCTTTGTGCGACGTTGTTTGACCTTCTTGTTTCATTTAAGTATTTGTTCGATTCAGATTGTCATATCAACTTCGATCCAGTGCAGATCAAATCAATGACTTTGGATTCGTCAACGTTGCAGATCCGGAGACATGGGTATTCCAGAGACTTAAATATTGTCAAATGTGTAGGCTTTAGTACTTCGTCGTTTTATGCTATTAACATGGATGCTGTGAGTTTGTTCACAGAGTCATCCTTTTTGTTTTTAGCGAATTTTCATTGCATCGATGTACTCTATCAATTTGAATGAATGAATATCATTTATTTTTGTCAAAAAAAAATCATCTAGAAAATAATATTGTCTAAAACGGTAAAAATAGTAAAATAACTAAAAATAAGCTAATATCAAATCAAAATTTCTTCATTTTGCGTGTTCAGTATGATTGTTTTTCGTAACATTCATAAAAAGTGTAAATTAGTTGTGTATTATGTTTTATTTTTGGAGTAGTCAAAAATGATATTATTGTAAATAATTGATTTACATGTTTGTTGCTCTCGGGTAGAACTGATTTGACATCTAATCAAGCGATTGAGTTTAAATGGTTAATGAGCTCCCACTAGGACGAATAGTTTGGGAAAACCTGATTCAATTCCTGTTAGAAACAATTTCTTGATCAAATTTTACTTACCTATCAACCGAACTCTGGGCTCATTTCTCATATGAATCGAAAGGTTAACTAAAAGAAAAAGAATCGATCTGGCATCAAGAATTGCTTCTACTTGAAGCTAAAAATTTGTGTTTTTTATTCCATAAATGATTTTTACACTCGAATTTAAGGTTTAACTTAATTATACATAAATATATTCAATCATAAATCATTTTGTTTTCAACTAAGTTTTAACATAAAACATTTTTACATAATCAATTCACTTAAATTAACTTTTATAATTGCAAAACCAAACATACACTAAATCATCTAAAAAGGCAGTATTGTCTAAACTATCTACTGTCTACAGTGGTAAAACAGAAAAGCAAATACAAAAAGATAATAACAAATTAAAAATGGTTTATTACACGAGTTTGGTATAAACTGTTTCGTAAGATTTAAATTATTTTTTTTAAATTATGCGTTTGGTTTTGTTTTTGGGTTATCAAAATTGATTCTAAGATGTAGAATTGATTTGGACACATTTGATTGTTTCCGAATAGAATTGATTTTGTCTTCAAAATATACTTAGAAATCAGAAATTGAAGATTTTGATTATAGAATTGGTTTTTACACTTAAATTTACTGTCCAACTAAATTTCATATAGATATATTAAAACATAAATCATTTTACTTTTATCTCCCACTTTTAACCTAATCAATTTTACAAAACCAATTCACTCAAAATTTATTTTTGTAACCACAAAACTAAAGCTACACTCAATTGTATTGCTAACAATCATTTAGAAGGTACATTGTCTAAATTTTAAAACAAAATAATTTTAAATAAAAAAGTTAAACAAATATATATTCTCAGTATGCTAACCATCCAATTTTCTAACTGCGAATAAAAAAGTTAACAAAATAATCTTTTTTTACAAAATCCATTCACTCAAACTTAACTTTTATAACTGCAAAACAAAACATACACTAAATCGTATAGCGAACAATCATCTAAAAGGTAGTATTGTATAAATTATCTACTGTCTAAAGTGGTAAAATATAAAAGTAAATAAAAAAAATGTATTAACAAATTAAAAATCGTTCTTTTCGCGAGTTTGGTATAAACTGTTTTCGTAATATTTATCATTTTTTGTAAAATTGATTTGGACAAATTTTATTGATCTCGAATAAAATTGATTTTGTGTTCAAAATTTTTCTATTTGAAACTAGAAATTGAAGTTTTTGATTCTATAACTGTTTTTTTGGAAAATGTTAACTACTGCCCTAAGAGCATCCACAATGGGGACCCTCAATTTTGAGGTCTTAAACGGGTCCCACATGGACACATCACGTTTTTATAATTTTTTAATAATAGTACATAATAGGTACTCAACCACTCCAATGGAAACCCTAAAAGGTCTATATGGGTCCCACCAATAACATTAAAAAGCCAAGGTAAATACAATTGAAAATCAATATTACAATAACAATGATTATTTTAAGCAAAAGTAATGTGGGGTCCACTTAAGCATTGAGGTCTTAAGTGAGATCCTGAGTTTTAGAAGACCCTAAAAAAAAAATCCACATTGGTACCAAGTTTTAAATGGTGAAGACCTCACCAATGTATATGCTCTAAGGTACTAGTTAAGGAGATAAAGATAGTAAAAGGTTTTTGAAACCTGTGTAATCAAACTTTTAAAAATATAAAAGATACTTATTGTATAAAAGATACTTATTTCAATGCAAAGTTTACTATTATCTAACTTTTTTCACTTAAATTTACCTGTTAAACTAAATTTTACATAAGTATTGAAACATAAATTATTTTACTTTTATCTCACACTTTTAACTTAATCAATTTTATGGAATCAATTTATGCAACTTTTATTCTTGTAACCGCAAAACTAAACGTACACTCATCTGTATTGCTAACAATCATCTAGAAGGTATATTGTCTAAATTTTAAAACAAAATAATTTTAAATAAAAAAGTTCAACAAATATATATTCTCAATATGCTAATCATCCAATTTTCTATTAAAAAAATATATTTCAAGATTTACTAAATAATATCTTTAGAATATTCCTTACCATATTCCTCTAAAATAAAACCGAAATTAAAAAATAGTATTAAAAAATAAATCAATACCAACAATACAATCTTCCTAGACAAATTCTACATTTTAAAATTCATTAACCATTAAAATATATTATTTTTAATTTTTTTTTTTTTGACTCATAGAAAGAATGTGATTAAAAATACAATTTTTAAAAAAAATGGTCAAAATAAAAAGAAAAGGAAAGAATCATGATTCACATGACGCCACAACAACAATAATCATAAGAAAAATCTTTTAGGCTACTAACCGGCCGCCTTCCATGCTTACAAATGCATGATTGTTGTGTCAGGTTTTGAGGCACGTCCCCCTACCCTTCCCCTCTTTTAATCCCTTCTGTCCCTTAACCTTTTTCTTCTATAAATTAACACCTTCTCTCCCTCACTTCCTCATTCACAAAATCCCTTCTCTTCTCTTCTTCTTGTTCCAAAAGGTGATCATCTTTTTCCTAAAGTTCTTTAGGATTATTAGGATCCCCCACCCCTCTCTCTAATCCTTTCTTATCTTCATACTTTCTTTTCCACCTTTCATAAACCAATGTAGCCAACATTGTATTGTTTGTTTTTTGAGAACAATTTTAATCTAGATATCTCAATGTTGAGGCTACATAATCTTTTCTTTGGCTTCATATCATAACCATTTCTTTTTTGTGAACCATGACCATTTTTTTTTATTAGTGGCTTTTATTTGATTTATTTATTTTAAAGATGGTTTCTTTGTCTTTCTCTAGCTATAAACTTCTATTCTTTATTAGACCAAGATTTTCATTTTTTTTTTATTCTATTTAACTTTTGAGAACTTTTGTGCCACTTTTGTCTCTATTGGTGATACTAAAAATTATTTTATTAATTTTTCTTGCATGAAAAATGTGTTTATACATAAAGACATAAAAACACACATAGGATCTTAGTACAAAACTTGTCTCTTTTTACGTAGGAGTTTTTTTTTTCCTTTTTCTTCTCTCTTGGGATACCAAAAAGAAACTTTTTTTTCTCAGCTTTCAAGTGAGTGCAGTGCAGGTTTCTCACCTATTAATCACCTTCATTAGTTTTATTTTTATTTCAGACAAGTTGTATGGTCTATTTATTTGACATTGTGGTCCATAAACTCAATTGTTTCTGACCTCCACCCACCATGCTTTTTTCTCTTGTTATTGGCTTCTTTGTTTATGTGTCATAATTATATCTACCAAAGTAAATCATAAAGCAACAATTTTTTCAAGAAAAATTATTAAGGTTGTTCTATTATTTGTTTTTTTCTAATGTTCATTGTCACAAGACACAAATTATTGTTTAAAAAAACTATCTTTTTCAGTCAAAAAATAAAAAAATTGAAGAAGGAAAAATATTATTAACTTTGACCAGTCAAACTCTTACCACATATTTTTAAAATATAATATATATGATCCTATTTCTCATGTTTTGATAGAAATATTCTTTTTTGGTTTCAGGGTAACTTCAGAAAGTTCTGATTTTTTGTCATGGAACAATTGAACTCAAAGCTGTACTTGGAGAACTGTTACATTATGAAAGAGAATGAGAAGTTGAGGAAGAAAGCAAAACTTCTGAATGAAGAAAATCAGGTTCTGCTATCTCAGCTGAAACAGAAGCTTTCAAAGGGTGGTAGCAGCAACCAGAATGGCAATGGTCCAAGCACTGCTCTTAACCTTGGTCAAAACAATCCAAGTTCCAACAATTAAGAAGCTTCTATGCCCCACTAGATAATAATGTGCAAAATTTTCTCTTCCTTTTTGGTGTAAAACAATGTTGGAAGTAGTAGTAGTTGCATTTTCTATTCTATCTAGTACAACTGTAGTAATTGTTCTCTACTAAGAGAACTTTTACTTTTATTTTCATGTTTAATTATAATTTCTTTTATTGGGGGGGTTTATATATGAATTTCTGGACTATAAGGTTGTATGATCATATGATGTATCAGTCTTATTTGCTAGAAAGGAATATAATTTTATTTTATGTTTAACTCTCATTGCCATATTCTCTCTTTGTGATCAACATTTGCATGTATTAATAAAAGAATTTAGTTGTTTGCAGTAATCAATCTCAACCATTAATTTAAAATCTGGTGATTTAAATTACATATTTAGTTGATCGTTGATGTAAATCAGACAATCGAGATCAATAAACCGAGCATTTAAAATTATGTACTAATAAATAAGATTTTATACTCCCTCAAAAAAAAAAAAAGATTTTATAAGTTTACTAAGTTGACACACATGAATGTTATGAGTTATAATAATGTAAAACTGTATGCTAACATTGAATACTAAATTTTCCATGTGATGATTGCCATAACATGTATGAACCTGTTCCATGAATGAAGCAGAGCAAAATGATATTCATGATTCATTGTGTCATGTTACAAGATTTGTTTCATTATTCATAAAAAAAATTGTTTCATTCTTTTCAGTTGAGTTGACAAACAAATGACCACTACTTGTGTATTTAGCTCAATATTCAATATCCCAAAAGATAAAAACATGAAGTTCATGAAAAATAAAAGGGGTACAAAAAGTGATATATTTTTATGCCATATATACACATTTTGATGGAAAATTGAAAGTGAATACGAAGGGTGACGAAAATGGCTTATCATTCAGATTCTGTTTGAAGAGAGGATCTAATCAGAAGTGAAAGTCAATGAGGATTCATTTGAAAAACAAAGGGTGGTTTTTGAATAAACAGTGGTAACCTATATAATATCCATCAAATTCTAGGACATGACGTTGTCAACATATGTTTGACTGTCTGAGTTGGAAAGGGATGCAAATCTTTGTTATGCAATTTAAGTCTTCTTTAAAACTTTGGTCATTCCTTTTGTTAGTCTCTTTTGTGTGTCATGCCATTTAAAGGTATTTAAGCCCCAAATTAGCACTTAAGTCACAATATTTTAAGAACTAGTTTTCATTTAACTATATTAAGAGTACCTTTACTTGACAATTTTAAGGGATTCTCAATATTGAAATTAAGGGTGATAAAATAGATGTATTGGATGTTAAGTGATGGATCAAAACATTTTATTAGTCTATTAATATTTCATTAAAAATTCTAAAAATATAATCAATCCATCCTTAAACATAAAATCATCAGATTCATCTATTATCATATTTTCAATGGACGAATACCCGTCCAATCTATTTATAAAGTATATTAAAAATTATAGTTTTTTAATGGATACATTTTTTTTATTTAAATCACATTTTCAATAGAAGAATACAGTTTAAAAAAAATAAAAATAATATATCAGTTTTTTTTTTTAAAACAGTAGACTAATTTGTTAAATTGGAATATATTTAAATAATTGATTATTTAATAAACAGTTAAATTCTTAATAAAATTATTGATGCGGAGGTGGCGGTCAACTTTAACGATGGTCGACGCCGGAGCACATTAAAGTATATTAAAAATTATAGTTTTATAATTGATAAATATTTTTTTGATTAAATTACATTTTCAATGGATGAATACAATTTTTTTAAAAAAAGAAAACATAAAATATCTATAAAAAATAACAGAAAACAATTAAGAAAGAAAGCAAAAAAATGTATCAGTTTTATTTTAAAAAACATAATAATTTTGTTAAATTGGACTATATTTAATACAAAAATTAAAAAACAGTCAAATATCTAATAAAATTATTGATGACAAGGTGGCGGTCAACCTGAGTGATGATCATCACCGAAGCACAGTGCTCGCCAACGACAAACCTCTGGGGATCCATGGTCGCGAATGGCCGAGCTTTGACCATCTCACGGTGAAGCTCTAGTGGTCCACAATAGAGCTCTGATGTTGATTGACGGGTCTTCGGCATTAACCACTACCATCAATAGTTTTATTTTTTCAGTTTTTAATATATTTTTTAAAATATTAAATTATAAACTAATTTATATTTTTTTTATAAAATCAAAAGCATAATAGAAAAATATGCTATCTTGATATATGATGGTAGAGTTAATTAAGTAAATGGTCCTTATAATACGGCTTTTGAAACCACATCGGCCACATTTAACCATGATTTTCACAATATTAAGAATCACAATACGGTTGAAACCGTTATTTGAAACACTTTGTGTGACTATTATGTGTGTATAAGCTTACAAGTGTTATTTGGACATACAATTTTTGACACGGTATCTCGATGATAGGGATAAATTCACTCTGATTTAAAAGGCCAGAGGAAAATCTCCTAATAATTGAAGAGAAGGGAAATAGACTTAATTTCATTGATGATTCTAAAACAGAGTACAATATCTTATATAGGCAATATTATTCTATGTTCTTCCTAACAAACTAGTGAGTCATCAATCTTCTATAACTAATGAATCATCACTTAATAGCAACAAGGTCACTCCACTTTTAATGATAATCCATTTGGGTCTCTCTAACTCATTAGACTAATCCTAATTCATTGCAGTCCAGATCCTTGTTCGTATCACTCGAGGTTGTATATTGTTCTATGTGGGGATCACCCCCAAGGAGAGAGAGAACAAACAACAGAAGAGGAAAACAAAATTCAAAAAATTAGAAACGGTATAAATATGGTGCATGTGCTCAGATCATAGTAAAAAAAATCTCTAAATTTAAAAGAGTATGACACGTCTTGAATTTGGAGAATGTATGTCTTTTATAAGTATTTTTTGAGTTTGAATGTCTTTCTTACCTTGCATTGAGACACCATCCTCCGATCTCAAAATTTCATTATAAAATAAAAAATAAAAAATTGACACCTTATTTTTAAAGAGAACAAATGTGTATATATAAAAAATCGTGTTCTAACTCATATTGTAGTTGTGAACGAACTTAAAAAAAAAAAATTCATATTGTGAACTTTGTTGCATCTCTATATTCAAAATACAATGAGAATATGTCTAATCAAAATTCAAGGAAAATCATAATTTTCTTCGTGTGACCCCTGCATCTCACTCACTGAAGCTGACCTCTTAAGGTCACCAAACCATGTCACAAGCTCAGAATCTCAATCTTGATATAAAACTAAGGACCATGGTATGATGACTAAGATTCCTTTGAAGACCCAAAAGTCAGCATAAAATCTATATATATTTAAAAAACAAGACAAATAATGATGAAAAATGTATATAATTTAAATATATATGCAAAACATATATATAAATTAACATATAGTAGTGTACGTAGAGTTGAAGTATAACAGAACCATATGGCCAAATCAAGAGGTGCCCCGGAGGAGGACCAACATGTACCTCTTTGATTCAACTTACTTGTATTAAATGTTTTGTTGAAATTATACTCTATGTTACAGAGTATCTGCAGCCTCAAGATTCTGCCATCATAACCATATCTAAAACTATATCACATACTATATGGAGTTAAGTTACAACGTGATTGATAAATAAAAATAGAAAATAAAGCACAATAATAAAATAAAAAAGACTACAATTATACTTTGCCTTTCTCCATAGATATATTATTAGATTTTTGTAATAAAAAAATGTTACCTAATTTAGAAGTGAAGTTTACTACTTAAGAAGTTCAAGAAAGCAAAAAGTTGAATTTTGGGTCATGGGGGTGAAGACGAGGTTAAGGAAAAGAAGCATGCAAAGGCTCAAAAACCATTATACTATGATTCAAAGTTTGCTTAGAAGGTCAAATGGCACTTATGGGATCCACCAACACTGACGCCATACAATTGTTGCAAAGGTTCATTTTTCCCAATATTTATCACTAAGGTCAGATACTGACTCCAGAAATTTAGCTAAATTTTGTGGCTGGGTAAGATAAAATTTGGACAGTTCTTATGATAGTGGGTCCCACTTAAGTGCTAGAGTATGAAGTGTTGGTAAGGATTGTTTTTTTTTTAATAGATTCTTTCTATTCAAGGTAATCATAAAGAGAAAGAAGAATCTCTAAAAAAAAAAAAAAAAAGAAGAAGAAAGACGCTTGTGGTTGGCGAATGTCACAATGTCACCTAAATGCTACCCGATTTAGACTCCGCATTTGTAAATCTCTACCTAAAAATCTATTTTCTCCCTTTATTTCCGAGAATGTGACTTGAAATTTTTTAAGTCTAATTAGTTATTCTATTTTCCATCTAATACCACCAATCTATATATACCATGTTCTGAACCGATAAGTTTCTTCATGAACACCATGAAAATATTGTTGAATCTTAACATTGTAGTCTGAAATGGTTTTTTTAATAGTCCATTCGTTCCGGTTCCATTCTTTTTTTATCTTCATATAAACACTTGAAAGAATTTGCGTGAATTTTTTTGGTATTTTCCCTACAAATTTGACAGAAAATAAAGTGGATTTCCCTTTCAAAAAATAAATAAAATAAAGAGTGGATTTGAACTTTTTTTTACTTATTATTTCCAGATATAATTCAAAAATCATCACCATTGTTTCACAACTTGTGAAGATTTTATAATTGGCGTTCTTGCAAAAAGTATCATGAATTGATTTTAATTAAATATTTTGGCTGAAATGGTCCATAATGTTGGGTCACTACTCACTAGGGAAGTCTTAAAATGAAAGATAGATTTTACATTGAGTTGAGAGCAACATGCAAGTGTTGGACACCACATTTTCGTCGTCTTTTTTATTTCATCTAATGTAAGATTTCTTACTTACATTTAAGGATGTCATTTGAATATGCGCACAAACATATTGTCCCAATAATTCAGGGTTCGTGGGCTAAGAATTTCTTCTGCAGAGATGGAAACAAGGGAGAAAATCATTTCCAAAATAGTTCAGGGACAAAGATGGGGATCATACCCACCACCTTACGAGGACTCCATCCCTGAGGACTTCACCGAAACACCATATTTATCATTAGAAGAGTTGGGTCTAGCAAAAATGATTTGACTCTTACATTGCGATAAATCAAGATTCAGATTTTAAATAAGAGAGATGTTCACATTTAATGTCTATCACACTTTAAATAATCAGTATAAAAATCCATAACACTGAACAATCATATCTTGCTTTGTGAAGTCGTTTTGAAAAGAACAAAAAACATCAAAGGAATATTCTTGTTAGTTGCCATTTTTTGCAATTAGAAACTAAGTCATAACTTAAAAGCCTACAAACATTTTAACTCAGAAAATAAATGAGTAAATATCTTTGTACATGGTACTTTGACAAACGTAGCATAACTTACAGAATGAAAACTAACATTTACATCTAGGACATTCATATTCTCTCTCTCCATGAGCAGTATCCTTGCCAACAACGGCAATTATCAATTCTATCATTATACAAATCTGGGGCTGTCATTGGGAAAAGAAGCCACAGGAAGCCAAGTAATCCCATTATGGATGCTATACTTACAATCCCTAAAATAACAAAAACAAACGTTAGAGAAATATAGGAAGACTTGGAAGAAATAAGCACTACAATTCAATCTTCATGCTAGAGAAATCCATGGTTAAACTGTAAAATAAACATGATTTCACTCGGAACCCTAAAATGGTTTATCTTTAATTCACGATTAGTGTACAATTACTGTTAACCATGTGATGGGACTCCACACTCAGACCCGTAAACTATCTTGATTACTCTAATGATGATACACTTTCTTATTTACATACAGCTTAACTGATCCCTCAAAAAATTCAGAACTACAAAGTAACAGCATTTTAAGATGGTTAAAACTTATCACTAATAATTTACTACAGATACATGCATGTGAATCCCTTGCTACATTCTACTTTGTCAATTCTTTTCTTCATATTTTTTCTAAACAATTTACAATTCAAAGAGTTACAGAGAACTGTAAAAGTAAGCTACTTCTAAAAATTTCAAAACTTAAACCTCTTTTCAAAATTCCAACTGAAAACTAAAATTATAAATCTATTCCGATAAATGGAAGCACATTATTTGACCAGAGTGAGTTGACAATAATTCAAGAAATAAAGATACAAGAAATCAAAAGCAAAGACTCGACATGAAAAAAAATAAAGAGAGAAGTTAATAACTAAAGTAGTTTGGGCTCAATTATAAGCAAAACATACTATTTATACACAGATTAAGAATAGCGGTTAACCTCGTTTAGTTTTCTTCATATAACCAAAACTTAATTGTATTTCCTAAACTACCCTTTCTTTTCATTTAATATTGCATGGGAACTTGTTTCTTTGAAAGATATATTGAGAGTTATAGCATTAAATAGGGTAGTGTTAGTTAGATTTTGCTAATATTTTGGTCCACCAACTAAGACTGCTGTTTTGCTTAATTTGAGTCAAGAGTGTGGAGTAATAACAATAGAAGAAAGGAAACATAATACACACATACCACTTCTCTGTGAATACAATGCAGGCAGGCCCATAAAATTACAATATACATGAGCAACTAATGGAGCAGCAAGATTCCCTGCAAAGTACAAGCAGAAAACAAATATAAGGGAAAGAAAAAGGAAAAACATTCGCCCAAACTCAGAAAGGACTATGTTGACTTGGCAGTAGAAATGCGCAAATATCAAAGAATATCTTTTAGAACTTTTCCAAATTGAAAACTGTATAGCCATATAAGATCATAAGAATAATAGGACTGCATGAAGATTGAAGAGTGAAAAGTATGCAGCCATGATATTATACTTATCTCTTACTTATCATTTCAACCTGCAACAGAGATAAACTATCCAGAGACTGGTTCAATTTACATGTACCCACCAAATAACAAATTGATAATGTAGTATTCTTTTTCTTGAGAGGGTCACTTCAATTCAAAGGAGAAAATGAAAGGTATATCCACTAATGTGGAAATTGAATAATAACCTTCTTGGCATTTATATAACTAGCAGCTTATAATTACAGAAAAGATGTTATGCCTTTTATATTTGAGTACATCAACTTTTCTGTCTAAGTGTGAAGTGCAGGATTAAGGTAACTGTTAACTTCTATTACGTCATTAAATTATACGTGCCATCATTGTATAATTTATTATTTTAAATGCAATGTTATAATGTACCTAATTTTGTGTTTCAGAAGCACATTCTCATAACTGAATACTAGTCAGACCAGACGCATATCATAGCCATAACCTATAACATAACCATAGCCTTTTCAAAAAAATACAATAACATAACCATAGGTCAACATCACATACCAGTTCGAATGAAAAGAAAAGAAGCATATGACCCAAAGACAACAGTGTAGCCAAGCTGGAGTCCTGTAGACATGATTCATTTGGCTGTGTAAGATTACTATCCAACAATACTGAGTTTAGATTTATGAAATGTCCCAAAATCTCTCAAATTCTCAATAATATAGCATGCAACCATGCCATGAAGACTTTCATAAAACAAAACTCCGGAACTTGATGAACAATGTATTAATGTAAACATCAAGAATACCTATAACCATAGCAGCCTTCATTATTCTGTAGTTTTGTTTGGTGTATATCTCCATGAAATGGTTTAAATGAGCTGCAAACCAATCATGTGTTAAAATTTCGAGTTAATGCAAATTGCATTTTTAAATGACAATAATATTAGCTAAGGTAATTATTTTCTGCACTGTACAGTCAAATGGAAGTTTAACAAAAATATTGTGATTTTAGTTTGCTATTAAAATTTTATCTTCTATATGTGCTGTGCATAATATGCAATAATTTCATTTAAGTGTCAGGAACTACCAAACTGTTACTATGTTTACAGCCTTACATCTTAAGACAAAACTGTTGAATTTGGTGTGTCTATGCAGGTTACTTTGATGATATCATTCCTTTTTATGAGGTTAATCCTTAATCTTAAACTTTTATTCGTGTGCCAAGGTTGATTAAAATATAAATGCAGCCAGTTATTTATTAGTATATATTAATATTGCCTCTCTTTTTATATCTCCATAGTAGATCTCCATAGTAGCATATATATTAATAAATGCAATAAAAGTCCTTCTTTTTAAATCATTTTCTAACTGCATGTTCCTATTATAACTTCTTCACTTTTAGACTTTTAAATAGTGCAGTAATTTACTGTGAAAATAAGGGTATAATTGAGAAAATTTTATCCTAGACTTCTAAATATATCGATAAATAGGAACAGACTTGTTTTCTTTCCATATAGACAGATGAAAAGGAATCAAAGGTATACATTTTAATTAAATCAGACACAGTTATTTACTGGCCACTAACTGCTTAAAATACACATACACCCATACAAATTAAAGGTCCAAATGAATCTTTACACACTACACCTGCACATAATGAGGATCCACTTCCAGCAAGAGTAAATTTTGTCATAATTACTTCGTTTAATAATATTTCGTACATTTAAAATTGAACTGTCAAATTAAAAGTTTTAATTGAGAAGATCAAATCTAAAAAATTTCATGAAATTTTGAAACTATTTGATGCTTACTTCATCAAATAGCTTCAATTTCAATGTAACATATAATATACTTTCTAAAATATAAGTAAAAAATATCTCCTATATAGTAACATATTTTGTAAAGAATTAATAAACAAAATATGACAAGAGTTTCTTTTGGAGTAAGTGCATCGAAACACGGATGTAAGTTAATTTATTGGTTTTACAAGTTAGAACAGCTATGAACACATTATCACCAAAAACAGTACGAGAAATGGCACAATGAACTTGAGCTCTAGTAACAATTTACACCTCTGTTCAAATCCTTGACTGTACTACAATGGATTTTGATGGCTTCTCTTGAAAAAATTTGAACTATTAACTCTAAACCCATGAGATTTTCATGTATAAACAAGAAAAGAAAATTATACTCTCTAACCTTAGAAAACAGATACAATTTCCAGAACTTACATAAGCTGAAGAAAATGGGGCAAAGAATCATAGCACTGTATGGTTTAAACCCTCCACAGAGAAGTATAGGAAGCATGCACGCCCTAAACACCAACTCCTCAGTAAGGGGTGCCTGTTGTTCAGTATATCATAACAAAAGATTACCATGTTGCATATGAGATGCGAAAATGAACCCATAAAACACACATCACCTAAATTGCATGTGCATTCATAAGTCAGCAAATAGTAGTTACTTTTATAATACAACTCTCATTATAAGCAGCATACAAAATTAAAGTAAAAGCTTAGTGGCATGCAGTTGGCGAAATATTCACAAAAGCACAATAGTGATAACGGTACTAACCACAACATAGTTTCGCCAAGTCAAAACATTTGATGAAATTTCAGACAACCAGTCAATAAATCTTGTCACGGCACATCTGAGGGAATCAACGGAAATCTCGCCACCAAAAAATGAATGTTGCCTCCAAAAATCAAACAACAGAAGAGACTTGAGGAACAAGGACCCAGCATACATTAGAGAGGTCAAAGCAAGAGGAACTAACACAGCCTGCCACTGTTTTATACAGAAAACAGTATTTCAGCAAGGAAATTTAGGAACTGAGTGACCCTGTTTTCCCAATCTGCATACCACAGAAAGAGCATAATTTTGACACCACCAGTCCACATAAGACAAAACAAAACACACTGCTACTCTATCCCTCAATTGAACCTGTGAATGTGATAGTGATACTCATACTCACCATGTGATCCACTCGGATGCCATAAACGCCCAAAATGTATGGCAAGTCCCTAGTTTGCACCTGTCACCACAAAGTAAATTATCATGATGAATGACACCACTGATGATTTACAACATATACATGTCATATGAGTAAACTAAATCAAAGGAAAAATGCAAATTAATTCCTAAAGTTTCACCAGTGTTGTCAAAATGGCGGCTATAGCCCTATAGTGTAGCAGAATTTATCAAATCACAATTATGGTACACGATTTAGTACAAAATATTGTCAAATAGCGGCTATAGCATTATTGCACCATAGCATAGAAGAATTTTAACAAACCATTATTTACCGTAATCCGAAATTGACAACACTAAGTTTCATTCTTATAATAAGATCACATCTTGACTCTTGATACATTCCTCCCTAACATATCAAAGTTGTAATAAGAATTGATTGGTAAACTAGTTTCAAATAAACTACAGAAAAGTTATTTTGATAAAAATTAGATCAATTGGTTCGGCCCTATGAAGCAAGCACACAGACGCCGCTAATAATTTGAGAAAATAACATAATTCACAATGCTACTTTAAACTGCCTAATATACAAGCATTTGAGCATAAAATTAAAAACAGTAAGTAATTAATAAATTTAAATAGGTTAATTGTTTACTAAAAAAAATGAATAGAACAAGTGATTCATGGGTTGAAATGTAAAGAAATGAAAAAAGAGAGGGAGCATACATACGGGAAGGATGAGAGGAGTGAGGAAGAGGGAGAGAGTGGTTGAAACAACGGCGCAAAGGAAGCGTCGGATCATGAAATTGGTGAAAGAAGAAGGAGGCGGGAGACGGAGGAGGAAGGTGGGAGCGTATAAGGTAGCGACGTAGAGCAACGCCATTGCAATGCAAGCGAGAACTGAAATTGGTTTGGAAACGGCGTCGTTTTGGAGGTCCATGGCGAAACCTAGAGAAGGAGAAATGGACATAAGTTTAACTTCTTTTGTACGATTGGTCCTTTCGAAAGTCGAGAACTGATTTGGGTTTAGCCAAGTGAAGCGGCAATATGGATAAAAAAATGTTTACGATATAATAAAAATTTATATGGTTGATAAACACGCTTTGGGGTCTAAATTGAACCAACACCGCTTCTCACACCCCTCCATGACTAGGTGTGCTCTCAAGAATTCGGAGCACCGATTCAAAAAGCAACGAATTGAAACGCTCGAATACTGACTTGAGCGTCAGAGTGCTAGCACGTACACCACTTTCCATTGTCTAAGTACTCAACTATCAAGAAGCTCACCACAACAAAGGTCGTTATGCTGATTAGGTAAGATCAGTGGCGCCATCTATTGCAAACTAGTCATCCCCTTCTTTATACTCACAAAAGAACAAAACTCAACAAAAATACCAAAACACAAGTAGAGAACCCACTCAGCTCGTGATTATATATCGAAAACCTCTAACTTTTGGGCTTCACATGTCTGTCGTTGGTACAAACACTGCTCTTAGCATGCACACAATGCTCAACAACATCATCCAAACGTTGCACCACCAAAACATAGTGATCGAGGAACAAAATAAACATATATGAGAGATGGAGGAATCCCAAGACAAAGTTGGACGAGGATGATTGTGTACCCCGTGGTGGGAACGACGTTCTTCTACTCTCCAATATTATAGAAGGGGAAGAAGTTACGCAACCGCTGAGAGATCTAGGCCCCCACGACACTCTTTGGGCGAAAAATTAAGAACATCCAAGAAGGCGTACCTCAAGGCGTTTGCGATCATCATCTCATTGTAATGATGAATGTTCAACCCATGGGCCCTTCACCAAGAGAATCAAGGAAACTCGATTCCCCACTGAATTAGAGAAACCCCCTCAGATGGAAACATACGACGGACTACTGACCCCGACAAGAACATCCAGAACATCAAAGGATTTGTCAAGTGAAAACTCTTTTCCACTACCCTTCGAAATGGAGCAATTGTGTGTTACAAAATCTTGGAAGAGTTATGCTTGCAATTCATCACACATTTCACAACTCTGAGGAGAGAAAAAGATGGTCGCTACTGATGTAGTAAATCCGCAAGTGCACAGTTTACAGGTGTAGTAATAAAGAGTATCGTTCCGACACGGAGTTATGAATTCATCTAACTTTTAACAATGATTAGAAGAGAGTTCAAAAGTTAAAGCTGGGATTTTTAACGGTTTAAAAACAAATAATAAAAAGCACCTTGGAATTATTGGTTCATCATGATGACAAACCCTTCACAAACCAAACCCTAAACCTAGAACTTTATGTTGGACTTATTTTCTAAAGACAAGTTTCTCTTTAGCCTATCACATCTCCTTTCAGTCTCAGTGAGTGTGTTCCTTTAACAACCATGCCTATTTTCATGGTTGATTGCTATTGGAATCCTTGAAGCTCGAAACTTTATTGTCTCAAGGTTTGCTAGACTATTTTCATGTTTTGCAATCCTTGTCTAAATTCACTTGTTCCAATATTAAAACTTC